>ENA-UOUJ01000651-UOUJ01000651.1-activated-sludge-metagenome-genome-assembly--contig:-NODE-651-length-21447-cov-20.561425_pt1 | contig 21447 bp, 18 predicted proteins | sample MGYA00249839_ERZ747224 | MGnify/ENA primary metagenome ERZ747224 (study PRJEB28782, sample SAMN03220277) | activated sludge metagenome | biome: wastewater; feature: sewage sludge; material...
TGAGTTAAAAAGCTTCATAATTGATGATTTTAAGATGAAAAAATCAGGACCGGATTATATAAAGCTTTCAAAGGAGGGTAGGAATATTTATCAATTGGTGTTGCCCAGGTTGTAATACTGTTATATCGCTATTTGTATATATAGTACTTGCGTAATCAATTAATGATACCCGAAGTTAAGTAATTTCAGCGTATGATAATCACTTTATTGTGCACCCCGTACGTTATTGTGGATATAGTGTGGCAAATGTTTTGTTTTTAATTGATAATCAATCTTTTTGAACAGATCTTGCCAAAAATGGATAAAGGATTTTACCTTTAGTTAAGCGAAAAAAGCAGGATTTTGATTTACGCAATAGTGGATATTGAAACTACAGGCGGGTACGCCGCCTCTAACGGCATTACGGAAATAGCCGTTTTTGTGCATGACGGAACAAAAGTGATTGACCATTTTGAAACGCTGGTGAACCCTTTACAGCCTATCCCCTATTTTATACAAACCATGACAGGCATTACCGATGCAATGGTGGCTGATGCGCCTTCTTTTGAGGAAGTGGCAGCACAACTGTTTGCATTGCTTAACGATAAAGTATTCATAGCCCATAATGTGAATTTTGATTACTCCTTTTTAAAGCACCAACTGCTGCAGTGCGGCTATGAGCTGAGCGCTAAAAAATTATGTACGGTAAGGCTCACCCGAAAAGTATTTACGGCGCTCCCCTCCTACAGTTTGGGTAATATTTGCCGCTCCCTGCGGATACCCATTGAAAACCGCCACCGTGCGGGAGGAGATGCATGGGCTACCGTTCAATTATTTGAAATGCTGCTGCATCATAACGCGCAGCCGCATATAGAGCAATTTCTCAAAAAATCATCCAAAGAACAGTACCTGCCCCTCCACCTGCCAAAGGAACAGATTGAGCAACTGCCCCGGAAACCCGGCGTATATTATTTCAGGAATCAAAAAGGCAAGGTGGTCTATGTAGGCAAAGCCAGGAACTTAAAGCAGCGGATCAGCAGCCATTTCACCCATAACGGCGCAGGCCGGCAAAAGCAGGAATTCATCCGGAATGTGCATGACATAAGCTACCAGCTTTGTGGCACGGAGCTTATGGCCGCCATACTGGAGGAAACCGAGATCAAAAAGCTGTGGCCCATTTATAACACGAGCCGCAAACAGGTTAGCATCCAGTATGGCTTATATGTTTTTGAAGACCAGCGGGGATATGCGCGGCTGGCCATTGAACGTAAAAGAAAGCACCTCCATCCTGTACATACTTTCGGATTATTATGGGACGGTTACCGTTTGCTATGGAATATGATAGAACGCCACCAGCTTTCGCCCAGGCTTTGCTTTGTAGACAAAACAAAAGAAACAGGCGACTCCGCGGATCAATATGATGAGCCCGTTATATACAACCAGCGGGTAGAAAGGGCATTGCAGACCCTGCATGATGAGCTGCCTACTTTTGCGGTTTTGGGTGATGGTGTGGAAGATGCTCAACAAAGTTGTTTGCTGATTGAAAAAGGGAAGTTTTATGGTATGGGCTATATTCCGCGGGAAATGAAGATAAAAGATGTGGCAAAACTGAAAAAGGTTTTAACGCCTTTCCACGACAATGATTTTATCCGGGATATGATTTACCGTTATGCCGAAACCAATCCGAAGCAAAGGGTGAATTTTAGTGAATAGTCAATAGTGAGTAGTGAGTCCGGATTTGTAGTTTATAGTTTGTGGTTTATGATTGCATCTGTCTTCGATTTAAAATTTTAGTGTTCGGGTTTAGTATTTGATTTTATTTGGTTCTTGTTATTTGGTTCTTGATGCTTTGTATTTCTTTCGGGGTGCAAGTCACAAGTTACAGGGCACAGGGTGTGCACCCTCCTTCGGATTTCGGATTTTCTTCTTCGGATTTTCCGATTTGTGATTTATCGTTTGTGGTTTCTGGTTGCATTTCGTTTCGGATTTCGGATTTTTTTCTTCGAATTTGTGATTTGTCATTTTGTTCCTGGTGCCTTCCCGTTATCCTACATCAATTAAAAGTAAAATGCAGCTATTTTTAGTGGGCTGTTGCTGTTATTGAGTGTATGGCTGTTTCACGTAGATTTACCGAAGCGTGATGAAAATACGTACAGGCCTCAATTGCGGTATATGTGAAAATAACTGTGCCTTATACATTTATGCATGAAATTATGCAGCATACAGCAGTCTAAGGGGAAAGCCTTAACAGCATTGAATCGTAATTATCCGCTGCTGTAGAAGAAGAATGACTGATCAATGGTATCACGCACTATTTTTTAGCAACCTGAAGTGATGTTTCTTTGTGTAACAAATCCAATGATCCTTATCCAATATCTGAATCCAATTATCCAAACAGATCCGATATCCGTGATGAACACTTACCTTATCCTGTAAAAAACCACGCTTAACCAAAAGCACCCGATCCAACATCCTAAGCGAAAGACCGGCAATGTGTTTTAACCGTCCGTTTAAAGCGTTGCAACATCTGGCAACAGAAAATGGTATGGCGCCTTGCGCCACAGATTAAACTAATCCCCTTCATAACCTTAATCTTTTTTCCATTTTCTGTTGCTTTTTTTTTGCTTAAAGTATCTGTCATAACCTCCGGCATAGTTTTCTTTTCTAAATCTCATTATTTTGCTTTACCTCTCCCTGCATTACACCCCATTCCTTTAATAAAGTATTATAGCGGAACTCCGGTAAGGACTGTTGATCATAATGACCTGCCCTGTGCTTTTGCCTGTAAGCTTCATACATGGTAACCGCGCAGGCTACTGAAATATTTAAAGATTTTATAATACCCACCTGCGGAATAATAAAATTGCCATCCGCCAGGGCTCTTATTTCTTCGCTTACACCATCGTGCTCATTACCAAAAACCAATGCAAGAGATTGCGTAAAATCTATATCGTATATTCCTGCCGCATCGCTGCTTAAATGCGTAGTTAATATTTTATCATAACGCTTTCTCAACTCATCAAAACAGGCTTGTACATCCGTAAACTGGTGTATGCTGAGCCATTTGGCCGCGCTGGATGAACTCTTTGCTCCCCATTTTTTATGCCTTGGTATTTTACTGTTCAGCACATAAATGTCCTGTATGCCCACAGCATCGCAACTGCGCATTACAGCGGATATATTATGCGGATCAAAAACGTTTTCCAGCACAACAGCAAGATTGTTTTGACGTTTATTGAGCACCTGAAGCAGCCGTTGATATCTTTCTGGCGTCATATTTGTAAATTTAAAACAGCCTGAAATATAAATAGTTATTTTCGGCTTTCACTTATTTAAAAAGACAGGAAACAAGTTATGTTAAAAAAAATTGCTAAAATATCAGGTATTGTCCTCATAGTCCTTATCCTTATTGCTTTTATCCTTCCGTTTGCATTCAAAGGCAAAATCATGCAGATAGCCAAAACGGAGATCAATAAAAATGTGAACGCGAATGTTGAGTTTAAAGATATTGACATTTCCCTGTTCCGGCATTTTCCCCGTCTTGCGGTTGCACTGGAAGCGCTACAGGTAACAGGCAAAGACGTTTTTTCGAAGGATACCCTCATTGCTGCCAAACAAATTGATGTGGCGCTGAACCTGATGAGCCTTTTTGGGGGCGATCAAATGAAAATATATTCCATTACCATTGATGAGCCCCGTATACACGCCATCGTTAATAAAGACGGCAAAGCTAACTGGGACATTACCATACCCGATACCGCCACCACGGCCACGCCGGAAGCAGAAAGCAGCTTCAATATCCAGCTTAAAAAATACGCCATTAAAGATGGTTATATCAGCTATATTGATATTCCCGGCGATATGAGCAGTGAAATATTTCACCTTGATCATTCCGGCAGCGGCGATTTTACCGCTGATCTTTTTACGCTGAAAACAACTACATCGGCTGAGTCGGTATCTTTTACCTATACTAAAATCCCTTACTTAATCAACGCAAAGGCCACATTAGATGCCGATATAGCGGTAGATAACAGGAATGATAAATACACATTCAAAACAGATGACATCGCACTAAACGATCTGAAATTGTCGGCCGAAGGCTATTTCCAGTTTGTAAACGATACCACGTATGGAATGGATATCAAATTCAACGCCCCTTCCACCGAGTTCAAAACCCTGTTATCGTTAGTGCCCGCTATCTATAAAAATGATTTCGCTAAAATTAAAACCAGCGGTAAAGCCATATTTAATGGTTTTGTAAAAGGAGAATACAACGCGGTAAAAATGCCCGCCTACAATATTAACCTGAATATTGAGGATGGTTTTTTCCAGTACCCCGATTTGCCCCAACCTGTAAAAAATATTACGATAGCCTTAAAAGTGGATAATCCCGATGGCATTACCGACAATACCGTGGTAGATCTTTCCAAAGGACATATAGAATTCGGCAATGATCCTTTTGATTTTAAGCTGCTGTTAAAAAAACCGGTTACCGACCAGTATATAGACGCATGGATAAAAGGTAAGCTAAACCTGGCGCAGGTTACCCAGTTTGTAAAACTAAGCGGTGACACCAAATTATCCGGGCTTTTAGATGCAGACGCCATGGCTAAGGGAAACGTGGCGGTAATTACCCAACAAAAGCCCGGGCCTTTCAGTGCCAATGGATTTATTAATATCACTAACCTCAATTATTCCTCCGGCGATTTTCCGCAGCCCGTTCGCAACAGCAATATCCAGGTAAAATTCGATAACCCGGACGGTGTGGCAGATCACACGGTTATTCATGTACCCGCCGCGCATATAGAAATAGGTAGCGACCCCATTGATTTTAATGTGCTGATCAAAAACCCTGCTACAACGCTTTCTTTCGATGGCAGCGCAAAGGGCAAATTCAACCTGGCCAATGCGGCGCAGTTCACCAGCTTTGAGCCCGGCACCACATTATCAGGCCTGCTTTCCGCCAATATTGCTTTTAAGGGCAATAAAACGGATATTGATAAAGAAGCTTATGACAAGATCAACCTTTCGGGTATGCTAAATGTTGCGGATATGCAATATGCCAGCAAAGATTACCCCACGGGTATCAACATCAGCAATGCCGCTTTTACCTTCAACCCGAAAAATATTACACTCAACAGCCTGAAAGCACAGTACCTTAAGTCGCATATTACCGCCAGCGGCGCCATTGATAACGCTATAGGGTACGCGCTGAAGGATGAACCTGTTGCAGGCAGCTTACAGGTGCATGCCGATAAGCTGAACCTGAACGACTTTATGGGTACGGAAACGGCGGCCACGGCTACCGACAGCGCTGCGGGAACGGGCACATCATCATCTGAACCCTTTACCGTTCCTAAAAACGTGGCTTTTACCTTACAGGCCGCTATAGATGAGCTTACCTACGATAAAACCAGTTACCATAACCTGAAAGGCAGTGTAGTGATCAAAGATGAAACCGTATCGCTGCAAAACCTGCAGATGGACGCTTTAGACGGGAAAATTGGTTTGAATGGCTCCTACGCTACCAAAACCGATAAAAAAAACCCGGCAATTTCCTTAACCTATGATGTGAAGGAACTGAACGTAGAAAAAACATTCTACGCCTTTAATACCGTTCAGCAACTAATGCCCATAGGGAAATTTATTTCCGGTGTTATCTCTTCCCAGTTAACATTGAATGGTAAATTAGGGAGCGATATGAGTCCTGTATTAAGCACACTAACAGGTAAGGGTAACCTGTTGCTGTTAGAAGGCGTTTTAAAGAAATTCGCTCCTTTGGAAAAGGTAGCCCAAACACTGAATGTTGCTGAACTGAACGGGTTAACCCTGAAAGATATTAAAACCTATTTCGAGTTCGCCAACGGTAAAGTACTGGTTCAGCCCTTTCATGTAAAGGTAAAAGACATTGATATGGAAATAGGCGGTATGCACGGGTTAGATCAATCCATTAACTACGCCATTGGCATGAAGCTCCCCCGCAGCCTGATCGGTACGCAGGGCAACGCGCTGATCAACAACCTGGCACAACAGGCAAGCAGTAAGGGCATTCCGGTTAAACTCAGCGATTACATTAACCTGAACATCAAAATGGGCGGCACCATCAGCAATCCGCAAATTAAAACCGACCTTACAGAAGCGGCCGGCGATGCCGTTGCCGATATGAAGCAGCAGGCCGCCGATTTTGCGCAGCAGAAAATAGACAGTGCGAAAAAAACCTTACAGGATTCTGCCAAATCCATAAAAGATGAGGTGGTTAAAGACCTGAAGGAAGAAGTGGCCAAACAATTACTCGGCGGCAAAAAAGACAGCGCCGATTCCGGGAAGCCATTAGAGGATACCAGGAAAAACGCGGAAGAGGCCGTAAAAAACACGCTGAAAGACCTGCTTAAAAAGAAGCCCGCGAAAGATACAGCCAGGAAAGAATAATGAATTTGCCGGAACAATATTTTCACAATATTTTTGCTGCGCCGGAAAATCATTCGGGATGTAGCGCAGCCCGGTAGCGTACGTCGTTCGGGACGACGGGGTCGCAGGTTCGAATCCTGTCATCCCGACTTGACGGGACAAAGTAGAAATATCTACCTTTGTCCCGTTTTTTGTTGCCCTTAATTTCTTGTTTATCAGGTTGATATATTGTATAAACTCGTTCCGCCTGGCAGTTCGAACTTCGCTGTCACAAAAAACGATTTTTTCGGGGTAGATCGAACTAATATCATTTCTGATTTCAGTCAACCTTTTCTCCTCAACCATATTTTTTAGTTCTATAATTTTAGCCACCCCTCTCTGTATCATATTTTGTATGTCGTCTACATCGTGATTTAGTCTGGTTAGCTGTATTTCCAATATTGATATTTTAGCGCTGTACTCAGATTTCATATCCCGGTAATCTGAAGCATCTATTTGCCGGGTTGCTAAAAGATCCCTCGTGTGCGAAAGCCTGTCTTCATAGTCTTTAATTTGATGCAGAATTTGTTTCTTTTCGGTTTGTACTTCCCTGGTCTGTTCAAGATATTCCTTCGATATCACTTCCTGGTAAGATGCCGGGTCTTCAATTGTTGGAATAAAGTGCTGCAAATCCTGCACTATTGCTTCATTTACAGTTTCTGCATTTACCCGGTGTTTGCATCCTTTTACACAATGATAATAGGCATAGTAGCGCGTATGCCCTTTTGATTTACTGCCGGTTAGCACCTTCCCGCAATCAGGACAGATTAAAAAACCTCTCATTGGGAACTCGTCAAGTGTTTTATATTTGGGGCGATACTGCCTTCCGCGTCCATCCAACACATCCTGCACCTCATAAAAAAGCGATTCGGAAATTATAGGCTGATGATACCCCTGCACAAAACGGCTTTCTTCATCTTTAAATTGGGGTATATAAATCTTTCCACAATAAACAGGATTCCTGATTACCTGGTAGAACCTGCTTTTACTGCATTTTAATCCTTTTTTCCTGGTCATACGCCATACCTGCTCCGTATTAAAAAGCCTCCTGGACATTTCTTCAAAACCCCATCGCAAAATGGATGCATCCGGCTCCTTAGGGGCTATATATTTTTTCCCGTTTTCCTCTGTTTTGTTTATGTATGCCAATGGTGCAAGCCCCATATAGCGCCCCTCTTTTCTTGCACGTCTCATCCCGTAGAAAACATTCAGCGCCCTGCGGTCATTTTCGACTTCCGGTGCCGCGAGATAAAATGCCAGCATCATTTTGTTTTCAGGTATGGATAAATCCAGTGGCTGCTCAATGGCTTGTGGCTCTACTCCAAATCCACGTAGTACATTGATCATTTGATAAGCATCACCGGCGTTACGGCTGAAACGATCCCATTTGGTAAACAGTACAAGGTTTACATCATGCTTTCTTTTTTTCAGTCCTTGTATAAGCCGCTTCCACTCCGGGCGATTAAAGGATTTAGCCGAATGATCCTCATAAATCACGTTGCGGATGTCTATAGATTGATTGACGCAATATTTTCTCAACATCTCCTCCTGGTTGCGTTGAGAATAGCCTTTGTCCGCCTGTTCATCGGTACTTACCCGTATGTATAGGTCTGCGATATATTTCATAACGCTTGTTTTACAATCATTAATAATTGCCATCATATACACCTGAGAGTATAGATTGTCCCTATTGAAATAAAATGTCCGTCTCTTAAATCTGAATGAAGATGTTATCGTTCCTGTAGGTGGTATATCGTGGCTGTAATTGGCATTTAGTGGTACTAAATTACTGATTTTAGCTGTTATTAAGCCACATTTTCAGCTATATTTTCAGCAGTTTTTTTCCCGGATATTAAACTTAACCTTTATAGTAACGCCAAAAGCGACATAGCCATTTGAATGATACCGGCATTGGTTTTTCATAGCATCCTCGTTGCGTTGCAATCACTTTATCAGCAGTGCATATGGCAGCACAGAATTTGGAAGTAACACTCAGGGATCGGCAGAAAGAAAAAGCAGCAGAATAATAAATTATAGTGCAGACCTGACCTTACGACTTGCGGGTGAGTTTAACCATAAAAAAAACACCCCTATCAGGATGTTTTTGCGAACGCTAAAATAGTGCTATACTATCTTGCATAGTATCAACCTAAACTGTATAGTGATAGCTGTATTTAATAACTGCATTCACTTTCGAACTCCCAAAACCCGCTTCATTGTAAATAATCTTTTCCGGGTATAACATGCTTATTACTGCTCTTGCATCTTCATCATTTCCGTTTCTGAATATTTTATCCAGTTTCATAACAGACTTGATATCCCTGCATAACAAGGTTTCCAAGCTGGGAGACTTGTCATTAAGACTATTCAATGTAGTGTTCAGTTGTTCCAATGATGAACTGTATCGCGTTTTAATTTCAAGATAATCCGATGGATCAATTTTATTGGTTGCCAGCAGATCTTTTATATGAGCAATTCTGTTCTCATAATCTTTTACCTGGCTCAGTACTTGCCTTCTGTAAGCCTGTACATCTCTGGTCAGGTCATTATAGGTTTCTGCAATCAGAACGTGGAAAACATCTAAAATTTCTTCAGAGGGAATATATCCTTGCAATTCCTGTTCAAGTGCATCGCTCATTTCTTGTGTTTGTATTCTGTAAGAACATCCCTTCCTGCAATGATAATATGCATAGTAACGGGTACAACCTTTTGATTTACTCCCGGTCAGTATTTTTCCGCACTTCGGGCAGATCAGAAAACCTCTTAATGGAAATTCACTACGTGTCTGGATTTTAGAACGGTACTTTCTTCCGCGACCATCCAGGACATACTGAACTTTTTCAAAGAGTTCTTCCGTAATAATAGGCTCATGTTGCCCTTGTACCAGGCAGCTCTCCTCATCCTTAAATTTTGGTATGAAAATTTTCCCATAGTACAATGGATTTCTGATTACCTGCCAGAAGGCATTTTTACTGCATTTTAGCCCTTTTCCCTTGGTCTTTTTCCAAACCTGTTCCGTATTATATACCCCTGTTGCAAGTTGCTCAAATGCCCAGCGCAAAATTGATGCATCGGGTTCTTTTGGGGCTATGTATTTATTTCCGCTTTCATCAACTTTGTTCTTATAAGCCACCGGTGCCAGTCCCATATACCGTCCTTCTTTCCTTGCCCGGCGCATTCCATAGAAAACATTCAGTGCACGCCGGTCATTCTCTACTTCAGGTGCAGCAAGATAAAATGCCAGCATCATCTTGTTTTCAGGAATAGAAAGGTCTAAAGGTTGCTCAATCGCTTGTGGCTCTACGTTAAGATCACGCAGTTCATTGATCATCTGGTAGGCATCTCCTGCATTACGACTGAAACGATCCCACTTTGTGAAAAGGATCAGGTCGGTTTTATTCCTGTTCTTTCTTAAATGATGGAGCAGCTTTTTCCACTCAGGTCTGTTAAATGTTTTTGCCGAATGATCTTCATAGATGATGTCACGCACTTCTATTGAATGATTGTCACAATACTTCCGTAGCATCTCTTCCTGATTCCGTTGAGAATATCCCTTGTCGGCCTGTTCATCGGTGCTCACTCGGATGTACAGATCAGCTACCGGCTCTCTATTCATTTTCATTGCTCCAGGTATTTGTTAACAACTATACGAGCCAGCTTTCTGAGAAACAGTAGTAGGCTTGCGGCCTCCTCATTGCTCATACCTGCTTCTTCTCCTTTAATCATTTTTAATAGTTTTTCAGGAGTCAGTTTTGTTTGCCGTAACGCTGTTTTTTGCTCATACATCTTCTTCAATAATTTACAGAAACTTGAAAGTAATTACGAGTGTTATATAGCAAAGAATATTGTCTTCATCTGTCATCTTCAGGAAGTACTTGTCTTTAAATAGTTGTTATTTAATTAGCCCCTTTTTTAATTATTAAACCCTTTTTTTTGATAAAATAATTGGCATTACTTATTTCTGAATAATCTTCAAAGCACATTTAAGCAACACACAAGCCCGCCCGTAAAAGAGCTTTGAAGATCATAACAGATAGAAAATTGAAAAATGTTGCTATACGCTAAGCACTTCAAAACATTTTTCAAATCTCTATCACCAGGCTTTCATAGCCTGGATATTAAGATCAGAGAAAATAATTACTGGGTACATTTTCCAAATCAACCGGTAAAAAGGCAGCTAAGTTGGGATGGGCAAGCTCCAGCACAAATCCTTGGGTGAAGCCAAAAGACTACCGCATAAACACATGCCATGACATATCTATTGTAAGCGGCATGGCATTTCCCTTACGCACAAAGCCATCTTTTATTCAGTTTCCTTTTGGCTTCACCATTTGCCCATCTCTTCCTGCTGCTTTCTTTTTTCCGGTTTTTCTTTTGGAAAAATGATTTGCGAGGCGAAGCGGAGCAAAGCACAACACAGCGGGAAACAGGAAAAGCAAGCGTAACAAAATTGTAAAACTTTTAAATCAAACATCATGAACATTATCGGACGACTGACACGGGATGCACAAATCCGCACAACGTCACAGGACAAGCAGGTAGTAAACTTTTCTATAGCTATTAACGACAGCTACAGAAACAAGCAGGGGGAACGTGTTGAGCAATCCACCTATTTAGACTGCTCATACTGGATAAGCACAAGCGTAGCCAGGGTGCTTAAAAAAGGAACACTGGCAGAACTCACCGGAAGGGTTAGCGCAAGGGCATGGATGGGTAAAGACGGCGAGCCAAAAGCCGCACTAAACTACCATGTTTCACAAATTAAAATTCACGGAGGTAGCAAAAAACCTGAAACCCTGCAGGCTACTGCTAAAGTGAGTGACACCCAGCTTATCCCACTGGAAGCAGCAGACGACCTGCCTTTTTAACCAACAACCATCAATCATTTTTTTTCAAACTTTTAAATCAATACATCATGGCACACAATCTGAATTTCAACGAAACAACAGGCAGATACAGTTTCTTCAGCGTACAGCAAAAGGCATGGCACGGCTTAGGGCAAATCGTACAGGATTACCCCACAAGCGGAGAGGCCGTCAAACATGCAGGACTTGACTATGAGGTAATAAAAGCCCCTATTTACACCAAAGGCACAGGCATTATCCAGCGCACAGACGGTATAGAAATGAGAGACAAGGAAATCAGTGTACCTGATTATTTTGCCAACATACGCACCGACAACAATGCAGTATTAGGCGTAGTGGGTAGCGACTATCATATCGTACAGAACCGTGAAGCCTTCGCCTTTTTTGATGCTATAGTGGGTGGTGGCGATGGGATTCTTTATGAGACCGCCGGAGCATTAGGCAATGGTGAGCGCACATTTATCACCGCTAAACTACCCGATTATATACGTGTAGGCAATGGTGATGATATTACCGAGAAGTATATCTTTTTGACAACCTCACACGATGGCAGCGGAAGCATTACAGCGGCGTTTACGCCTATACGTATCGTTTGCCAAAACACCCTTAACGCTTCACTGCACAACATGAGCAATGTTGTACGCATCAAGCATACCGCAGGGGCAAAACAACGTTTGGAGAATGCGCATAGGGTAATGGGACTGGCAAATACATTGAGCAATCAACTGGAGGATATTTTCAACCATTGGACAACGATTGAAGTAACCGACCATGAAGTAAAAAAGCTGATACAGTTGGCACTTTGCCCGAACAGGGAAACATTGGATTTACTAAAAAAAGGTTCGGACGATGAAATTTCCACCGTGTTCAAAAACACCGTTGAAGATGCTTTTGCTTATGGGATGATAAGCGATTGCCAGCAAATGACTACTACCAAAGGCACACTGTTTGGCGCATACAATGCTGTAACAGGATACTACCAGAATGTACGCAGTTACAAAGACGATGAAGCCAAACTGCAATCCATTGTAATGGGTGGTACGGCGCAACTTAAAACGCAAAAGGCTTTTGAACTGTGCACGGCATTCGCGCGAGATGGAGCGGAAATTTTCAGCTTTAATTGATAACCACAGGCTACCGCCTGCAAAGGTGGTAGCCTGTTAAAAACAGCAGTTATGAAACAGGTAACGATCAAACTGTATCAGTTTTCGGAACTAAAAGAGGAGGCTAAGGAAACAGCCCTTGATAAAATGAGGGATATAAATACCGACTACAGATGGTGGGATTTTGTGTATGATGATTTTAAAACCATTGCGGAATATGTTGGGGTTACAGTTGACCTGAAAAAAACCTATTTCTGTGGCTTCTACCATCAGGGACAGGGCAGCAGCTACACAGCTTCCGTTAATATCATAAAACTATTGCAGGGAGTAAAAGAGATGGCATGGAAAGCATATGCACCCAAAGCTGAACTGGATTTTCCGGTAATAAATATTGACAGGCGAGTACTGGACTTGATTCAGCGGGATATTATTGATACATGGGCAAAGGTAGAGCCAACCAACAGAGAAACTTCTGTCAATGTTTCGATAGACCTGAACTTTTCTTACAACAGGTGCGGGAACTACAATTGTATTGAGGATGAATTATCCCGTTTGGAAGAAGACATAACCGACGTATGCGAACAGCTCAATCACTTTTTATTTACCGCACTTCAAAAAGCGTATGAATACCTCACCAGCGATGCAGCGATAACAGAAACAATTAAAGCCAACGGGTACAGTTTTACCGCAGATGGATATCCCGGCTTCTGTATAGAGAAACTGGCAGGGCAGAACGGGTAAAACGCCGCATACCTGACTGAAATGCACGAAAAGATACAGCAAAATGAAAGAGCAATTAAAGAACAGCTAAAATTTAAAACAATGAACGCAAATTTTTTCAATCAGATAGCAGCACTAAATATTACAGGTGATTTGCATCTGACTATTTCCAAGGGAGCAGAAAGCAACATGATTGTTTCTGTGATGCTTCAAAATGAACAATGCGCAGATAGCGCAAAACGCCTGATACCGCCATTCAATCTTCGGGGAACAGCCCGGGAACTGGACGCAGGTTTTTTTGAGAAGATAACCAATCCCATACAAACGGCTTCGGGTTTAATGGACAATATGGAAGTCTTTATGAAACAATTGGAAGAAGCCAAAAAGCAATCCGCAATGGTGAAGGAGAAAGCCGATAAGGAAAAAAAGGCAAAGGAAGAAAGAGAGAAAAAGTATAAAGAAGCCATGCAAAAAGTGGATGAACTGGAAAAGGAAGGCAGGTTTAAGGATGCGTGGATGAAAGTGCCAGACCCTTCTGTTTTTCCTCAGCAGGCTGAAACTATCCGCAAACGGAAATCTGCCCTTTCCGGCAAGTTCGTGCCTGATTTGTTTGGTGCAACACAAGAAGTAACCGCGACTGAACAACCGCCGGAAGATAACACTGTAGAAGAAAATCCCGATGACGAACCAATGCCCGATGAGGACAGTGAAAATTGGGATGACGATAACGAAGCGGAGTAAATTATTTAACCTAAAAAAGATAGTCATGTTATTAGCAACACAGTTAGAAAGAGTTTTTCTATTTGAAGATAAAGGACAGCAAATACGGTTGACAGACCCTGAACCCCAATGGAGCGTGGAAGCCGTCATGAATTTTTATGCCAATACTTATCCTATCCTCACCACAGCAAAAGTATCTGCACCCCTAATCCGCGAGGACAGGTTACAGTACAGGTTTGAAAGTGTGATGGGTACTAAAGGCTGAACCAAAAATCCAAAGTAATGTACTATGCAACGCAACATCATATCAGGTACAATCAAAATACCCCAACAACAAAAACAACGACAGTTACACAAGCAGTTGGGGCAGTTCGCAGACTGGATGCAAAGACCAAAGGATGCAGGCGAGACACAAAAGGACAAACAGCAATCCCTGCCGGTAGCCATGCTGCCAATGGTTTTCTAAGGTGTTCATTCCTGCCCAAACTGAAAGAACCGCAAACCGTACAGTCCGCCGGGAAATCAGCAAAAACGGAAAGAGATTTTTACCAGTCCCTTTCCCAACTGGCAGCGCATTACGGCTTGCAGGCTATGCAGACAAAACAGTATGGTTATCCCTACAATATTGCACTTGCCTTGGATGATGCAGGCAAACAGTTAAAGGAGAAAGTGAGGGATTGGGAAGAAATCCGCCTGTTGCAGAACAGCAGGAAAACATTTCTTACAAGCACAGAGCGGTATAACACAGGTACAACCCTGTATTATATTCCGGTAGTGCCGTTGTTCGGGTTATTAAAAAATCCGCAGCGCAAAAAAGCCGCCCATTTGCTTTTATCTGTTTGCTCCTACCTGTATCATATAGCAGATGTACCCTATTACCGGCAGGAGAATAGTTTTCTATACTGGCAATATGAAATGCTGAAAGAATGGGTATTGGGTGATGATTATACAGATGAAACAAACAGCTACCTGAGTGAACTACAGCAGGCTGAATGGATAGGAAACCGTATGGAACAAAAGATATGCAATCCTGTAAATTTAGAGATATTCAAACAACGCCTGAAAAACTTTAACGGCAAAGATGCTTTTGAGAATGATTGTTGGGAACTGGCAAGCGAGGCATTTTGCCTGTATAAAAAATATCCTGATGCTACCATTTTTAGAAATGCTAAGATCAACGGCGAAGCAGAGGATGAAAACTTAGATTATGTGCTAACGATGGACAAATATGTTTCCTTTAGTGCAGATGGTAAGGGATGGCTGAATGAGAACCTTAAGCAGTGCGTGAACACGGAACTACAGGAATATGGGCAAATGGAGGAACCGATTATTACCAAAATATTTAAGGGAAAAGAGATTGCATCCAATAACAATCTTGATTTTGAAAATCGTCTCTTTGCTCTTTTGGAAGAACTGGCGTATTTACTGAACAATTTTTAAACAGAAGTAAGATGAAGGATATTACCAACAGCTTCGCAGCACTTTACCATCCTGTATCGGCTTTGGTTGTTTACCAAACTAAAGGAACCGGAAGCGATACTTATGTAGAGCATTTTGACATGGACAGCAATGGCAACCCTGTCAATGCCCACCCGTTAACCATAAGAGAAGCTAATATACTGGCAAAGGCACTCATTACAGACAAGGAAAAGAGTAAAGCTTTTTTAAAGCCTGAAGGTATTTTGCCAACCAATGTACTCTATATTAACCCAAGCGAAAATGGTTCGCTATTGTGGTACAGCAAATCAAAAAAAATAAAAATATTCTTTACTGAAAATCTTGAAATTTCCAACGGCATAGCGGAAATACCCGCCCTGCTTTGGTATGCAGACAGGAACAAACTTATTGTTTTTGCCCTTTCATCTGACAGGAGACCAACGCAAAAAACCAAACTGTACTATGCTCCATTTTTTAATGTGTATGAAAATGGCAATGTATGTATGGGAACAGTAAGCGTCAATATTAAAAGCTCCGCATCAGTTGAAGGGTTTACGGCAGAATGGGAAAGCTATTTTTTTAATAGTTATTTCAGCCACCTGATGCAAAATCATAACCCGGTTAAGGGCAACTGTGTAAGTCTTTGGAAAGAGCTTATTGGTACCGAAAAACCCTTTCCCAAAGAAGTGTTGAAAAAGGCAAACCGGACACTTAAAAACTTACTGCCATGAATAGTGATAGAATGAAAGTCCACTTTACAGATAGCGACTTTATTAACGCTACCAACCCGATACAGGTAAATCTTATAGGAGCAGGCGGCACAGGTTCAAAGGTTTTAACTGCCTTAATGGAAATGAACCATAGCATGATAGCCTTATGCCATGCAGGCTTACAGGTACGGTTATGGGATGACGATATTATAACAGAGGCTAATTTAGGCAGACAGCGTTTTGCAGCATCTGAAACAGGGCTGTATAAGTCTGTAGCCCTGATAAACCGGGCGAACCGTTGGGCAGGTACAAACTGGAGAGCGGAAACCGTAAAATTTGAAAAAGACAGTTTAGGCAGGTTACCCCAAAATTTCAGATCAAGTATTTATATTTCCTGTGTGGACAGCGTGAAGGCAAGGTTTGAAATTGCGGATATATTAACCGGATTAAACAATAACAGAGGGTATTCAGATCATCCGCTTTACTGGCTTGACTTCGGTAATAGCCGGTATAGCGGACAAGTGATACTATCCACTATAGGAAATATCCGGCAGCCCAAATCGGAGAAATATGAAACGGTGGCAAACCTGCCAATGGTTACTGATGAATTTTCGGAACTGCTGAAGCAATCCGAAGCTATGGATGATACGCCAAGCTGTAGCTTAGCGGAAGCATTGGAAAAACAAGATTTGTTTATTAATTCATCACTGGCGCAATTGGGATGCTCTTTGTTATGGGGGCTGTTTCGTAACGGATTGATACAATACAGAGGATTTTTCCTTAGCCTGAAGGATTTCAGGTCACAGCCCATACCCGTTGCCTGACAGCCTAACCCCGGCGGCAAAAAGACCCTCCCTTCCGCTGGTCGGGACTGTCTTTTTGCATAAAGCGGTGCAACCCCATTGACAAACTCCTGTCGCTTCATCCTTCCACTCCAGTATTTTGCCAAAGCGGTTGCTTGATTATTGTAAGGATACACAGGTATCCTGGGTTACTTATGGAGGGCTTCTTTTCTTTCCACATCAGCGACCAAAGAAAAGAAGCAAAAGAACGCCGCTTTATTATAGAATCATTGATGTAGTATTAGGGAATCATTGTAATAGTTAATATTCAGGGTTGTTCATAATTATTACGGCTGAAATATCAATTGTAATAACGTTTTACTATTTTACGAATCAGGAAATCATTTACTTGTTTGACAATTATTTTTAAAATGCTATCCGGTCATTCAAAGCCAAATTGGGATACAATAAGCCAACGCTATTAAGACACTCATTGCTGCGCGATATTGCTTTGCCGATTAAACAGTATCTCGTAAATATTTTTTACCGTTGGACAAGGATAGAAGAAAAGGAACAGGCAATGGTACTACATTTCACCAAATAATCAACAACTCATCCCAAAGGATGAAGGAGATAGCAAATGATTCAATTGAATTGGTTGTTACATCTCCCCCATATCCGATGATAAAAATGTGGGACGAAATGTTTTGCGCTTTCAACCCGGCTATAAGGGATTGTCTACGGAATAGTGCCGGCATTAAAGCCTTCGAGTTAATGCACAAAGAACTCGACAAAACATGGGTGGAAATAGCCAGGATTCTAAAGCCCGGCGGGATTGCATGTGTTAATATTGGCGATGCAACAAGAACGGTTAATAGTAATTTCGTATTATATCCAAATCATTCAAGGGTTGTATCAGCATTTCAAAAATTATCTATTTCAAACCTTCCAAACATCTTTTGGAAAAAAAAGACAAATGTCCCCAATAAATTAAATAATCACTGTCAACCGGTTCATGAAAAACTAATCGTACCCCACCCGGAAAATGAATTTCTACAGAAGTGGGTACAGTGGCTTTTTCTATGTTTAATTTTACAAAACCAGATTTATTTTCTGAAGCTTGTTCCGCTAACCGCCAATGTTTATACCAATAATAAAACACATAAGGTTTGATGGATTCATTTTCACAGAAGGATTTTTGTGAAAGCCCACTTTGCCTCCACCGCTCTATCATCTCAGACATTTGACGGCGTACTTCAGCACTATTGCGCATATTATAGTTTTACTGCAAAAATACCTGCCTATGATTTTGCCAGCAAGATGGCTTGGTCGGTTGCTTACGTTTAACAAACTATAAGTGCCTGGCGGCAATCTTAAATGACATTCTTCTTATGAAAATAAAAAAAATCTTAGGTATTATTTTTATTGCCCTTGCTCTTTTATTGACACTTGCAATTGTTGGCCAACTGCCTGCACTCTTTCAGGTTATTATAAACTTTTTCGCTGCTTTTACAGGGAAATTGTATAGTTCGCAAATTGGTGAGGTATTCGGACATCTTAATTTATTGGGCTGGGCATTTTACGCTAACAATCGTCCTCTGGGAATACGGAATACGCTGGGTGAAGAAAAGAAAGGAAACAACGTATAACTAAACTTAAAATCGTTGGCGATAGAATTCTCATGTCCAATTAAGAAAAATATACTTACTCTCAACGGCATATAATATATTAGTCATGCCAGGTCTGCTGAAGTTAAAAAGGATCTGATAGAAAAATCTCCGGTTGTTTTTGTAACTTGTCTAATTAAACGGCTAAGCTCTCATCAATCCGAGAGTTAGCGGTCAGGCTATAACACACATCAAATGGACTTTGACTCTTTTCCAAAACATAATCTTGAAAATGAATATTTAGAACATTCTGTTTTTGAACAGTTGACAGAACTTATTGACTTTTATGATGGCCTTTCCAACACAACAATGGGATTTGTAAGCCAAGGGACAAAAGCTATTACTAACCTTGACACATATGTATTTACATCTATCAGTGGGACACTTGAATCTACGAAAAGTACTTTGTTTAACGGACGACTGAATGATGCCTATGCACTGCTCAGAAAATATTATGATTCAACCATCATTAACATTTATACAAATCTTTATTTGAACGACCATTTTTCTATTGAAAATTTTATTGTTGAAAATATTGACAATTGGCTGAGTGGTAAACAAAGTATTCCAGAATACAGAGTAATTTCAAAATACATTAAAGATTCGGACAAACTTAAACCTATTACAGCCTTATTGCAAAAGGACGAACTGTACAAGGAGATTAGGAACAGATGTAACGACCATACTCACTACAACTTTTATCACAACATTCTACTCAACGACAACCAAATTCATTTTAAAGGAAGAATTAATGCCATAAATCACTTTCAAAACGACTTAATAGCAATTTTTGTTCAACATTTGGCTTACCTATTTTACTTAAATGACCATTATATGATGTCGTCAGACTATGTTGATTATCTTGATTTAGGAATGGCACCTGAAGAAGACTCGCAATATTGGGTCGCCCCGTTTATACAAAACGCTTTTGACAAGTATGTAAAAACAACAAGACCTGATATTGCAGATGAATTGAAATCCAAAACTTTTATGCAGCTTCAATGATGAAGCTCTGGAAAGAATCAAAATGGCGAAACCAATGAGGATACACGTCCTTTTAATAAACCATATAATTTGTATATAGAAGAAGCCGGGTAGAGCGCCCTGGCTAAAAAAATTTTATTTATCAAATACTCTATTGCATATGGCATACACTATAAAAGAACATGGAGATCTATTGGAAAAGGAAGCAGCCGCATTTATTGAAGACAAATTCTGCAATTACGAAGAGGTCTGGAAGATCTTTGTGGGTCACACGGGCAACGGTACAAAGGCAGAACTACCGAACTATCCCTATAAAGAAAGGAGAACAAAATTTGCTGAAAACAGTTATACAGTGCTCGAATCCAGTTATTTTATTTACAGAATGATTATATCTAAAGTATTTATGAATGGCATTGACAACTTTGACGCTTATATGAATTTCAGCAACTCATTTGTTTCATTTTTTGCTCATTTAGGAAGAATCCACGACACTGTTATTAAAGCATCTGAAGCGATAGAAGGCGACAAAGAAAATCATAAAAAATTTAAAGAAGCTATCCGTCATTTTTATGAGGGCAGGAATGTGGTTCTTCATGGAAAGAAGGTTCCCCTAATTTTAGATAGTTTGCGATTGCCCAAAATGCCAGTCATTCATACATCATTAGTGAACGGTAAAAGCTGGCATGATAATTTTTCCATTTGGGCACAAGCAGACCAAATGGAACATTCTTATGTAGAAGATAATGTTTCATCATTTTTTGACAAATTGATGCAGCTGATCAATAACCGTTATGCTGCTCTTAAAGGTATAATTTGTAAGGAGCTTAAAGCTCATAATACGCAGTTAGAGTTTTTATATGATCAGTCAACCTTTTTTGATGCTTCGGGGCAAACTTTCGTAGTCTCCGGTAGTACATTAAATCACTGAATTGAAAAAATCAAAAATTTTATACCGATAACAAAATATGTTTGACAAAGTATTTATCAGCTATGCCAGGGAAGACGTTCAATTTGCAAAGGAGATTTACAAACATCTTGAAGTTAACAATTTTAGACCTTGGATGGACAAAGAGAAGCTATTAGTGGGACAACAATGGGAACCGCAAATCATGAATGAACTCAGAACCGCAGATTTCATCATTATTTTATTATCAAAGACTTCTGTTTCCAAACGAGGGTTTGTTCAGAGGGAATTTAAATACGCTTTGAAATACGCGGAAGAAAAATTAACCTCTGATATTTTTATACTTCCCATTAAATTGGATGATTGTGAAGTCCCGCCAGAGCTTGGCATCTTTAACTGGGTTCACCTTGGAGATTTTGAAGCCAGGGGAAAAATTATTGAAGCATTAAACGCTCAGCGAACCAAAATGATGGCATCGGTTCCAGGTGAGTTAATAAAATTAAATGACTATTCAGAACATACAGTTCACCTGGATGGAGAAATTAATAGGTTATTTTCGTATGAAATTAAATATCCAATATTCCGAGGCACCACCGCTGTTAATACCGACATGCTTAATGTAGCAATCAGGCATTACATTCATGAACAAATCAGCGATTTATACCAAACACTGTTTGAGGAGACAGAAGGTTATCAAACAGGGAGCGTGAGAAATTATAAATATACATTTGAAATTTCGTACACAATTGGATTGGTTAATGAGAGTTATGCAAGTATCATGTTCTATGAATACACTGACTATTTAGCTGCACACCCCAATCATTACTGGACTTCAATAAATGTGGCCTTCAATCCAAACATAATAATCAGAAATCTGATTATTTCTAACAACAACGACTTAAAAAAATTAATTGAAAATTACAAATTTGATTTTGGGAATAAGGATGATGGCGAGGAAATCATAGAAAAAGAGATAATTGAAAATAACATTAAAAATTTCAATAGATATTCTGATCCTGGAAACTTTTACCCAAAAGATTTTGAGTATTTACTTATAGACGATGAAAAAATTTTGATCAATTTTTCAAACCACTTACCACACGCCTTTAAAGCGTTAGGTCAATTTGAG
>ENA-UOUJ01000652-UOUJ01000652.1-activated-sludge-metagenome-genome-assembly--contig:-NODE-652-length-21432-cov-12.153997_pt1 | contig 21432 bp, 29 predicted proteins | sample MGYA00249839_ERZ747224 | MGnify/ENA primary metagenome ERZ747224 (study PRJEB28782, sample SAMN03220277) | activated sludge metagenome | biome: wastewater; feature: sewage sludge; material...
CCCGGACGCAGTCTCCAGCTGTAGTGGAGTCGCAGCGAACGGCCGCTGTCCGCCCATCCTGTCGGTCACCGCAACCTTCAAGGCCGTTCTGGTCCACGACTGTCAGAGCGGATTCTTGCGTCGTCCCCGAACCAGAGCATCCACCGCGCCATGATTTCGTTGACCTCCTTCGTGGCGCTCTCGTGCTCCCGGCCGAGGCAGTTCAGATACTCCTGCATCGCCAAGAGGTAGGCCTGATACTCCTCGTTCAGGAAGTCGCGGAACTCCCGATCATCGGCCGGTGGTTTGACTTCCTCCGGAGGGACCGGCCGCAGACAGGCCTCCTGGGCAGCGGCCGAGCTTGCCGCCCCTAAGGTGAGTCCCAGCGCCAGAAGCCATCGGTTCACGGGGCGCCGTCGAGCGTGATCGTCGGCTGCTCCTCGATCTCCATCAGCTCCGCGGGGGCGAGGGTCAGTGAAAACCCGGTGTCGGGGTTGGAGAGGAAGACCGGCGACACGTAGGGCTCGCTGCCCGCGCCGGTCGGGATAGTGATCTGGAAGCGATAGGCCACGCGCTCGGCCGCGACCGGCGCCCCCAGGAACCAGTACCCCGGCCGGCCCATGAAGAGCGGCGGCGTGTACTCGGCGTCGGGATAGCAGGCCGGGGTGGCGAAGGTGTAGTCGGCGGCCTCGTCGAATCCCATCGGGGCCGGCTCGGGGCAGATCCAGCCAGCGCGAGACTGACGAGGCGGTCGAGCGAATGCGACCTCGGCGGCGTCATAGGCCGAGCCGTCGCTCATCGTGCAGGTGGCGAAGGGCGGCTCGGGTGGTCGGTCAGTGATGCGGTCGATCATATAGTCGTAGGCGTCGCTGCAGGTCCCCGACGGCTCGCTCGGAAAACCCGCCGCCATGCACAGGATGACCGCGCAGTCGATATCGTGGTCCGCGGCCGAGGGCATGGGGGCAAGGCCAATCGCTCCTCCGAGCGCGGCGGCGGCGGTGCAGCCAAGGGTCATGTGGCGAGACATGATGAACTCCTCCAAGTCTGGGGGTGGAACGGTGCGGTGGGGGTGGGGCAGGGGCCGTGGACGCCCCTACGCCGATGCAGGAGGCCGAAGAGGTTTCGGCTCAGGCGAAGCGGCCCCGTCTCGGCGCGGGTTGCCATCGCCCGTACCCACGCTGCCGGACTGCGGATGTTGCCTTGGCGTCCGACGCTGTCGGCGTCCGCGAGCAGCACCAGAACCGCGGCGCCAGTGCGGCCGAGCGCGGCTTGCGTCTCGGCCCACATCGCGTCGGTGACGCCGATCTCGGCGGCGCGCTCGTAGGCCGCGGCTACCATGCCCGACCAGCTCACGGCGCCACCGCTCGTTTCGATGCGGATCCGCCAGTCGAACGGCAGGACCGCCGCCAGCATGTCGAGGGTGATGTGACGAAGTGCGTCGGCTCCGCCGCCCGCCTGATCTCTCGGAGCCCTACAAACAGGATTCTCATCCTTCTCTGTGGTGTAGGGTCGGACGATCTCGTCGTCCCGGTCGGAAAGAAGGATCCGACCGGCGGCGCGCTCATCGTCGGCGTTTGCCGCCAGCCTGGCCGCTGCCTCGAGTCGGCCGACCAACGCGGCCAGCTCGTGCAGCGGGAGACCGCGATGCCGCCTCGGACACGCGTCGAGTACTGCAGCCGCCGCTCGCGGTGCAGCGTCGTTGTCGATCGCGACGATGGCGCGCAGCTGGCGCTTCAGCTCGGAAACCCGCGCCGCCAGGCGTCGCCGCTCATCGAGTTCGGCCTCCGCTTCGAGCGCGGCGCGCTCGATGGCGGCGACGGCTGCGAGCATCGGCGAGAAGTCGATGCCCTGCAGGACGACGATGCGGCCGCGGCGACGCTGGATCATCCGACGACCTCCGCCAGCGGAACGGTCGACCACCAGGCCGTAGGCCTCGAGACGCCGGATGTGGCTGCGGATGGTGCGCGCGTCGCAGCCGCGCTCATCCGCGAGATCCTGTACCCGCGCTGGCGAGATCGGTCGATCGGCGTCCCCGGGGACGTGACGCAACAGCGCGTGGCCGGTGACGAGAACCGCGTCCGGCAGGCCGTGGGCGACAGCGGCCACGCGCAAAACGCGGTGGAGCTCCCCCTGGGGGAGTCGGGGTTCGATGGACTGCTCTTTCTCCATTCCTGACCTCCGGTCGGGAGGTGCGAGGCGTCCGACAGGGCAAATCCTCCTCGTTCGCCGGAGGGCGGTTTTTCCTTGCCTGCTGTGGACCGGGTCGCTAGCCTGCAAGGTGACAGGCTTTCAGAGCTAGCGACCCTCGGTGGACCTCGTTCCTCCGAGGGTTTCTTTTTCCGGGTCGAGGCCTTGGGCGGTTTATCGCCGTTTGAGCAGCGTTGCCCCTTCGCTCAACCCTTGGCTGTTAACCTCTCCTTCATCTTGTGGTTAGCGTGCGGCGCCACCACGACCGCTGGCCCAGCCCTGAGGCGGAATCCAACGCGTCGCCGCAGCGACTCGACCTTGGCGCGGAAACGCCACCTGCACCAGAGGAAAGTCATCATTTCGAAAATTACAGATTTTCGAGGATTTACACTGGTCGAATCAGACGATTATCGTCACGCTTGGAATGCAACGGTTTTTCGCCTACGGCTTCTCGATCACCAATCGAGAGCCAGACGAATGGATAACAGGCAACAGCTCGTATCGAACTATGTCCGGTCGTTTGTGCACAATGATGGAGGCTCTCTGCGCTTCGTCCCAAAGCGGGACGAAAAAGGCAGACCTTATTGGGAGGTGTTTGGCGTCTACGCAGACGGATCGGAGCAGCAGATCAAGCTTTCCGGAACAGGCCTGCCAAAGTTACTCAAATCGGCCGAAGCGGTCATTGCCTACTGGCAATCGATCTACCCAGAGGCGACCGAAGTTACAATTCCAATACTTCCGAACGGCGACAAGTAGGCCAAACGCGAGTTTCAGTCCTAATCCGCTTATCCACAGGGGGATGGGGTGGTGAGCGGGCGTTTTGCGGACCCGCGAGTCGTCGATCTCTCTGAGGCGACGGTCGAGCTCCGCGCTCGGCGTAGAATCTTGCGCGATCAACGCCGGAAAGACTTCGCGCGGAAGTTGCGGCGTCTGCCTGTTGCACGGTCAGCACTTTGGGTCGTCGCGTTCTATGCCGCGCTGACGGCTTGCACCGCATTGTGGTGGCACTGGGACCAGGTCGGCCTGCCACGACTGCTGATGGGCACGGCGCTGCTCCTCGCCGTGCTGCTCGCGACCGGGCGCGAGGTCGTCTGGGCGCATCCGACCTGGATGCTGCTGATTCCGGCGGCAATCATCGTGGCGGCGTTCTTCTGGTATCCGCTGGCGCCGACCGCGGCCGTCTTGGGGCTCGTCTTCATCGCCAACATGCTGTGGTTCGGATGATGAAGGCGCGGCAGTTGTTCATCGGCTTCGGCACGTCGCTTCTCATGGTAGGGGGGCCGGTCTTCGCCGATGTTTGGGAGTTCGACAGACAGGGGAAGGTCCTCGTCTCGCCGGATACGTACCGGGCCGATAATGTCTATTATGTGAAAACGTTTCCGGTGAACCCGCTACACCGGCGGTCGGACTATCCACCAGGAACGTCACTCGGGCCATTTACGAACCGATGGCCGAGGGTGTCGCCGAGGTCTATGCGGCCGATCCCGCGGTCGCTAGCGCCGGCCTCGAAGAGGAAGATTTCGTCCGGCTCTTCGTCGCGCTGATCGACCAGGAGTCGCGGTTCAACCCGGCCGCCGTGTCGCCGAAAGGCGCGCGCGGGCTCGGCCAGCTGATGCCGGAGACGGCCGCACTCCTCGGCGTCGACGCTGGCGAGCCGATGGCGAACCTGCACGGTGCCGCGCGCTACCTGACCGCGCAGCTCGCCGAGTTCGGCCGGGTCGACCTGGCACTCGCCGCCTACAACGCCGGGCCGCAGCGGGTCGAGCAGTTCCACGGCATCCCGCCGTATCGCGAGACCCGCGATTACGTCGCGAAGATCACCGCCGCGGCCGCGCTCGCCAGCGGCGCGCCGGCGGTCGCGGACATCCCGAGCCCGGCCGTCGGCCGAGCCTTCATCTCTCCCGCAACCCCCGCGCTCGAAACCGACGTCGTCGAGCCGGTCTCTCTCGCAGCCCCCGCACAAGGAACCGTGCTCGAATGGAAAAGATGATCGCGACCACGCGCCGGATGATCGGCGTGCCGCTCCCTTCGGTCATGCCGGGCGTCCGGCTCGTCTGGCTGCTGCTCGGCCTCTTCGCCGTCGCCGTCGTTATCGGCGGCCCGGCAGCGGCGCAGGACCTCTCGCCGATCGACACCTTCTTCGCGACCCTCGGCGCGGCGCTGACCGGCACCACCGGCCGCGCGATCGGCCTCGTCGCGCTCGCCGCCGTCGGCGTGATGTTCCTGTTCGGCCGAATGAACATGGGCTTCGCCGTCTCGATCTGCGTCGGCCTGGTCATCCTCTTCGGCGCCGCGACCATCCTCGGCGGCTTCGCGTGAGCTTTTCCGCGCCCTGCTTCCAGGCACTGACCAGGCCCGTCTCGATGATGGGTCTGCCGCTCACCTACGTCGTCATCCTCGCGATGACGACGATGGGCGGCTTCATCGCCACGCTCAGCTTCGTCTACCTCGTGGCCTCGGCGATCATCGGCTACGCCGCCCTCCGGGCGCTCGCCGCCTGGGACCCGCGGATCTTCGACGTGATCCTGACGAGCCTGCGGCGGACGCCGCTGCCGGCGGCCTGGCTGCGCGGCAAGGCGAACGCCACCCCCGCCCCGATCAGCGCGGCGGTCGTCGGCAGCCCGTCCCAACGCGCCGCCGCCGGCAGCGCCCTGAAGTAGGTCGCGAGATCGATCTCGCGGAGGTCGCCGCCGAGCCGCCAGGTGACGACCGCGCCAGCGGCGAGCAAGCCAGGCAGAATGCCGACCATCAGCCCCACGCCGCCGCCGAGCAGGATGTCCTGTCCGCGCCGCGTCATCACCGGCTCCGATCGTCGTCGTCGCGCTCGCGGCGCCGGCCCGGACGCTCGTGCCTGCCGCGCACTTCGGGCGTGTCGTCACCACGGCCGGCCGGCGGAGTGGCGCGCCCTTCCCCACTGCGCGCCTGCCCCCATCCACCAGCAGCGTCCCGCGTCGAACCGAACTCCGGCGCGCCGCGCGGGTCATCGCGCTCTATCCCACGCACCCGCTCGGCCGCCTCCCGGTAGATCGTGCCGGCGCGGCTGTGGAAGTCGGCAAGCTGCGCCGTCGCCTCGTCGACCCGCTCGGCCGGCTGACCCCGCGCCGCGCGATCTGCCGCCCGCTCGGCAAGTTCCTCCGCGCGGAAGTCGCGCCCGAGCCCCATCGACACCGTCTCCGCCGCGAAGCGCGCCACCGTCGCTTCCGGTTGCAATCCGAAGCGCTCGGCCAGCCGTGCCACATCCCGGTCCGCCTCCGCCTTGATCGCCACCGCTCGCGCGTCGCCGGCCGGCATCGCCAGGCCGCGGTAGTCCGCGTGGAGCGCCTCGGCCCGGTAGCCCTGCAGCCCCATGTCGTCGCGGATGAACGGCGCTGCCTCCGCCTTCAGACTGGCCAGCTCGCGCAGGAACTCCGCCCGCTTCGCCGGATTTTCCACCGACCACACGTCGGCCTCAAGTTCGACGAAGTTCTGCCGCACCTCGGCCTGTAGCTGCTCGATCGTCTCCGCCATCCGCATGGCCTCCTCTGGTGTCAGTCTCGGTGCCGCCTCGCGGTCCGCCACGAGCGCCTGGCCTGCAAGGATCGTCGCCGCGGCGGCTTCCAGCTGTTCGGCGAACGCTGGCGCCTGTCCGGCGATCGACGTCGCCGCGCCCTGATAGTCGCGGGCATAGTCAAGGATCTCCGCCGCCGTGACGATCGCGGACGCCTCGCTATGCGCTGGCGCCACCGCCTCCCGCCCTTCGGCCCGCGCCCTTCGATACTCCGCATCCGGCACCGGCCGGTCATGCACGCCGCGCGACAGCCGCGTCGTGCCGGTCAGCGCGATCCCCTCGCGCGCCGCCACCGCGACCTGCACCTCGCGCAGTCGGTCGAAGGTAATCTCCCCCCGCGATGACACTCGCAGCCACTGCCCCTCGTCGAGCCCGCGACGGCCGACGACGACATGGATATGCGGATAGGCGGTATCCTTGTGGAAGGCGGTGTAATAGTCCCAGCGGTCGCCATAGGCGCCGCTGTCGAACAGCGCCGCCGCCCAGGCCCGCCCTGCCCGCTCCGCCGCGTCCGGATCGGTCCCCTGCGGAAAGCTGACCACGAAGTGCGAGGTCCGCTCGGCCCCGCCCCGCTCGACATCCGGCAACCCCCAGGCCGCCGCGATCTGCGCGGCATCGCCGACCCCGAGCTCGGTGCCGAAGGTGCTCTCCGACGACACCAGCGGCACATCGCCCTTCCGGCTCAGATAGTCCATCTGCGCCCGCAGCCCGCGGCTCGTCGCCGTTCCGCCCGAGCCGATCAGCTTGACGAGCGCCTGCGGGTTCGGCGACAGCGCCCCGCCGATCGCCGCCCGCCGTCGCCCTCCCGTCCGCCGGGCTTCGCCATAGGTCAGACGGCGCTCGGCGCCGCCCCGGCCAAGCTCGAGATGCGCCCAGTCCTCCCCCATCACCGCGTCGACCGCAGAGACCCAGGCCGGCGCCTGAGCGCCGCGCCGCAAGAGCTCGGGAACCGACGGCACGCTCATTGTGGCCCCCCCGCCCCCTCCGGTCCGGCGGCCGCCGTCAGCCGAGCCAGGCCGTCCTCGCGCCGCGCGCCAAGCTCGAGGATCCGCTGCAACGCGCCTCGGGTCTCGATCAGGATCCGGCCGAGTTCGGCCCGCTGCGCCATGAACGCCCGGTAGTCCGGGTCGTGTGTCCGGTTGGCAGAATGCGCGATCTGGTTGATGTTCGTCGCCACGCCGGCGAGCTGCCGGTTGATCGCCCGCAGCGCCTCGACCGTCTCGCCGTCGACCTCCAGGAAGCCGCCGATCCGCCGGGCGGCGATCCTCAAGGCGCGGTTCCGGTTGAGGCCGAGGCCCTCGATCTGGGCGTCGAGCTCGGCGAGTTCGGCCTCGGTCAACCGCACCGAGATCGTCCGATCGGCGCGCGGCTCCTTCTTTGCCGCATCCGGATCCTGCCATTTGCCGCGGATCATCCGGCGATCCTGCCAGCCGGAGGCGTCGCCACCGGCTGCGGCGCTCTTGCTCGATCGGCCAGTGGCCTTGGGTTGGGTCATCGGCAAATGTTCTACATTTATATATATCCTGCCACGTACTTAACCCAACCCTCTCACTCTTTTCAACCCCTTCTCCACTCCAGATCTCGCCACTTGCACCAAAGGTCCCGAGGGATCGCCTCGGGATTGACCGGCGCGCCTTAGCCGTTGGGAGCGCCCTCCAGGGCCGGGTTCGGGTCAGCCGGCCTCCACCCACTAGACGTCCAAACAGGCGGCTCAGCGGGCCGCTGTGGCGCTCTCTGCACCTTTCGCCCCGGCCCGCCCGCGACCCCAACCGGGCAAGCACGGCAAGGATCTGCCGCAGTGACGTACAGCGGTATCCGCGCTCATACGCTTCGTCGTTTTTCGATTTTTGCGATTGTGTCGTTCTGAGGTTTTGACGTTTTGGCGTAAAGGCGCTTTCCCGGTTTGCGGATATCAGGCATTCAGACGTTCTGCCGTTCTTCAGTGTTTCCCGCTTATGTCGCCTTTACGCAACGGCGTGTAGACGCTTCAACGCTGTGCCGCATCCGCGCATTGACGCGGAGAGGCTATCGTAGTTAAGGCGTATCAGTGGCTATGCCGTTTGGGCGTTTTGCCGCTTCACCGTGATGCCGCATTGCGGTTCGAAAAGTGGTGGAAGGGACCGAATGAAGCTGATCAGTTTCGTGTCGTTGAAAGGAGGGGCCGGCAAGACGACGGCGCTGAGCGCCCTCTGCTCGGCCCTCCTGGCTCGCGGCCGCAAGGTTGCCCTTCTCGAGGGCGACGAGAACGCCCCGATCTCGCAGTGGCGCAGCTACGCCAAAGCCGCCGGGAGATGGGACGACACCTGTCAGATCTACTTCGCGGCCGATCTCGACAGCTTTGAGAAGGCGGTCGTGGAAGCCGAAAAACAGGGGGTCGAGTTCATGCTCGCTGACACCCACGGTGGCGGGTCCGAAATCAACAGCATCGTCGTCGCGAACTCGGCGCTGGTCATCGTCCCCACGGCGATCACGACATACGACATCGACGAGGCGGTCAACACGATGGAGTTCGTCCACGACCAGATCGAGGAGGAGGGGACCAACACGCTCATAGCGTTGCTGGTCACAAAGCTCCCCCACACGCCGAACAAGTCCCGACAGATCGAGATCGATCGGCTGGAAGTGTTTCCCATGCTAGCCACCAAGCTGCGGGATCGCGATGCCTACGCCAGTATGAAGAGGGACGGCATGCTCCACCTGACCGTCCGCGCAAAGGAGGCGGATCCGGCGAGCCGCATTTCGGCAAAGCACTTCAAGATTGCCATGGCCGAAGCCGACGAGCTGGCTACAGACGTACTTGTGGCTCTGGAGGAATAGCAATGGCGGGAATCGTCAAACCGAGAAAGAGCTACGACGAGCAGCGGCGCGAGTTCAATGTGAAGCGCGGGCTGCCTTATCCCCCAGAGACCGGGGCGCCCGAGGAGCCTGCTGCAGTGCCTCCACCGGCTGCTCCGGAAACCCAAGCCGAAAAGAAGACGCGGCCTCAGCCCGCCGCACGGAAACCTCGCCCTCCGAGGTTGACGCCGACGGCGCCAGCGGCGGACGGAAAGGAAGCTGTTCTGGTGAAGCTGCGCGTTCCGGCTCCAAAGCCGGGCGCCTTTCCGCTGTTCGACCAGGCCGCGGCATCCATGGGAGAGAAGCGCGCATTGCAGCGGCTGCTCTCTCGTTCGCTTTCCGACTTGGCCGATGCGGTCGAGCGGGGCGAGAGGATCAGTCCTGCGACCTATCCCACCGGAAAGGTCAGCCTCAATACCACCAAGATGCTGAGCCCTAGGCTCTATGCTGCCGCCAAGACGGCTCTCGACCCTTTGGATCTGGAAACTCCCGGCGGATTGGGACGCGCTATCAGCATGGCCGCGCTGGTCCGATACCTCGAGGGAGGCATACGGGTATCGGCCAGACATGCACCGACCTTGCCCGCCGCGAACGAAGAAGACTGAGGGGCTCTTCCCGGCCTTGGGTCAGCGCCGGAGGCGCTGCGCTGGTTGGGCAATCTCTGGATTGCCCAACCAGCCAAATTTCTTGGTAGGGCAGGGGGCCGCTATGCGGCCGCCTCCTTCTCGTTGTCACCGGCCAGCGCCAGCAGCAGGTCCGCCGCCTTCTGCCCCTCGGCCGCGGCACGGAAGATCGCCCGCTTGTCTTCCTTCAGCGCCTTGAGCCAGCTTTCGACATAGGCAGCGCTCTGCTCGAAGTCCGGGGTGAGGCCGAGCCGGATCCGCCGATCGTGGATCTCGAGGGTGTCGCCGTCGATCACACTGGCGACCCCGATGATCTCGGTGTCGCGGCGCAACGCCTCGGTCGCGCTCGCCGGCACGCCGATCGTCAGCAAGGCGCCGAGCGTCACCACCGCCTGCGCCGCGAACCCGATGATGCGCACTGCCGCTCCCTCGCCCTTCTGCTTTCCGACGATCCTCGCCGGCGATCCCTAACAAGCGGTGCGTGCGACCTGAGCAGACCCCGGGCGGCGGCGAGCGGGCCGAAGGCCCGTCGAGCCGCCGCCCGCCGGCAAAGCGCCTCGATCGCCATCGGCGATCTCCGCAGCCCGCGCGCCAGGTCTCCCAGCGGCATCGCGGGTGGCGATGTCGAGGCCGGGGGGCCGTCTGCCCCCCGGCACCCCCCGAGGATATTTAGACGACGAAAATGGGGCAGGGGAGGGATCCCGCCCCGAGGGCGAGCTTAGCCGGGATCGGCGGGGCGGCGCAGGGTCAGGATGCAGGTGTTGACGTTGGTGCCGCTCTCGCTGAACGCGCCGACCGGCAGGTCTTCCCAGGAGCCGCTCAGGAGGCCGTGGTCGTAGCGCGCCGTCGCCGGCAGGATCGCGGTCAGGACGCCGTTCGGGTGCAGATAGCGGAGCGCGTGCTCGACGTGGCGGACGTAGTGGGTGCCGTAGAAAGGCGGGTTCATCAGGACGCGGTCATAATCCCCGGTTGGCACCGTCTCCAGGAAGTTGGCGCGCTGGACGGCATGGCCCTTCTCCCGGCACTGTGCGGCCCGGGCGCCGTCGACCTCGATGCCGAACGGCTTGGCGCCGGCATCGCGCAGGGCGTCGAGCAGCCGGCCGCAGCCGCACGAGGGTTCGAGGACGCGCTCGCCTGCGATACGGCCGAGGCCGTCGACGATCCGCCGCGCCAGCGGGGCAGGGGTCGGGTAGTATTGCAGGTCCCGCGCTACCGCCGTTCCGGCCCGCGGTCGCCCGGGCGCCTCCTCCTCGATGTCGGGCAGGACGTCGCCATACCACTCGGCCAGCGCCCGGTTGATGTCGCGGAGCGTCGGCTCCTCGAAGAACAGATGACCGTTGCCGTTGGCGAAGCGCCGCAGGCGCACGCCCCGCGCCTCGGTGCGGAACGGCTCGCCGTAGCCGGGCCGGATCTCCTTGCCGGCGAGACAGGCCTCGCCATCGTCGAGGAGGGCGCGGAGCTCCGGCCAGGTCACGAGCGGCAGGCGCTGATACGCAGCGAGGGCGTTCAGCACGTCGCGGAGCCGGTCGGTCCCCCAAGTCCCATAGTCGCCGACGGATTGCAGGATCACCCGCTTCGGCAGGCCGGAGACGCCGACCTTCACCCTGGAGTGCGAGCGATAGGCGGGGTCGAGCCCGCAGAACACTTCGGCGAGGCCGCGGAGGATGTGGTGGCGCGGGTTCAGGAGATAGTCGCCGAACTGCTCGCGGATCTCCGTCAGCGTGAAGGCCGGCGGCTTCTCCAGCAGCTGCTCGAAGCGCCGCTTGTCTGTGGCCGGCGCGATCTCCGCGACGGCGAGGCCCTCGTAGACGTGGCGCCACGCGGATTTCAGGAGCGCGGCTTCCATCGCCCACGGCGCCGGGCCGGAGCTGTCGCGGAGCAGGGGCCCGCCGTAGGCGGTCCCGATGCTGGCGGCCGCGGAGAGCTCCGCGACCGATCGGCCGTAGGCGGCGAGCGCCTCGGGGATGCCAGCGCGCTTGGCGTCGTACTCCTCGACGATGTCGGAGAGGCGGCGGCGCAGGGCAGGGGCGTGCATGTTCATAGCTGCGCCCTCCCTCAATGACACGGCCGCTTGCCGAAATGCTCCCACTGGTCGCAGGAGCCGAGGTCGTCGATGATCTCGGCCTCCCGACCGAAGCGGGCCTTGTAGGCGGCGAGGAAGGTCTGGGCGTCCTCGTCCTCCTCGAGCCCGAGGTGGTCGCCGCGCCGGTAGCTGTAGGGGGTGATGTCGGCCTCGGTGAGCCCGACCGCCGCGAGCTCGTCCGGCGTGACGATCAGCCAACCATGGTAGGAGCTGGCGAGGAAGGTGAAATGCGTCCGCATGGGATCCGGTCTCCTTCGTGGTGGAGCGGTCGGGGTCTCTGCCCTCGATCCGCCGTTCGGGCGGAGCCGTCCCGGTCTGCCGACCCTGAAATGCGCGCCCCGCATTTCCGGGGAAGGCAGAGCGGGGAGGGCGACTGCCCGACCCGCGGCCGGGCGGGCGCGGGTCAACCGGGCGGAGACGCCCTGGCGCGGCCCGCAGCCGGAGGCGAGGACACGGGGGCGTCGGAGCTGGCGACGTCAGTCGCCGCTTGCCGGTTGACGCGCGGTCGCCCGGATGCTGGGCGGACGTCATGGATGGCAAAGTCGTCAGGGCGGGGGTGAGCGGGCCCCGGCCCGTCGATCCCCCGGCCTGTCCGCAGATCATCACGATCGCCGGCGGCGATCTCCGCTGCCCGGGAACGGAAGCCGCCGGCGCGCGGCCTGAGGAATCGAGAAATCAGGAAACGAGGCTCCCGCGTCAGCGGAAGCCCGCGGCGTCACAGCCGGTACTCGCGGACCAGCTCCTGCTCGCAGTGGTGGAATTCCAGCATCTGCCGGAAGAAGACATGGCGCTCGGCACGGAGCGCGCGCCCGCACCGCGCGGTCGCCGAGAGCAGGCGCCGGGCCGCCCGGATTACCTCACGGTCGGTCGACCACACCGGCACGCCGAGGCGGCAGTAGGTGCCGAACATCGCTCAGCCCTCCACCTGGCCGGCGATGCGCCATTCCCGCGCGCAGCGCACCGCCGTCCGGATCGCCCGGCGGAAGGTGGCCCGGGCCCAGGGCTCGCGGCGATGCTTCTGGTGCCAGTAGGGCAGGTTGCTCATCTCGTCGGCGTGCTTCTGCCGCCAACCCATCTGACGGATCAGGCTTTTCCGCAGGTGGCTCGTCCAGCCCCGGCCGTCGTTGCGGGCGCGGGTGAGGCTCCACTCCTCGCCGTTGTGGACGAAGCGGCGGGTGAAGCAGGGAAAGCCGCCGTGGCCCTCCCGGAACGCCCGGGCGTCATGCCGGATCGAATGATGAAAAGCTTTCCATTCCGCGCGTTGCATCGCGATCTCCATCTATCGGATTGGGAAGGACGGGAGGCGCTCGCCCCCCGCCCGCGGGTCCGGTCAGTCGACCGGGTGGCCCGCCTCGATCGCGTCGGCGCAGGCGTTGCAGTGCCCGTGGTCCGGCATGCCGCGGAAGGGAGCGCCACAGCGCGCGCAGATGCGCTCGACTCCGTGCGCCTGCAGAAACCGGACGTAGCCGATCTCCCCGTCCTCGTAGTCCTCGAAGAGCTCGATCTCGTCGTCCTCGAAGTCGTCGTCATCGTTGGCCATCGGCCGGTCTCCTTCGTGGTGGCGCGGCCGGGGTCTCTTGCCCTTCGGTCCGCTTTGGGCGGAGCCGTCCCGGTCTGCCGACCGGAAATGCACCCCGCATTTCCCGGGTGGGCAGAGCGGGGAGGGCGACTGCCCGACCCGCGGCCGGGCGGGCGCGGGTCAACCGGGCGGAGACGCCCCGTGGCGCGGCCCGCAGCCGGAGGCGAGGACACGGGTGGGGCGGCGGAGCCGGCGGCCCTGGCCGCCGCTTGCCGGTTGACGCGCGCTCGCCCGGATGCTGGGCGGACGTGAGGGATGGCGAAGTCGTCAGGGCGGGGGTGAGCGGGCTTCGGCCCGTCGATCCCCCGGCCTGGCCGAAGATCACCGTGATCGCCGACGGCGATCCCTCACGCGACAGCGCGCTTGCGCGACGGGTCGATCAGGAACATTTAGGGAACATGCCCGCGCCCCCGAGGACTCATGACTCGCCGAAGCACGCCCCAGAGACGGATCGACGACGAGGCATTTCCGGTGCGGGTCAAGCTATTGGTGCCCGAGGGTGGTTTCGAGCGGCAGTTCGACGACCTCTACCGCTGGCTCGATCAGGAGGTCGGGCGCGGGGAGTATGCCTTCCATGCCGCGAGCGCGCTCGGGATCTCGCGGGACGCGGTCGCGGTCTACTTCCGGGCGCCGGAGACCGCGCACCGGTTCGTCGCGTGCTTCCCGGACCTGCTGCTGGCGGACGGCACCGACTCCGTGGTCTACACCTCCCCCTATCTGCCCTTCGGCCGGCCCCAGGACGAGAAGTCGCCCATGTGCAATCTTTATTCGATGACCCGCTCGCAGGAGGCGATGCGCCGGCTCTTCGCCGGCCTCGAGGACCGTGCCGGCAACATGCCGCCGCTGCCGGGCATCTACCCGGACTATCCGGCGCCAATCATCCGCAACGCCGGTGAGGGCAGGGAGCTCGTCATGGCGCGCTGGGGAATGCCGACCCCGCCGCAGTACCTCGCGGGGAAGAAGGTCGACCGCGGGGTGACGAACATCCGGCAGACGAGCTCGTCGCACTGGCGGCCCTGGCTCGGGCCCGAGCACCGCTGCCTCGTGCCCTTCACCAGCTTCGCCGAGAACGAGACACTGGCGGACGGCTCGCGGCCGCCGGTGTGGTTCGCCTTCGACGAGGGCCGCCCGCTCGCTTTCTTCGCTGGCCTCTGGGCGACCTGGACCAGCACGCGGAAGGTGAAGGAGGGCCCGGTGACGGCGGATCTCTTCGGCTTCCTGACCACGACGCCGAACGCCGAGGTCCGCACCGTCCATCCAAAGGCGATGCCGGCGATCCTGACCGAGCCGGCCGAATGGGAAACCTGGCTCTCGGCGCCGTGGAGCGAGGCGAAGGCGCTGCAGCGGCCGCTGCCGGACGGCGCCCTGCGGATCGTGCTGCGCGGGGAGAAGGAGGACACCGTCGCGCCGGCGACCCTGTGAGGAGGCCTACTCCTCCGGCGGCGTGCCCGCGCTGAAGAACGTGTCGATGTCGCGGTGGCCCTCCAGGACGTTGACGACCTCAAGCACGTCGTCGCGGTAGCGAAAGAAGATCACGTAGTTTCCGAAGGCGAAGCTGCGGAGGTCGGACCGCAGCTCGGGGCGGGTGCGGCCGAGCGTGCCGGGCAGCGAGGCCAGCCTGGCGCACTGGCCCTGAAGCCGTTCGGTGAAGGCCAAGCCGATCGCCGCGCTGCCGCTCTCGCGGGCGACGTACTCGAGGATCGACAGGAGATCGCGCTCCGCGGCCGCGAGGTAGACGAGGCGGCGCACTACAACCCTTCGCTCGCGAGCGCCTGCGCCTTCGCCGACAGGGCGGCGCTCACCTCCTCCTGGCTCCGCGCCCCGCCCTCGGCAATCGAGGCCTCGATCGTCTGGCGCAGGGCCGCCAGCTTCGCCTCGCGCTCCTCGACCAGGCGGAGGCCCTCGCGCACCACCTCGCTCGCCGAGCCATAGCGGCCGTCCTGCACGACTCCCTCGACGAACTCTTCCCAGCGTTTCCCGATCGACACGTTCATCGCCAGCCTCCTATGCGAAGCCGCCTATAACACATATGGGGCATAAACTGCTATCCCCCGCTCGCGACCGGATCGGAGAAAACCAAAGAAATCCATCATACAAGGCTGGAATCCCGCGGATTCCTGCTCTAGGATTCCTGTGCGGTACAGCCGGGGACGGCGATGACCGCCGACGGAAATGAGGCAGCCTGTTCCTCCCGCGAGGAGGGCAGGCTGTCTTCATTTCGGGGTCCCGCTCATGCTACCGCGGCCATTCCTCGTCGGGCCAGTCGCGGGCGGTGTGGATCACCTGGAGGATCGAGACGATCTCGCGGTCTCCGCGCCGCGTCAGCGCGTAGGCGACGATGTAGCGTAACCCCGTTACCGACTTCTCGTAGGTTCCTGCGACCCGGCCTGGCCGGCCAGTTGCCATTTCGCCGAGCGCGTCGCCGGTGGCGCGCAAGCGATCGGCGACGCGCTGCGCCGCAGCCGGGTTGTCGGCAGCGATGTAGGCAATCTGGGACTTCAGATCGTCGAGGGCGTCCCGGGACCACTCCACCGCTCGCGTCACGGCGCCTCGCTCCCGGCAGGGAAGAACTCTCCCGCCACGCGGACGCCCGCCGGCAACCGTGTCGCCGCGAGGGCGGCGCCAGCCTCTGCTGGCAGCTCGACATCGGCCCGGTCGCCGCCGATCACGGGGACGGGGAAGCCCGGCCCGCCGTCGGCGCCGGCGCGGAGCCCCCACCAGACGTCTGTTGGATCGAGCACGACGACCTGACGGCCGGCCTCGAGCAGACCTTCAACGGCGCCGCGGGCGGCGTAGCTCTTGCCGCTGCCGGTGCGCCCGACGATCGCGACATGCTGCTCGAGGGTGCCTATCGGGATCGGCGCGCCGGGATCGGCCGCCTTTGCTTCGGGGGCGTTCCCCGGGCGTACCGGAGCCTTCCGCGGCCGTTTGGTGAGCGTCACGCCTTGCCGCTCTTCGCAGTGTCGATCACGGCTTGGATCTCGGCCATCGCGGCGTCGTGGGGGATGACGCGGCCCGCTTCGACGTCGGCAAGGCCGCGCTGCACGCCATCGATGATCGCGAGCTCGCGCTCGACGTAGGCCGCGACCGCCTCGGCCGCGAGGAAGGACTTGCTGCGTCGGGTGTCGGCGGCGAGCCTCTCCAGCTTGCGCTTCGTCTCGGAAGCGATCCGGATTGTCATGGTGGCGGACGTCGGCATGGTGGCCTCTGTGCTGGGATGTACACATGCTAGCACAACGGTTTCATCGAAGCGAGCCTTGGGGCTCACCCCGGTTGTCGTCGATACGTCGCACAGTCGCGATGCAACGGCGCTATTATTAGAAGAATCAACATCTTGATAAAGAACATTGGCGTGCCAGAAAAGCACTTGCCAGCCCAACCATCCCAACCCGAAATACCCCGCTCCCAGTTGCCACGGTGCACCGTGCCTGCTCTACCGGGACAAATATCTCGGGAGCAGTGCCTTGAACCAACAAGCCTTGTCCGCCTTCCTCTGGAGTGTCGCCGATCTGTTGCGGGGTGACTACAAGCAGTCGGACTATGGCAAGGTGATCCTCCCGCTCACGGTGCTGCGTCGGATCGATTGCGTGCTGGCACCGACAAAAGAGGCGGTGCTCGAGGAGCTGGCGCTGCGGAACGCCCAAGGCATGCCGGCCGATCCGTTCCTGCGGAAGAGGTCCGGGCAGTCGTTCTACAACGCCTCGAGTCTCGATCTGAAAACGCTCATGGGCGATCAGGACAACATCGCTGCGAACCTGCGCGCCTATGTCCTCGGCTTGGCCGATGCGAGGACAACAGGCGGTGCGAAGCGTGGCGAAACGCCGCCAGCGTTCAGAGCGCCTCGCCTTACTGGAGCCGGCCTCGTGGGTCGACCCGCCAACCGTCCCCGGTACGCTCGATGCTGGCGTCAGCGCCATGCCGATCAACGAAATGACGATCCCCTCGGCCTTGCGGCGAGCATGGAAGTCGGCGGCCTTATGGCCGGAGGGGCGGCGGCACATGACGCCGGCCCTCCGGGCGCAGCTCGGGCAGGCGACGGCGAGAACGGGATGCGACCAGGCGGTGAAGTCGATCATCGGCGGCGCGCTCCTCGGAGCCATGGGGCAGGGGGAGCGGCCGGCGAGATTTGTCCCGCCGGCCGCCATGCTCAGAACATCTCGGGCGGCAGCCATGCCGCCACACGGGCGCGCTGCTCCGCCGGCATCTCGGTCTCAGGCTGGAACAGGGTTTCGAGACGGGCGCACTTCTCGCCCTTCTTCGCCTTGGCGAAGGTCCGGGCCTCGGTGCCGTCGGCCTCGATGCCGCGCAGCTCGCACCACAGCGCGTCGAGATAGCCGCCCGGCGCCCGCTTGAAGAAGTTCTCGGTGGTTGGGGTCCAGACCGCCCGCGGCTCGACCTTCGCGAGCTTGTCGAAGACCGGCGCGAGCATGTCGTTGCCGTAGTCGGACGGGTCGAGCAGGCGGGCCAGCCCCAGCGTCAGGACCTCTCGGACATGCTCGGCCCCGCGCTTGCGGAAGGCCCGGAACGCCTTGGCGAGATCGGTGGCGTTGCTCCGCCCGGCCTCGGTGTCGAGCAGGCGCGGGTCGGGCGCATAGCCGGTCTCCGTGGTCGGGGTCACGTTGACCGCATAGCGGTGCAGGGAGAAGGCCCGTCCGACGTTCGACTGCAGGTGGAAGGCGAGCAGGTCGAGCAACAGGTCAGGCTGCTGCAGCGCGGCATGCTGACGGGCACCGCGGCGGACCGCCCGCAGATCTTGCTTCAACGCCTCGGAGAGCCGCGGAGCGCCGTCCCGGGCCGCCTCCGTGGCTTCGTCGGCCTCGGCCACCAGAGCACGCTCGATGATCCCGGCCTCGGCCGCTGCGGACTGGTCGGCCGGCAGCACCACGGCGTGGGTGGCGCGAAGCTCGCCGCCGTAGTCGAGGTAGAGGACAACGCCGGCATGTTGCTTCTGCTCGGGGGTATGGTCCCCGTCGAGGATGGCGGTCAGCCGGTCCAGCTCTTCAGCCTCCGCCGGGTCGAGATCGCCGCCCTCGGCGCGGAGGACGAGTTCGTCGTGCCGCGCGGTCTCCTCCTCGGTCAGCGCCCCCTCGGCGGGGTAGAGGGTGATGGCGTCGAGCTGGTCGGAGATCCTCCATGCCGAACTGTCGGTGCTGGTCTGCACCCACTTCCAGCCGTCGCGCGCGCGGGTTTCCTCGGCAAGCTCGGTGAACCGCGCCGCGAAGCAGGCGTCGAGGATGTCGACGTCGTCGAGATAGACCTCGCCGCCGAAGAGATCGGTGGAGATCCTTCCACCTGCTTCCCGGTAAGCCGGGACACCAACGAAGCGGGCGCGGCGGTCGGTGTCGCGCACCGCCCCGGCCTTCAACAGCCGCTTGATGCTCTCTTCGGAATAGCGTCCGGGATGCCCGCCGATCTGCGCGAGGGCCTCCTCGATCCGCACCGGGTCGTCGCAGAGGACGAAGACTGCCGCCTCGGTCAGGCCGATCCTGTCGGCGCGGAGCGCGGCCAGAACCGGCTCGGGAAGCCCGGCCAGTCGCAGCCGCCGCTTCACATGGGCCTTGGTGACGCCGAAGGCGATGGCGATCGCCGCCTCGCCGACGCCCTTCTCGCGGAGCATGGCATATTCGTGGATTTCGTCGGCCGGGTGCAGCGCCGACCGCAGGCTGTTCTCGGCAGCCGCCCACACCGCCGCGGTGGCCTCGTCGTCGGCGAGCTTGACGGGCACCGTCGCGAAACGCGTGTCGTCCTGCAGCTGCGCGAGAGCTCGAAGCCGCCGGCCGCCGGCGATGACGCCGACCTTGCCGCCATCGCCCCGGAGGCCTGCGAGGTTCTGGATCAGGCCGAGCTCGCGGATGTTCGCTGCGAGCGCGTCGATCTCGGCCTGCGACGGGTCGAGCCTCGGATTCAGGGGGTGGATGTAGAGGTCCGCAAACGACACCTGTTCGACAACCATCATGGCCGGTCTCCTTCGTGGTGGAGCGGCCGGGGTCTTCTGCCCTTCGGTCCGCTGTTGGGCGGAGCCGTCCCGGTCTGCCGACCGGAAATGCACCCCGCATTTCCGGGGAAGGCAGAGCGGGGAGGGCGACTGCCCGACCCGCGGCCGGGCGGGCGCGGGTCAACCGGGCGGAGACGCCTTGGCGCGGCCCGCAGCCGAAGGCGAGGACACGGGGCGGCGGAGCCGGCGGCCTTGGCCGCCGCTTGCCGGTTGACGCGCGGTCGTTCGGATGCTGGGCGGACATCATTCATGGCAAAGTCGTCAGGTCGGGGTGAGCGGGCGTTAGCCAGTCGATCCCCGATCCTGTCCAGCTCTACTGTTATCCACAGAATCGCAGAGTTGGCCCTTAGTTAATTTAGTTAATGTCTTGTTAGAGTAGTTACGCAGGGATTTCCACATCGCCTAAGGCACTGGAAACACTTCATGATCTCGCTCAATGCCCCTTGCGTTGGTTCCCAGAGGGGCGAATCCTGGTTCCCAGAGGGGCGATTCTTAAGTTCCCGGACGGGCGATTCTTGGTTCCTAGAGGGGTGAAGATATTGAACGCGTGACCAGGACGTGCGCGGTTCCTAGAGGGGCGAACCGTGTGGTCGCTGTGGAGGGATTGCAGGGGTTCCTAGAAGGGCAAATCTGGGTTCCCAAAGGGGCGAATCCGAGCTAGAGAGGTGCATGGGAACTCTGCTGCCTAATCGTCATCCGAACCGAGATTTTTTTATCCTCGACGTGGCGGATGCCGCTCCGAAGGATGACTTGGCGTCGATGGAGCATCCCGTCTTCTCTCTTTCTGTTAAGCCGGACATGCGGGAGCTTGAGTACGAGCACAACGGTCGCCGTCTGAGAGTTGTTCCGAGTGGCAAAGGCTTGGCCACTATCATGGATAAAGACATCCTACTGTATTGTATAAGTAAGATGGTGCATCAGAAGAATTCTGGCGAAGAGATTACGCCTTGGGTTGCAATGAGCGCCCATGAAGTTATGGTAGCAACTAATTGGAGAACGAACGATGCGAGCTATCATCGATTTGAAGATGCGCTGATTAGGCTAAAGGGAACGGTACTTCTGACTGATATATCGACAGATGGGCATACGCAAACTCGCGGCTTTGGTCTTATCGATGAGTTCGAAATTAACAGGAGGAACGCAAAGGGTGAGTTATCGCCGTTTGGGCGGCTTACGCAGATACGCGTCAAAGTCTCGGATTGGACTTATCGTGCAGTCCAAGGAATGGAAGTCCTTACAATTAGTCCATTGTATTTTCGTTTGCGACGACCTCTGGAGCGTCGAATTTACGAGTTGGCTAGAAAGCATGTTGGAGACCAATCGCATCCGTTCATTATAAATATGTCAGTTCTTCAGAAGAAAGTAGGGAGTAATTCGCCTGAGAAGAAGTTCAGGTTCTTTCTTAAGCAGATTGCTTTAGACGGCCACATTCCGGATTATGATCTAAGTATTGATGAGCCTAAGGTGATATTTACCAAGCGGGCAAATGTCCGTGCGCGTCGTTTACCTTTTAAACAACACCAAGGTGATCTATTCGACACAGAGCTTCGAATTTCTCCAGACGCTTTCGACAAAGCGCGTAAACTGGCGCCGGGTTATGATGCGCATGCTCTGTATCATGAATGGTTGGCCTTTGCGGAGAAGCAGGACGAAAAGCCACGCAACGCCACTGCGGCTTTCCTTGGATTCTGTAAGCGCCGCCACTCTTCGGCGCCCTTGGGATAGGAGGCCGTTCGGTTTGTACTGCGGCTCCCTTCCTCTTGACATCTGTTGTCAAATATGACAACAGTATATGCCGATGCGTGATACCCGACCCGTAAGTTGGATCAAGGCCGCCCGGAAAGATTTCGACGACTTCCCTCAGGGGGCGCAGCTCCAAATGGCTAGGGCGCTGACGATTCTGGCCGAAGGGCAGATGCCGGATATCGCCAAACCCCTGACGGGCTTCGGCTCTGGGGTGATGGAGCTGGCGCTGAAGCACCGGGGCGATGCCTACCGGGTCGTGTACGCGCTGCAAATCGACGAAGATATCTGGGTCCTGCACGCCTTCCAGAAGAAGTCGAAGGCGGGGATCAAGACGCCGAAGGCCGAAATCGACCTGATCCACGAGCGGCTGAAGCGGCTGAAAGAGAGGTTGCGATGAGCGAGGAGGATTTCGAGGTGATCCGGGGCAGCGGCAATGTGTTCCGCGACATCGGTAATGCCAACGCCGATCGAGAGCAGCTCCGCGCCCTGCTGGCCGCGCGCATTGTCGGTGTTCTCGATGATCGCAAGCTGACGGTGCGTGGGGCTCACGAAGAGACTGGCATCGCCGCCGCCGATTTTTCTCGCATCCGCCAGGCGAAGCTCGACCGTTTCACCATCGACCGTCTGATGGCCATTCTGTCGGGTCTTGGGCAGGAGGTCGAAGTGACGGTCAATGTGCATCCGCGCAAAGCAGGACGTACTCCAATGGAACTGCGGCCATGACGCACGGCGAGTGAGAAGTGCTCGGCCACGCTCAGGCTACGACACCGCGGGATACCGGAGGAATGTTGCAAGCGGCCCTTAGCCGCCATTCGAGCCGAGGCGGGATCCACGCCCGCAGCAACTGAAAAGCGGTCA
>ENA-UOUJ01000654-UOUJ01000654.1-activated-sludge-metagenome-genome-assembly--contig:-NODE-654-length-21398-cov-18.466617_pt1 | contig 21398 bp, 18 predicted proteins | sample MGYA00249839_ERZ747224 | MGnify/ENA primary metagenome ERZ747224 (study PRJEB28782, sample SAMN03220277) | activated sludge metagenome | biome: wastewater; feature: sewage sludge; material...
CTCGATCTTTTTGAACATTTATAAAAATGTCAACCTATTTTAGGCACGCACAGGGGAAATTCGTTGCAATCCGGGCTTATTGTTTATTATTTGTGGTTTGTAGTTGTATTTCGCTTCGAATTTAAGATTTCCGGCTTCGAATTTTGATGATTTGTGGTTTATAGTTGCATTCGTTTCGGATTTGGTATTTTATCCTTCGGATTTGAGATTTATCCGCCCCGGCGGACAGGTTTGGTTCTTGTTTTTTTGTGATTTGGTGCTTTGTAGTGCATTTGTCTTCGGATTTATTTCCTCCCGTTATTCTCCCTCAGCCTCCTGTATATTTTAATTGCGCTCATTAAAATAATTACGAAGCCTGCTAATCCGAGCAGTCCCCATGCCCAGCTCATATTTTGTTTTACAGATACCAGCATTACAATAGCCACCAAGAAAATGGTAGCTACTTCATTCCATATTCTTAATTGCTGCGATGACCAGCGGAAAACACCTTTCATTTGCTGCGTATAAATGTGTTGCAGGGAAAAGTGATAGCAAAACAGCCCGAGTACAAAACAAAGCTTAATGATCAGCCAGCCCGGCAGGGCGCCCAGCATATACCACATCCATGATCCGAAAATGAGGGTAAGTATACCTGATGGCCAGGTAATACCCATCCATAACCTTTTGATCATAATGCGGTACTGGTCATGGAGTATGCTTTTGGCCGGCTCCGTTTTTTCTGAGGCTTCCGTATTATAAATAAATAACCGTACTATATAAAACATACCGCTAAACCAGGTGACTATAAAAATAATATGAAGTGCCTTTATGTAGAGGTACATGTTTTTTATTTTAAAAACCTGCCCACTACAGGAAGTTTTTTAAATTCATTTTTTTCTATCCGCAGCACAAAAAGCAGGAAGGCGCCCAGTATAACCGTGGCCAGCGTATAATTAAAGATCATGTGCGGCCACAGGTGTGTAAGCAGTCTGTGCAGGTAAAACAATACAACCACAATTACTATATAGGCGCAGAGCTTTTTCCAGGCATAGGGAACGGGATATTCTTTTTGCCCCCATATATAGCAGGCTATCATCATGCTGCCGTAACAGAAAAAAGTGGCCCATGCGCTGGCCATATAGCCATAGCGCGGAATAAAAAGGTAGTTGATGGTTATGGTTACCAGGGCGCCGCCGATGGTTATCCACGCCCCGGACGACACCTTATTGGTTATTTTATACCAGACAGACAGGTTATAATAAATGCCCAGGAACATATTGGCCAATAAAAGTACAGGCACAATTTTCAGCCCTTCCCAAAAAACAGGGTTCTGTATAAAATATTTCCAGGCATCTAAGTACAGCACAACAAAAAGGAACATCACACAAATAACGATCACAAAAAATTTCATTACTCTTGCATATACCCGTTGGGGATTTTCGGTCATAGCCTGCTTGAAGAAAAAAGGCTCGGCACCCATGCGAAAGGCCTGGATGAAAACTGTTATCAGTATCGCCAGCTTATAACAGGCGCCATATGTTCCGATTTCAACTTTTATGTCGCCTGTAGCCGACACCCCCCACCAGCCCAGCATCAGCCGGTCCAGCGTTTCGTTGATCATCCCCCCGAATCCTACGATGAGCATGGGAAGCGAATAGATCATCAGCTCTTTCCACTGCCGGATATTGAACCGCCAGCGGATTGCTTTCAGTTCCTGCCAAAGCATTATCAATGTAAACACAGATTGTATAAGGTTTGCCAGGATCACCAAAGTAATGCCCAGATTTTCACTGCTCAGCAGCGCAAATACGCTGTTGGGATCTTTCAGGGCTAAGGAAGGGCAAACAGAAAGAAAAAAGTATAATGTGCCTATATAAATAAGTACGCCGGTGATGCGTATAAAAGCATATTTTAAAGGACGACCGTCCTGCCGCAGCCTGGCAAACGGAATAGTAGAGAGGCTGTCGAAAGCCACAATTAAAATAAAGAGCGTTACATATTCGGGATGCTCTTCCACCCTTATAATGCGGGATATGGGCCCGGTAAATAATAAAAGAATGGCTGTAAACAGGACGGTGCTGGTAATAAGCGATATGCTGGCTGTATTATACAGGTCTTTCTTGTGCTCTTCTTTTTGAATGAAACGGAAAAAGCCTGTTTCAAGTCCGTAAGTGTATACTATATTCAGGAAAGGGATGGCCGCATATACCAGGGTCATATCTCCATAATTGGCGCCGCTTAGTTTCAGGGTTAAATAAGGAGTTAGGATATAAGTCAGGAGCCTGGGAATAATGCTGCTTACTCCATACCATAACGTTTGTCCTGCTAATTGTTTAATGCCCGCCAACAACAAAAATGTTTAAACAAAAAAAATGAGTGCAGTAAAGATAAGCGGAATAAGCATTTTCACCACAAACCCTTTTGAATAATCAATTACCGGTTAGGAGTATAGCTTACTCATTTTACGTCCGGGAAGGAAGGGAAGGAAATATGCTGTAACCCGGGTTGACGGATTGCCTTTGCTGAAATTTTTTATGAATGCAACCTTTTTTCTGTTATATATAGTCTCTACTTACAAACAAACTTTTGTATGAAAAGATATTTTATAGCGCTTTGGGTATGTATAATATGCAGCATAAGCGTATCTGCACAGGTTGGTGAGGCGGTTGTGGAGTTTAATAAAACGAAAAGAACGGTAAAATCAATGGAGGTAAGCGATGCCCCGGATGTTGTGGAGCAGGCCATAAAAAATAAAATGCTCAAATTGGGGTACAAAGCCAAAACAAACAAAGGGTGGATGGAATTTAAGGATGTTGACGACCGGAGCATTGCCGGTGAACGCAGCGATCTTTATATAAAAGTAGAAAGAAAGAGCAGGAAAGATAAAGAAACCAGCCTGGTCTATTTTTTCGCCAGCAAGCCCGGTAACCAGGCAACACCAGTACCCTTTGAAAGCAATATGCTGTCTGAAGATGGCTTTTACAGCAATATTGTTTCGTACACAGTAGCCGAGCGGTTAGAAAGAGATATCCGGGCGCAGGAAGATATTACGAAGAAAGCGCAAAAGAAATACGATGACCTGGTAAAAGACCAGGCTTCGTTAGAAAAGAAGATCAGGGATTTCCAGAACGATCTTGAGGATAATAAGAAAAAACAGGAAGCCCAGGTTCAGGAAGTAGAAAGCCAGCGCAAAATTTTGGACCAGCTATTATCAAAGCGGAACAGTCAATAGCCCGCAGGGGAAACCTATGAAAAATAACCGCTTTGCCTGAGGAACATTCCGCAGGCATTTTTTGTTGAAGTAAACAATGTACCTTTGCGGCTTCTTTTTAAAATTCTTCATGAGTGATCCTGTAAAACATGAATGCGGACTCGCATTTATTAGACTTAGGAAACCTTTTTCATATTACCTGCAGCAGTATGGTACAGTAATGTACGGCTTGAACAAGCTGTACCTGCTTATGGAAAAGCAACATAACCGGGGGCAGGATGGCGCCGGGATAGCTACAGTAAAACTTGACACAGAACCGGGCTATCCGTTCATGCATCGCATCCGCAGTATCGAAACCATGGCTATTGCCGACCTGTTCCGGCAGGTGTCGGAAGAAATTGCCGGGCTGGAAAAATATCAGCCGGAATTGAAAAAGCACCCGGGATTGATGAAAGGGAATGTGCGGTTCCTGGGGGAGTTGCTGCTTGGTCATTTGCGGTATGGCACACAGGGCAGGAACAATGTTGAATTTTGCCATCCCTTTATTAAATGCCATACCATCCCGGCACTCAACCTTGCATTAGCGGGTAATTTTAATCTTGTAAATACAGAAGAGCTGTTTGCTTTGGTAAATATTGAACCCGGCGTATTTCAAAAGCAAAGCGACCTGGCTGCGATGATGGAGGTTGTTCATCATTTTTTGGTTAAGGAAGATGAGCAGCATCCTGAAAGGCTTGATATTGTAAATGTTTTAAAAAAATCGGCCAGCCTTTTTGACGGAGGATACCATGTGGGTGGCTTGATAGGTAACGGCGATAGTTTTGTTTTGCGTGACGCCCACGGTATACGCCCTTCCTATTATTATATAACAGATGATGTTATAGTGGCGGCTTCAGAACGTGCTGCTATCCGTACTACGTTTAATGTTGGGGAAAATGAAGTGAAGGAGCTTATGCCCGGCCATGCCTTAATTGTTAGGGCAGACGGAAGTTACCAGATTGAGCAGATCATTGAACCTAAAGAACGGAAAGCCTGCAGCTTTGAGCGGATCTATTTTTCAAGGGGAAACGATAAAAAAATTTACAGGGAAAGAACGGCCCTGGGGAACCATTTAAGCAACCATGTGCTTAAAGCGATTGATCATGATCTTAAAAACACGGTTTTTTCATTTATTCCCAATACCGCGGAAGTGGCTTTTTATGGGTTACTGAAGGGCATGGAGGATTACCTGAATAAAATTAAAGTACAGCGGATAACCTCCTGGGGAAAGGATTACGATGAAGAAAAGCTTGCTGAAATGATCAACCGGCGTATCAGGGTAGAAAAAATTGCTAACAAAGACGTAAAAATGCGCACTTTCATTACCGAAGATGTTAGTCGTAACGAATTGGTGCAGCATGTTTATGATATCACCTACGGATCAATACGGAAAGGAGAAGATACGGTAGTGGTAATTGATGATTCTATAGTTCGCGGAACAACCCTCAGGGAAAGCATTATAAAAATGTTGTCGAGGCTTGAACCCAAAAGAATTATCATTGTTTCCTCGGCCCCTCAGATCAGGTATCCCGACTGTTATGGTATTGATATGAGCAAAATGAATGATTTTATTGCTTTTCAGGCCGCTATCCTGCTGATTAGGGAGCAAAAATCAGACTATATACTACAGGATTTATACAACAAATGCAGGGAGCTTGAACGGAACAACCAGTTACACACTGAAAATGTGGTGCGGGGGGTTTATAAGCCTTTTACCGCCGAAGATATATCTAAAAAAATAGCACAACTTATTACGCCTCCGGATGTTAGCATACCGGTTGATGTAATATACCAGACCATAGAAGACCTTCATGAATCATGCCCAACAAATACCGGCGACTGGTACTTTACCGGCAACTATCCTACCCCCGGCGGGAACAGGGTTGTGAATAAAGCGTTCATAAATTTCATGGAAGGAAAGAATATCAGGGGGTATTAACGAATTGTTGGCTTGGTTTTTGTTTAAACATTGAAATGCTTTTTTGCACCCGTTTTTAGATCCTGCATTTCCTATGTTGTTTTTATAGATTGAAGTACCCTTTTGAAATTCTATTATTCGTAACTGTTAACCGTTAATTGCCGTTTCTCCTAAATGTTTGAGAAGAGATGAGATCTGTCTTATTCATCCGTCATGCTAAAAGCAGTTGGGATAATGCGTCTGTGCGCGATTTCGACCGTCCGCTGAACGAAAGAGGTAAAAAAGACGCTCCCGAAATGGCAAGACACCTGTTAGAAAAAAAAATTCCTCTCGACTCCTTTATTTCCAGCCCTGCCAAAAGAACCACCAAAACAGCCGGTTTTTTTGCTGAAGCCTATGAAATACCTTCCGGTAGTATAAGGCTGGAAGCAACATTATACCTCCCTACACCTGATGCATTTTACGATGTAATAGAAGAAACGCCCAACCAGTTTTATCATCTTGCTATCTGCTCCCATAACCCCGGCATTACCGATCTGGTGAATCAGCTTACTGATGAGATCAGGGTTGATAATATGCCCACCTGTGGCATTTTCGCAATAAAAACCAATATATCGCGGTGGCAGGATTTTCGGCAATCCGAAAAACAGTTCTGGTTTTTTGACTATCCCGGGAATTATCGCTGAACGCTGGTTCCTCTTTGTATTATAAATTCCCAGTTTCGTACCTGGCATCGCTTCAAAGCCTTAGTGCTATTCCTCCTTCTTTTTGTATCTTATATATTGATTATCAGTCATTTAACAAAAGTCAAATTAGTAGATTAACCTTGTTTGTATGGTAAATCTACTATTATATTTGCATCAGCTAAGTGTAAACATTTAATTGCTGATAAATGATTTCACCATAAATAGATAGGTGATTATTTAACATCACTTAGCAAGACCTTAAACCCTATAAAATGAAACGAAATTTTACCCTTGTTTTTTTTACAGTTTTTCTATCCTTCTCTTTTTCATTAGCTTATGCACAAACTATCTATATTGACAATGGCAGTTCCCATACATATACCTTACAAACTGGTGATAGCCTGTACGTGAGCCAGGGAACGTTTACCGGAAAGCTCATTGACGAGCAGCAGGGTGGAAAAGTAACAATAGCTGCCGGCGCAACTTTTAAGCCTTCATCAGTCAAAGGCTATAGGAGTAAATACATAGTATATGGAACAGCTATGCTGCCTGCTTTAAAAACTGAAGCTGGTTTTGGGCTGGAAAATTATGGCATAATTACCATTAATGGCAATACCGAAATGAATGGCAGCATACAGGTATGGACCAACGCAAAGCATGCAACGATCAACTTTACAGGTTCCGTTGTATTTAATGTAAACGGCAGCAGTTTTGCTAATTATGGCGATGTAGCTATAAGCGGAAAGTTTGATATCAATAATGGCGCTACCATTTTAAACAGGAATAATATCTTAATCAGTGAGGGTTTTACCATGAATGGCGGGCAGTTGCAAAATGAAGGATATTGGTATGCTAAAAAAGGCATTACCACTAACAGCAACGCCACTATTACCAATACCTGCAGGATGGTTTCCGGAAAGGAAATTACGGTTAATACAAGTACAATATATAACAGCGGGCTATTTTGGGCCTCCAACGAGCAAAAAGCATCCGTGCTTACGAATAATAGCGGAACTATTATAAGCTTAGACCAGGGAATTATAAAAGCCGTAAGGTTTATTAACTATGGCACTATTAAAGGAAATGGCTTTATGTACTTAACGGGTAAAACCACAGGGGGCGGAACGATAGGCGTAAACGGTTATACTACTGACACGCTGAAAGTATATACGGTAAACCGCACCAGCACTACCCGGATATTTGATGAGCAATGGGGCACGGTATATCCCAATGCCATGTACGCCCCGTTTGCAGCGCCCGACACCTTAACAGCTTCTGCTTACCCCTGCTACCAGGAATCTTCTTTGATCATACTACCTGTGGAGTGGCAGGACTTCTCTGTAAAGCTTTCGGGTAATACACCCGTATTAAACTGGTTGGTGCAATATGATAAGGGAACCTTGTTTGAGGTACAACGCAGCTACAATGGAAAAGATTTTACCGCTGCCGTCAGGATGGAACAGCAGGAGCGTGCTAACTATCAGTATGCGGATGATGCGATATCTGCTAACCCGCCGGCATTGGTATATTACCGTATTAAAGCGGTTGAACCAGATGGCAGGGAAAATTACAGCGAAATAAAAATGATCAGGTTCAATGCTATCGCACTCAGCCATATTGCAGCTTCACCCAATCCATTCACCAGCCAGGTTAATATTCGTTATTATGCTTCGCAAAAAGGGATGGCTGCCCTTAAGGTTTTTAATTTCAGTGGGCAACTGCGGTTGGTAAAGCCGGTAAATGTGAGCAAAGGCAATAACAATATTATTATAACTGAAACGGCAGGATGGCAAAAAGGTATTTATATTATTGCTGTGCAAGCAGAAGATGGTTCCGTTATTACTGCAAAGCTCATTAAACAATAAGTTTACCCTATTGGACGGTTAAATACAGGGGCTGCCAAAAGCATATTTGAGCGGCCCTTTTTTAGTGCCTGCTTTTCATTCAGATGGGTATGGTTACCGGGTTTCTTCCAGCATTACTTTTTTGGGTGTAACGTTCAAATGATAAACCGCCCCTACTTTAAGCGCATAATTTTCTTTACCGTGACCTACCGGGAAGCCCATGCAAACCGGATAATTGTATGTTTTTACCACATCGGCAATAATTTCATAGATCGTTTTTCCAAAAGGCCTTTTCGTATCCTTCATTTCTGTAAATCCCCCTATGATCAATCCTGCAAGCTTATCTAATTTCCCGCTGCGCTTTAATTGATACAGCATACGGTCGGCGCTGTACAAATATTCTCCTACCTCTTCTATAAATAATATTTTTCCTTTAGTTTTTATGTCAGAAGATGTGCCTGTTACATGTGCCAGCAGGGAAAGGTTACCTCCTATTAATGTTCCCGAGGCTTTACCTTTTCTGTTTAGCTCGTATGCGTTGCAGGTATATTTTGTTCTTTTGCCCGCTAAAGTTTTTTTTAAGGATTGTACATATTCATTTTTGTAGCCCTCCTCATTAAAAGCGGCTGCCATAGGTGCGTGCAGCGTGGAAATACCGTAATGGGTATGGATGTGGGTATGCAAAATGGTAATATCACTGAAGCCGATGATCCATTTGGGATGCCTTTTGAATTTTTTAAAATCAATCTGTTCCACAATACGGCCCATGCCATAACCACCGCGTCCGCATAAGATGGCGGCTATGTTTTCATTATCCAGCATTTGCTGCAGCTCTGTTAGCCTTTCCCCATCGGTGCCCGAAAAATAAGTGGTTGATTTGCCGCCTACGGTATTCCCGGCTATAACTTTATAACCCCATTGCTGCAAGGCTTCCACACATGTCTGCACTTTTTCAGCCGCCATATAACCCGCCGGACAGGTAATGCCGATCGTATCGCCTTTTTTCAGGTAAGGAGGTATTTTTATCATTTATTGAGCGCTATTAATTTTTTTATAATCCTGTATTTTACTTACCACTTACCACTTACCACTTATCACTTCTCTCTCACACTTCCAGTAATTCCACCCCGTTGGCAGTAACGCTGAGCCGGTGCAATACCCCGCATTTCAGCGCATAATTATTTCTCTGATGCCCTACGGGAAAATCAAAGCATACAGGATAGTTATATGTTTTTACTTTTTCCCATACTATGTCGTATAAAGTTCTTCCAAATTCTTCTCCCGGGTCATCGGGCTTTATTCTAAATCCTCCGATAATAAGAGCTTTCAGTTGCGACAGCTTCCCGGTGCGTTGGAGGTTCCAGAACATTCTGTCAATGCTGTAAAGATATTCGCCCGTATCTTCCACGAATAAGATCTTACCCGCGGTTTTAATTTCAGATTTTGACCCCGCAAGGTTTTCAATGATTTTTAAATTCCCCCCTGTTAGTGTGCCTTCGATAATGCCGTGCCTGTTTTTTTCATGCGGCAAAGCATTGTATTTCATTTTTACACCCGTTAAAGCGTCTTTTATAGATAGGATCGTGTCCCGCTGCAAAGGTTCGGCTTTACTCCAGTCTTCAGGGAAACTGTTGCACATTTTTGAATGAATGGTAGCCACTTTGTAATTGCTGCCGATGTGACAATGCATTACGGTAATATCGCTGAAGCCGATGATCCATTTGGGTTTGATAAGGAATTTTGAAAAATTAAGCTGGTCTATGATCCTGATTGAGCCATAGCCGCCCCTGGCACACATGATAGCTTTAACAGCAGGATCATCCAGCATCCGCTGAAAATCGGCCGCACGTTCCGCGTCTGTTCCGCCAAAGCTGAAATCCTTTTTACCAATCGTATCACCCAGCCGTATTTTCAGCCCCCAGCTTTCTATCTGCTTTATTGCGGGCTGCAGTTCTTCAACGGTAATATGTCCTGCAGGAGCAGTAATGGCCACCGCATCCCCGGGCTTAAGGTGCTGGGGAATACGTATAGATGGATCCGGGTTATGGAGGGTGGCTGCTAAAGCTTTAACTGAAATACCGGTTGTAAACAGGGAAGAAAGGAAATGTTTTCGATTCATCTTTCAAAGTAACAGAAAATGTTGTTGATGCAGCCAATTTACAAAGTCAATTACTACACCAACAACACCGTAAATTCATATAATGACCGGGCAACAGGCAATAAATCAGCTCTTTTCTTTTAGCTCTTCCACAACCAGGCCCTGCAGGCCACCTTTTACTGAAGCAGTACCCGTAACTGTAATTTTTTCACCGGCACGGTCTTTTATTTTGGCATACACCTCTTTTTTATTATGGTTTTCCACCAGCAAATATATTTTACCATCGCTGGTGAGCAAGCCCATCGGGGCGCCATCCTTTATACAGGCGGCAGCACATCCCTTATGCTTTTCACCGTGCGCACCCTTAGCCATATAGCAGGCCATGTCAAGCACTTCGCCTGAAACTGTTTTTGTTTCATCCTGGGCATTTGCTTTAAAAGCGAAGAGACAAAAGCTTATTGTTGCAAGTACTGCTGCTTTGCGGAGATTAAAATGAATACTTTTCATAAAAAATCCTTTTTAAAGTGAAGAATAAATAAGTTCTGCAGGAGACCGTAAATGTATTGAAATTCCGGGATAATCATGTCGCCATATTGAATTACTTTTGCATTCCTTTTTACATACTATGAGAGATTATAAAAGAATACTGGTTACGGCGGCACTGCCCTATGCCAATGGCCCTTTGCATATCGGGCATCTGGCGGGTTGTTATATACCAGCGGATGTTTACGTACGTTACCAGCGGGCGCAGCAGCGGGATATTAAATTTGTGGGTGGCAGTGATGAGCATGGCGTTCCTATTACTATCAGGGCCATGAAGGAAGGGGTGAGCCCGCAGCAGATCGTTGATAAATACCATGCTATCATTAAGGATAGCTTGCAAAAGATGGGTATTTCCTTCGATATCTATTCCCGCACATCCAGTCCGGTTCATCATAAAACAGCATCGGATTTTTTTAAGAAATTATATGATGACGGCTTGTTTGAAGAAAAAGAAACGGAACAGTATTATGATGAAAAAACTAAGGTTTTTTTAGCCGACCGTTATATTACCGGCACCTGCCCTGTGTGCGGTAATGCTAATGCATACGGCGATCAGTGCGAGAAATGCGGGTCATCGCTCAGCCCGGAGCAGCTCATCAATCCGCGGAGCACTTTGAGTGATGCTGTGCCGGTAAAAAAATTAACCAAACACTGGTATTTCCCCCTGCAAAATTATGAAACATGGCTGAAGCAGTGGGTGCTGGAGGATCATAAAGAATGGAAGAATAACGTGTATGGCCAGTGTAAAAGCTGGTTAGACAATGGATTACAGAGCCGTGCTATGACGCGCGACAGCAACTGGGGTATTAAAGTTCCATTGCCAGGTGCGGAAGGTAAGGTGTTGTATGTATGGTTTGATGCTCCTATTGGCTATATCAGCGCTACTAAAGAATTATTAACGGATCAATGGGCGGATTACTGGTGTAAAGAGGATACCAAGCTGGTACATTTTATCGGTAAGGACAATATCGTGTTTCACTGCATCATTTTTCCTGCCATGCTCAAAGCGCATGGTGGTTTTGTATTGCCTGATAATGTACCCGCCAATGAATTTTTAAATATTGAAGGCGAAAAGGTTTCTACCAGCCGTAACTGGGCGGTATGGGTGAATGAATACCTCGAAGATTTTCCGGGATGCGAAGATGTATTACGGTATGTGCTATGCGCTAACGCTCCTGAAACCAAGGACAATGATTTTACCTGGAAAGATTTCCAGGACAGGAACAACAGTGAACTGGTAGCCATTTTTGGCAATTTTGTAAACCGGTCGCTGGTGCTGATGCATAAATTATGCGGCGGCAAAGTACCTGTTTTTCATAATGCTGTTATTGATGCGGATGATAAGCAGTTGATGGAAGATATTCAATCTGCCAAAGCAAAAGTTACACAGTCTATTGAAGAATACCGGTTCAGGGAAGCTTTGTACGAGATCATTGACCTGAGCAGAAAGGGCAACCAGTATCTTCAGAAAAAAGAGCCCTGGAAGAAAGCGGGCGTGGAAAACGGGCAGCAGCAAATAGATAACTGTATTCACCTGAGCCTGCAGCTCACCGCCAATCTTGCCATTCTCATCAACCCGTTTTTGCCCAACACGGCTGCAAAAATGTTACATATGCTGAAGGTGGTAGAAAAAATGTTAGACTGGAAAAACGCGGGCAGCTTTAAGTTGTTAAGCGTTGGCTATACTTTACGTGCGCCTGAGCTGCTGTTCAGAAAAATTGAGGATAGCGAAATAGCGGCGCAGGTAGAAAAGCTGAGGACTAACGCGGTTACAGGTTCTGCCCCGCAGGGTACAGAGAAAAAAGCGTTGAAAGAAAATGACGCCGCTCAGCAGCCCGGGCCGCAACTTAAGCCCGAAATCGTTTATGATGATTTTGCGAAATTAGACCTGAAAACAGGTAAGATATTATCTGCCGAAAAAGTAGAAAAAGCAGACAAGCTGTTAAAGCTGGAAATAGACCTCGGTTCCGAGAAACGTACTATTGTGTCGGGCATAGCTTTACATTTCAAACCCGAAGAGCTTGTTGGCAGGCAGGTAGTGGTTGTTGCTAACCTGGCACCCCGCAAAATGCGTGGTATAGAAAGCAATGGAATGATCTTAATGGCGGAGGATAAAAACGGCAAACTGCATTTTGTAAATACCGAAGAAGAGATAGAGCCGGGGGCGGGGGTGAGTTAGGGTGGCGAGAGGTGAGGAAGTTACAGGTTGCAGGTTACAAGGTAGGGGACAGGTTTTTTAATATTGAGGTTGAATCGCTTCGGATTTTTTAATTTGTGGTTTATCGTTTATGGTTGCATTTGTCTTCGGATGTAGGGTTTCAGGCTTCGGATTTAATATTTGCCTGTCATGGTAAGCACGAACCATCTGTATCTATTTGGTTCTTGTTATTTGTCTTTTGGTGCTTCTCTCCGGATTTCGGATTCCCGGCTTCAAATTTGGCCTTATGCATCATTATAAACCTTGTATAGGGGTTCGCGCAAAGAAAGTCCTTTATCGCTGCATATAAATTCAAGTATGCCGGCAATTTGTTCCGGCTTTACCCATTTGCTCCAGTCGGCCTCGGGCATGCTTTGGCGGTTAGGCGCAGTATCAATGGTGCTGGGCACTACAACAGAGGCGGTTACGTTCTTACCTTTGGCTTCTGCATTGAGTATATTGGCGAAATTGAATAATAAAGATTTGGAAAGGGTATAGGCAACCGATCTTTTTGCATGCTCTGGTTGAAATACAGGTTTTGAGCCGATGAATACCAACCTGCCATATCCGTTTTGTAACATGTGCTGAAACAGGATGCGTGAAATATGGTAAGCAGTTTCAAAATTAAGCGCGAACATTTTTTTCAGGTCAGTGCCTGTAGTATCTGCTATGCTGCTCATAGCAAACCCGCCTGCTAAAAATAAGGCGCCTTCAATGCTGCCATATAAACTGATCGCTTCTTTGATAAAAAGAAGAGCGGCATTTTCATCTGCCAGATCTATCTGGTGTAGCTCAAAGTTTTTATTATCTTTTGCAAATCCTAATTTGCTTCCGGAACGGGCAACGGCAATTACCCGGTAATCATTTTCCAGGAATTTTTTAACGGTAACAGCACCCAGGTTTCCATTTGCACCGGTGATGATTATTGTTTTCATAATGTGAAATATACAAAAAAATAAGCTGCCTCCGAAGTCCGGGCTTATGCACAAAGCATTGTCGTTGTTTGGTGGGGGCATTAAACGGGATAGTTGCTGGCTACTGTATCTGGCTACTGACACCTGATAGCACTTCTGTGTAAGCCATTTCAAATTTTAGATCTCAAATCTCAAATTCCTACAGTATTACGTTATTACAATCATAACCTGGTTATTGTCTTAATAAACTCGTCTTTCCGCCTTACAGATATTTCAATCTGCTCTCCATTGGCTAATTCCACATACCCGCCTTTGCTTTTATTATAGCTTTTAATATAATTGAGATTTACAAGATGTGAATTGTGCACACGGAAGAAATTGAAATCACTCAGCATTTTTTCAAATTCTTTCAGGCTTTTAGCCACGGTTATCGGGTTGGCTTTATTAATATAAATAGTTGTATAGTTGATATTTGCCTCACAGCGTATAATATCGCTGACCTCTACAATATTAAACCCATTCATGTCGGGTATGCATAACTTTTGCCGGTCTTTATTGTAAATGTTTTTCAGCAGGGTTTCTATTTTTTTATGCCCATCGGTTTCATATTGCAAACTCAGCACTTTTGATACGGCACGATGCAGATCGGCTGTGGAAATTGGTTTCAGCAGGTAGTCTATAGCACTGAATTTAAAAGCCTGTATGGCGTATTTTTCGAAGGCGGTAATAAAAATCACTTTAATATCTTTCATTTTCAGTTGCCGCAGCAGGTCAAAACCTGTTTGATTCCCTATCTGTACATCCAGGAAAAGCAGCTCAGGCTTATGCTCCCGAATGGCAACAATTGCTGTTTCAACCGTTTTACATGAGGTTATTATATGCACATCATCACCGAACAGCTCGTTAAGCATTCCGCTTAGTATATCAATGCTTTGCTGTTCATCTTCTGCTATAATACAATTCAACATACAGGGGGTAATTAAAAATTAAGCTCAAACGGCAGGTTGATCTCCACTTTGGTTCCTTCATGTAAAGGATACATCTGTAAGGAAGCATTAGCATTTTGTGCCCGGTTCAACAAATCTATCCTGGTGCGGGTTATCCCAATCCCCGATGGTCTGTCTTTCTTTTCCTCTTTTTCCCATATCATATCTTTCTTTATTCCAACGCCATTATCTTCTACAACACAGCAGATCATTTCCGACTGCCGGCTGACGTTTATTATTATGGTGCCATTGCCTTTTTTGGGCGCTATCCCGTGCCAGATGCTGTTTTCCACAAAGGGCTGCAACAGCAGCGGCGGGATCATTGTATTTTCCCGGTCAATATCAGTGTCAACCTGTACCTGGTAATCGAATTTATGATTAAGTCTTGCCGCCTCAATTTGCATATATAATTCCAGTGCATGCAGGTCGTCTGCAAGCGATATTTTTTTGTGATCCGAATTTTCAAATACCTGTCGCATGAGCATGGAAAATCTCACTAAGTATTCATCTGCCAGCTTAATATTATTTTGAGCGGTATAGTGCCGGATAGAGTTTAGCGAATTAAAAATAAAATGAGGATTCATTTGCGAACGAAGCGCTTTCATTTGAGTATCGGTCACTTCCGTATTCAGCTCCGCTTCTTTTTGCTTTAGTTCAGCGTCCTTTCTTCTTTTGTAAAATATAAAGGAGGCCATACTTCCAGCCAGTATTACAGCCGCAAGCGCCAGTGCCGCGTTTCTTATTACCTGTTGCTGTTTCAATGCTGCAGCCATCTCCAGCTCTTTTCTGTCATTTTCAAACTGCATCTCTTTGCGGGTCAGCTCCTGCCGCTTTTCATCATTCAATACACTATCCCTTATGGTTAAATATTCATTATATGCGTGATACGCTTTTTCATAATCGCCCTTTTTCTCATATACTTTTCTTAATGAATTCCATGATTCATATTGACTCTGGAGGTTCCCGATATCCTTAGCCACCGAAAGCGATTGCCTGCCGTAGTATTCTGATGAATCTAATTTTCCCTCCGATAGAAAAGCATTGGACAGGTTGTGCAACGCCGCTGCTTTCACGTATATATTCCCTGTTTGATCGGCCAGTTGAACACTACGGCGGGAATAGAAAACAGCGCTGTCAAAGTTTTTTGTTTCGTTGAACACAGAACCTAAAAAACACAGCGCATTGCTTTTTAAACGATCATTACCGGTCAGGCCGGTAAGATGCAGCGAAGTTCTATAGTAGATAATTGCGGAATCATATTGCTTTAATTCCTGGAATACCGTGCCGGTATTACCGGCTGCCATTGAAAGTTCGTGATTGTCCTGCAACACTGTGGCAGTTGCGAAAGCCTTCCGGTAATATTCAAGCGCTTTCACCTGGTTTCCCATACTGGTATGTATGTTCCCAATATTATTCAATATGCCGGTCTCAAATTTTTTGCTATTGCCATTGTCTGCTTTTAAGGCCTGCTGATAGCTCTCCAGGGCTTGCATATAGTCAGATTGTACAAGGTATACTCCTCCTTTTACGCGAAAAGAGAGGGCTATGCCTTTTTGCCATTTTATTTTTTTTGAAACAGACAGCGCCTCATCCGCGTATTGCATCGCTTCGGCGGGATTACTTATAAAGGTGGCGCTGGTTAAATGAATAAGTGTCCATACCCGGTTGCTGTCGCTTGCAGTATACAACTGCAAAGCCTGTTTCAGCGAATCTACAGGTTTTGCCATATCCTGCGCGCACACAAAACTTAGCGTAAAGAGGGATATTGCAATAAACAGGGTTCTGGTAACGGGAAAGAGCATGCGTTTAAGTTTAGGTTAAAGTAGTTCATTTTCTTTTTACTGCAAAAAAGGGGTGCATCCCAAAAAGGCTGTTTATCACACCTGCCTGCCTTTTGTTTTGGCAACGAATAATAAATTGAGGCGTACGAAAAATAAATGTGTCTTAAAAAGACATTCTGGTATTGCTATTTTCGGACTGGATATGATTATCACATAGCAGGCGGTCTACCCCCGGGTTTCAGGTAATGAAATAAAAGATGCCGGTAGGAGGCGGTGTATTAAACGGGACATCCGTAACCTTACTTATGGATTTTTCATCTAAAAAAATTAATATATTATTGTTTATATATATTTTTTTTGTATCATAGCAAATAATTTATAATATCTGTATGGAGACCTGAGATAGAACGAATTACTTAAATTAAATTTTAACCCATGCTCCTTAAATCAGCATTGTTTACCGTATTGGTATTAATTGCCCAGCTCAGTTTTGCACAGCAAGCCAAGACTCAGAAAAAAATTGATAATGCGAATAAGACGATCGAAAAAACGGAAGACTTAATTGATTCCGGAACCCGGTTGTTCAACAAGCTTCCCGGGAAAAGCAAAAAGAAAGACCAGCCAGGCGATAGTTCGTCCAGCTATGGCACACCGCAACCCGTTGAGCGCGAAAATAAAGCCGAAAATAAAAATATTGAAAGAAAACAAACAGACTCGCAACTCAAGCCGGGCGATGTGCACCCCAATGCCAAAGTAATTGATGCAGATATATTATATCCTTTTAATAATGGCTTGGCAACGGTTAGCAAGGGTACAGCCCTGGCGCTCATTAATGCAAAGGGAGAGTTTTTTATTCCGTACAATAGCCAGTACGACCTTAGTAGAGGTGAAAATCCCGAAATACTTGCAATTGGCGGTAAATACCTGAATACTAACGGAAAGTTACTTGCTGAATCAAATTCAGGCGGAAGTTGGGGCCTCACTAAAGACCAGATGTATTTAGAAAATATTAAACAGGATGCAAACAGCCCGAAATGGTCGATTCGGATTTCCGATAAAAATGGGAAAAAATACGAAATTAAAAATTTGCCTTCAATGCCCTACTACATAGGAGAAGAAATGTATGTGGTGCAAAAAGAGCGTAACGATGATAACCACGCAGTCATGAATTTTAATGGTGAATATGTTACAAAGTTTATTTATAACTCTATTGGATATTTCGTAAATGGTATGGCAGTAGTTAGTAAGATTGATGAATTTGGAAAGAGACGATATGGTTATATTGATAAAACCGGGAAGGAAGTTATCCCTGTAATGTATTCTAAATGGCCTACTCATTTTGCCGGAGGATTAGCCAGCATCTATCCTGCTGATAAAACAGAATTTGCACAGGCGGTAATTAACAAAAAAGGAGAGATAGTAGCAAAATTGCCCAGGGAACGGCTTATCTATTATATAGGCAATGGGTTTTTCAATTATGATCCACTGCATATAATGGATACAAAAGGCAAGGTTATCGCCATCAAAGATTTTCTAGCAAGCTATGGTGTTGAATCAACAGCATCTGACAGAGAAATAATGTTGCATGTTACATCAGAATATGTAGAACATGAATTCACAGTACCCCACATACAGAAGGCCGATGACGGTAAAATGTGGTACGCCAGGTATTCAAAAAAGAATGACTTTATTTCTTCTGGTTTTGTTGATATAAAAGAGAAAAAGGTAGTGGAAGCTGCATTTGAAATTTATGAAACTCGAAGAGAGCCGGTTTTTGATCCTGTTACCAAACTGGCTTTGGTAAAGCTTCGTTTGAGTAAAGACAACCGGGGCAATACTATATATAGAGAAGGCTACATTAACGAAGACGGTGTTTTCATGATCGTAAAAGGTGAAAAATCAAAATGGTAAGACCTTTAAAAAATTGATCATGAAACCCTTGCTTTTATTATTGATATGGATAAGCCCCCTACGATAATATAGAATCGGGATTCCTGGAAATATTGTACTTCGATTCGAGAGGGAACGGTTTGCTGGAAGCAAATTTTGGTTTTACCGTAAAAAATGCCAGGGAACCTTATTGAAAAAAAGTAGAAGGCCTGAAAATTACAGATGGTAAGATCAGGATACAGTTCAACAAGTAGCGCAGTTGAAAATAAGAACTGATGTAATTAATACCTTATAATTTAATATGTATGGGCAGTCCTTGCTATCATTGTAATTTAACCAATCAACACCTGTGCATATACTGCCACGGTACAGGAAAAGAGCCGGGAGGAGGAAATGCATTAGGATGGATTATTTCGCTGGTATTTTTAATACCGGTAGCGGTTATTGCTGTCGTGTCCTCTCTTATTATTTCCCTGGTATTAAAGCTGTATGTACAGCGTATTGAGCCGGAATCTCCAAAGTTAGCATTTAGCAAAGCCTTTAGTCTGGCATTTAAAACCACTTTCCTGTATCTGATGGTAAATAGTATTATTTCCCTGATAATATATTTCATGCAAAGGCAAAATGCGGAAATACCTTTCCTGGATTTGGAGACTTTAAACCAATTCAATATATATAAGGTGATTTTCACTTCCCTTCTTTTGTATCAGGTACCCACAATCCTAATAACAGGAGCAGTGCTTCGCAGTAAATTGTCGGTCTATTTAAAGTTTAAAGGATTTTCGGGTTATGTAAGAGCTATTCTTTTTACAGGTGTGGTGATTATGCCGCTCCTCGCGGCAATAGGTTACGTAATAGTGCGTGTCATTCATGTCTATGCCTTTCAAACAGACCATTTTTAGTTTTCTAACAATTCAAATAATAAGAGTAACAAATATTCATTCATCAAAAAACAATTCACAATGGGTTACATACTTTTTGTTATCGGAGCAGCGCTTATCTATTTTGGGGCCAAACTAAAAATACCCGATAGCGGAAAAAAAATTGCTGAAGAGACCGTGGGTGGGGTTGTTGGTAAGAGTTTTAGAATATATGCAAAAGTGGTAATGATCTTCTTGGGGATCTGCCTTGTTTTTTGGGGCGGCTGCACTGCGGTTGTATTCCATTAATACGAATTACCCGGCTAAATAAATTTGTTATTTAAGTATATAGTATGAAAAAGATAATTTTCAAATATCATTTCCTTCCAGTCCTGTTTTTTTGCCTGGTGGGTTTTGCGGGCAAGACTCAAAATGTAAGTATTGCACAAAATGTAAATATTGAAGAAGGAGGGCTCAATATTACTTTCCCCGGCAGCAACTGGATGGGTGGCCTCCAGGATATTTCTGCGTTGGGAGTTGCGGGAGGAGCCAAATTAAAGGATGTTATTGTTTACTATTATATGAGGATGAAAGAGTCCGATATTTCCGGCAAATCAAAGGCGGGTGATTCCGAACCGGGTTCCTACCCGTCTGCCTCCATTTTTATAGATACAAAACCTGTTACTAAAACTGCTGCCGGTTATGCTGCTGAAAAAAACAGGCTCGAGAGTTATACCATCATTAAAACATATACTGCTCAAAATGCTGCTTCGCCTGTGCCAAACCTGCCGCAGGTGGTAGTGCATAAAGTTATCCAGCAGATACCTATGCCCCTGTTCCTAGGCACACAGTCAACCACCAAAGGGTATGTAGCTTATATTGTGAATCAAAAAAAAGGAATAAGCCTCACCATGTTTGTAAAGGAGGCTGAATTTGACAAATATGAAAAAGAGTTTGTCAGCATTCTGCGGTCTATAATATCCACGGCAGCGGCTGTACCGGAAGCTTTGACGGTGAATCAGCCGGTCGCGAAAACGATTAATGTTTGCGAGTATATGCCCCTTGGCTCGCGGATGAGCTATACCTATCTGAAAACAGGCGGAGAGTCCGGAGCACTTGGAGAACTGTCCGCTCTTTTGGGAGGCGGGAACCTCAGAAACTTTACTGAAGAATATACTTTCACAAAAAATAAAACGGTGGCAGGTAAGCAGTTCAAAGGATATCTTTTAAAAACAAACGATCAAACGAAGAACGGACATACACTTTACTTTAACTGTAGTAACAATGATGCCAAAACACATACGGAGATATATGAATGGGAAAAAGAGTTGGAAGGACAATTAACTCAAAACGGGATTCCCATACAGGATATCTACAATGATGTTTTTGTGGCAACCGGAAAATATGCTACCGTTACTCAATTAAAGGGCAGTATACCCGTAGGGGAAATATGGACGGAAACTGAATTTGTGAATGGCGTCGAAGCGAAAATAAGCACGTCCATTGAAGAAACGGGTTTAATCCTTGAAGTAAATGAAGAAACGTATAAGGATGTTATTAAAGTAGTAAAAACGATAGTGGCAGGAAGCGTTTCAATGCGAGAGGAAGTATATTACGCCAAAGGCATCGGTAGAATAAAAGTTTTAACTACAGCCTATACAGCTCTCGGCGAGTCGGTAAGTACGTATGAACTGGTTTCATATTCTATTGAGTAATCCTTACGTCGGATTTTTAGGTAAAAGCACAAAGTGACGGAAACAACCAATACTTTTGACATAGACCATACCAAAGCAAAAGCCCAAAAGCCCTCAAACCAATGGCATTTGTGAAAGTTTCCATAGAACAACACAGGAAGAGTTCTATGCCATCGCTTTTAGAAAAAAGATGTATGATTCACTGGATTTTTTACAAACTGACCTTAATGAGTGGCTTCAATATTACAATACAGAAAGGACTCACAGTAGCAGATATTGCTTCGGGAAAGGCATCCCTGCCTGCCGGCAGGCAAGTTCTATCCAATTTTTTATCCAAATTCCACCATCAGAAACAAACACCAGGCGATGTCCCCAACCTTCCATAGGATTCTATAAAGCTATCCATCTGTTGGGTAAAATCCTTGCTATTTCCCAAATGAGCCACATACTGGCAATGTCTTATCCAGCCTGATTTCCCGTTGGGGTCAATGCATGATCCACTCGTAAACATTCTGCCCACTATTACTTCTTTCCAGCCTTCATCACGGCTTAATAACATAAGTCATCTGCTTGTACATACAACACTTCATCCTTTTTTACAGGCTCTAAGGAAAAGCAGACTCTGTCATGGCAATCTTGATTTGGTTCTCTAAATTTACCTTTTTTATCGCGACAATTTTAAATGCACCCTTCCCATTCCAAATTTTAAATCCCTCTATTGCGCCAGCGATATATTTACCTGCACACCTGCCCTGGTA
>ENA-UOUJ01000655-UOUJ01000655.1-activated-sludge-metagenome-genome-assembly--contig:-NODE-655-length-21370-cov-4.587521_pt1 | contig 21370 bp, 15 predicted proteins | sample MGYA00249839_ERZ747224 | MGnify/ENA primary metagenome ERZ747224 (study PRJEB28782, sample SAMN03220277) | activated sludge metagenome | biome: wastewater; feature: sewage sludge; material...
TGCGGTAGACGACCTTGCCGGGCGTGACGGCCACATCCTCGCCGACCTTGAAATCCTCCGTGCCAACGGGTGACTGACCCAATGCGAGGCGGCTCACATCGTCCAACCAATTCTGGAAGCCTTGAAGAAGATTGGCGCCGCCGGTGGCCATCGTCCGCTCGATCACCTCGGGATTGGTGAAGAGATTGTTGGATGGGGCGTAGATATCGAGAATCTGCCGGGTGGCGAAGGACACGACATCCTCGTGGTGTGGCATGACGCCGGGCACACCGCGTGTCACGTTGTGCCACCATTGCTGCGTGAGCAGGAAACCTTGCGCCCAGCAGCAATAGGGATGCTGACGCCAGGCTTCGCCGCGGAAGCGATCGTCACCTGCCAGCGGCTCGATGCACGGCTTCGTATCTGGGTGTGCACTCGCCGCAGTCATATACGTGGCGAGGCGCATCCATTTTCGGAACGCCTTGTCGGCGAGTTCCATCCGCTTGCCCGGGGCAGAGGCGAGGTGGATTGACCAATCGTACAGAGCGAGCGCCAGCGACGCGGGCGAGATACCTCCCGAGAGATGCGCAGAGAGTGCCTCGCGCATCCGATCTATGGCGCGATACATTTCGCTGCCGTGATCTTCCTCATGCAATGGCGGGGGAGGCGGCGGCAGCGGCCGGCGCGCCGGCGCGGCAGGGGCTGCCGGTTCATCGCGTACGACGTCCATACGCCGCGCCGTGGACCTTTTTGTCATCCGAACCTCGCCAGACCGGTGTCACATAAGGGCATCTTCTCAGGCACTTGATACGCAGCCCTTGACCCGCATCAACGCTCCCGGAAGCGGCAAGGTTTCCAAAGGGTTGTTGAAAAGGCGTGAAGGTCGGCCGAACTCACTCTCCAAGTCGGCTCCGGGGAGGGAGGGCGGCCCAACCGGCAGGCATATGCCTGTCTGGCAAGCAATGTGCTGCAGCAATGCAACACGGGGCGAGACGGCGGATTTGAGCGCCTGAATTTCTTCGGCCAGCGGGAGGCGTTCTCCTACGCTCGCGCCATCGAAAACGTTCGGCGGAAGAGCAATGACCAAGACGAGACTTCGTGCATTCGGGTTGATTTCCCTCTCTCTCGCATGTCTTGCGGGCGCCCCCGTGTCCGCGGCCGACCTGGGCGGCGATTGCTGTGCCGATCTCGAGGAACGGATCGCCGAACTTGAAGCGACGACGGCGCGCAAGGGCAACCGCAAGGTTTCGCTCACGATCTCGGGCTATATCGCGCAGGAAATCACCATCTGGGACGATGGCGTCGAGAGCAACGCCTACATCCACGGCCTCGGGCCCACACAATCCTCGCACTTCAAGCTCAACGGCAAGGCTACTATCGCCCCCGGCTGGACCGCGGGTTACATGATGCGCATCCAGGATCTGACCGGAAACGCGTTCGGAGGGAGCGCGGGCGCAGGCGCGATCACTCAGGACAATCCGTTCCGGAACGACGGGCTCAACGTGCAGATGTCGTTCTGGTATGTGGAGAGCGACACGTTCGGCAAGCTGAGCGTGGGGCGACTTGCGCACGCGGCCAAGAGTGCCGCCATGTTCACCGATCTCTCCGGCACGCAGATCATCGATAACTACACGTTTCTGGCAGGGTTTCCCCATTTCGGCCTAAGGGACGCAGGCGGCGCCCTTTCGCAGGTGACGTGGGGGCAGCTCGGCTTCTGCTACACGCAGGGCGCGCCCCTCGGCGGCGACTGCAACGGCATCGTCATGAACGGAGTACGTTACGACACGCCGGTGTTCGGCGGGTTCATGGCGTCCGCAAGCTGGGGCGAGGACGACTTCTGGGAGATCGCGCTCCGCTATGCGGGCGAGATCGCAGGCTTCAAGCTTGCGTTCGGCGCTGGTTATACCGAAATGACGACGGAAACGGTGACGGGTTTCGTCGCGACGCAGGCAGGCAAGGATTCGCATTTCTTCCAGGCGGGCGGCTATGCGGAGCATCTCGCGACTGGGCTTTTCCTGCACGGAGCATACGGCCGCGAGAACAACAACGATACGGTGCTGGCCAACGGCTTCGTTCAGCCGGACAGCGAGCATTACTACGTGAAGGCGGGCCTTCGCCGGAAGTGGACGCCGCTCGGCGCGACCATCGTCTACGGCGACTATGCCGCCTACGTCGATCAGCTCGGTCCTATCGCTCTGGCGGCAGGCGCGACTGGTAGCACGCTCGAACGTTTCGGTGGCGGCGTCGCACAGGAAATCGACGCGGCGGCAATGACGCTTTACCTCAAGTATCAGCGCTATCAGGCCAACGTCGATGGGTTGGGCGAGTTCAAAGATGCCGACTTCGTGAGCTTCGGCGGTCTCATCAACTTCTGACCGGGGCGCGTCTCTTCGATTCAAAAATGCGTTGGGGGGAGACGCGCCACTATTCAGCGGGAATGCTTACTTTCGTTTCCGCAACCAGACGACGCAGCTCCGGCAAACACGATCCGCAATTCGTGCCGGCTTTGAGCGCAACACCAATCTCTTCGACAGATCCGGCCAAGCCACTCGCGACTGCGCCGCAGATCTGATTGCGGCCCACACCAAAGCAGGCGCAGACGAGGGGGCCGTGATCTGCGCCACCCTCCGGCGCGCGACCGGCGAGGAGGGCCCGGCGCGCAGTTTCCGAAAGAGCAGGCTCGGCGAGCTGTTGCTTGAGCCAGTCCCAGTTCGGCAACGCATCCGCGCTCTTGGCAAGAAATACGCAGGCTTCGAGCGAGCCGTCGCAAACTCGAGCTGCACGATAGCGGCTCTGCGCCTCGTCCAACAACTCCACCAGTTCGTCATGCTCGGAGAGGAGAGATTTTGCGATGTCGGCCCAATGTGTACCGATCCGATCTGCTGCGATCCGGTACCCGACGCCACCTTCGACGGCCGCGCGCGCCCACCAGACACCGGCCGGCATGTCCACAGGCTTTCGCGAGAGCAGAAATCCATGGATCTGATAGCTGACCGGGGCGATGGTGGCCTGCGTGGCCTTCATCTCAGGCTGGCCTGATACGGGATCGTAGTTGCGCTGCACGAGCGCCCCGATGCGGGCATCCGAAGCCGTCGCGGCGCTCCAGTGAATCGGCGCGAAAACCTCGCCTCTGCGTTGCGCCTCCGAAATCTCGACGCGCAATACAGCGCTTCCGTGAAGCGTTGAGATGCGCGCGAACCCACCGCCTAAAACGTCGAACGCTTCGGCATCCTTCGGATGGATGGCGACATACGGCTCGCCTATGTGTGCACCGAGACGCGGCGATTTTCCCGTGCGGGTCATCGTGTGCCACTGATCGCGCACACGGCCGGTGTTGAGGAGCAGCGGAAGGAGGCGGCCCGGCGTTGCGGCGAGCTTGGGATCTGCGACGGCAACAAAGCGTGCGCGCCGGTCGGGCGTGAAAAAACGGCCCGACGCAAAGAGCCGCTTGTCGCCGGTCGTCGCCGCTGCGCCGACAGGCCATTGCACGGGATTGCAACGCGCATAGTCCTCATCGGACAACGCGGCGAGGCCGGACACATCGAGGTCGCGCGTGCCGTCGTTCTCGAATCCCGTCAGCGCAGCGTGCTCGCGAAAGATGTCGGCAGGTGATGTGTAGTCGAACGCGTCGGCAAACCCCATACGCTTCGCAACTTCGGAGACGATCCACCAATCCGGCTTGGCCTCTCCCGCTTGCGGGAGAAACGCCCGCTGGCGCGAGATGCGCCGCTCGGAATTGGTGACCGTACCGTCCTTCTCGCCCCATCCGGCGGCAGGCAACACGACATGGGGGCCAGCCATCATCGTATCGGTCCTAGAGACGACATCCGAGACGACGAGGAGGTCGAGCTGGCGGAGCGCGCTTTGCACTGCGTCCGCGCGCGGCAGGCTTACAACGGGATTCGTCGCCATGACCCACAGTGCTTTGATGCGTCCCTGAGCGACCGCCTCGAACAGCTCCACAGCCTTGAGGCCCGCGCGCTCGGCTACGTGCGGTGCATTCCAGAAACGGCGGACGCGCGCGATACTGTCGGCATCGAAATCCATATGCGCGGCGAGCTGGTTCGCGAGCCCACCGACCTCGCGCCCACCCATGGCGTTGGGCTGGCCCGTCAGCGAGAACGGCCCCGTGCCTGGCTTGCCAATGCGGCCGGTTGCGAGATGGCAGTTGATGATGGCGTTGACCTTGTCCGTGCCCTGCGCGGACTGATTGACACCCTGCGAATAGAGCGTCACCGCGCGCTCTGTTTCGGCAAACCACGAGAAGAACGTCTCAATCTGCTCGCGCGGCACTTCGCAACGCTCCGCCACGGCGTCGATGTCAGGCGCGATGTGCCGGGCGCGGGCGAGCGCTTCCGCATAGCCGGCAGTGTGGTCGCGTAGGAACGCGCGGTCAAGCACGCGTTTTTCGACGAGATAAGCGAACAGGCCGCAGAAGAGAACCGAATCCATACCCGGCGCGATCTGGAGCAAGAGATCCGCTTCGTCGGACGTCGGCGTCGCGCGCGGATCGATGACGACGATGCGTGCGCCACGCTCGCGCTTGTTCTTCGCCATGCGCTGGTAGAGGATCGGATGGCACCACGCTGCATTCGATCCGACGAGGACGAGAAGATCGGCTTCGTCGAGATCCTCGTAACAGCCAGGCACGGTGTCCGACCCGAAGGCGCGGCGATGGCCGGCCACGGACGAGGCCATGCAAAGGCGGGAGTTGGTGTCGATGTTGCCCGAGCCGATGAAACCCTTCATGAGCTTATTGGCAACGTAATAGTCCTCGGTAAGAAGCTGGCCGGAGACGTAGAACGCGACCGAATCCGGACCGTGCCGCGCGACAGTCTCTTTGAAACCTGCGGCGATCTTATCGAGCGCGTCATCCCAAGTCGCGCGGGCAAGCTCGCCTTCACCGTTGCGCATCATCGGATGCAGCAGGCGTCCATCGAGCGAGAGCGTTTCGCCTAACGCCGATCCCTTCGAACAGAGACGGCCAAAATTGGCAGGATGATCGGGATCGCCCTTGATCTGCGCCCCACCGAAGCCATCGGGGCGAGCGAGCACGCCGCAGCCGACGCCGCAATAGGGGCAGGTGGTCTTGACGGGCGGCGGTGAAGGAGGCGCGTTCATAAGCTCCCTCAATAGACGTCGGCTTGATAGCGGCCGACTTTCTTGAGCGCGGCAACGTAGGCCTTCGCATCTTCCGCCGACGTCTTCCCGTGTTCGGCGACGATGTCGACCAGAGCGGTTTCAACATCCTTGGCCATGCGCTTCGCATCGCCACAGATGTAGAAATGCGCCCCCTTTTCCAGCCATGCGAATAGCTCCGCGCCCTCCTCGCGCATCCGATCCTGTACGTAGACTTTCTTGTCTCCGTCACGGGACCAGGCAAGGGAAAGCCTGGTCAGCGTGCCCACCTCCTGCATGAGACCCAGTTCGGCCTCGTAAAAGAAATCCGTGGCGCGCCGCTGGTGGCCGTAGAACAGCCACGCGGGACCTTGCGCCTTCGTGACGTGGCGCTCCTGTAGAAACGCGCGGAACGGCGCAACGCCGGTGCCCGGCCCGACCATGATAACGGGCGTCGTGTCGTCTTGGGGTAGGGCGAAGCCGTGCGCTTTCTGAACATAAGCGCGGAGTTCCGTGCCGAGGGCGACGCGCTCGCCGCAGAACGTGGATGCGACGCCGAGGCGCTCGCGGCCGTCGATACGATAGCGCACGGTATCGATGGTGAGCGATACGTGACGGGGGTTGGCGCGCGGCGAGGACGAGATCGAGTAGAGGCGCGGCTGCAGCGGCTCCAGCACTTCGTAGAACGCTTCCGGATCGGGACGCAGTCCGGGAAACTTTTCGAGCGCAGCGAGAACGTCGAGGGTGGCGCCATCGCCGTCTGGGTCTTGTCCCTTGGCAAGGGATCGTGCTTTGCGTTTGCGGTCACCGCCAGTGAGATAGGAGATCAATTCGAACAACGCATCGGGCGCGGGAGAAAGTGCGGTGTCCGCGATCAAAGCGTCGCGTAGTGTTTTATCGCCGATCGGAAAGTCCGGAGGTGCCCCGATGGCCGACAATACCGCGTCGACAAGCTGCGGATCATTTTCCGGAAAGAGGCCAAGGCTGTCGCCCGCTTCGTAGTCGATCCCGCTGTCTCTGAGATCGATCTCAATGTGGTTGGTAACTTTTTCGGAACCTTCGCCATTCAGCCTTTGGCGCGAAACAAAGCGCACCGGCACCGGAGCCTCGCGCGAGTAGCCGGGCCGTGCGTCAGTTGCGGCTGCGGGCTTCGCATCCTCCTTTGCCTTCTTCTCATCCGGGTCGAGCACGCCCCCGCCCATCTCTTCGACAAGCGCTTTCAGCATGCGCGCGGTTGCCTTTCCGCCCGGAGCGCAGAGGTTCAGGCGCGGTTCCGCCTGTTCGTGAATGGCGTTGGCGTAGTCCTCGCAATTGTAGCCGCATTGGCCGCAATCCTGCTGTGCCATGGCGGCCATCATGCGCCGGGCGAGCGGCCGGCCGTTGGCAAGCGTCATGCGCTCGTCGATCTCTATGGTGGGGTCGTGCCAAGGTGCGGCGCCGTCGTCGCCGGAGGCTGGAACACCCGCCGCGCCGAGGTCCGTCGCAGTCGCGGGCATCGGACCGGTGTCGAGCGACAACATGCCGGCGAAGAAGCCGTTGAGCCAGGCGCGCTGCTCGGTCGAGAACGGTGCGTTCTCGGGGATCAACGCGGAGGCGCTCGGCGGTGCCGTCTGAATGGTCATGGCGCGTCGTCTCCGGCGAGGCGTTGAAGCGTGTCGATGTCGTGGCGATTGGCGAATGCAAAGAACGTCTCGCTGGCGTCCGTGCGATGCGCGAGATAAGCGCCGAGCAACCGCTCCACCGCTGCGGGACAATCCTCGCTCTTCACATCGCGCTGGATCTCGCGCGCAATCGTTGCGTCCGCTCCGGATCCACCGCCAATCAGAATGTGGAAGCCATCGACGGTGTCGCCGTCATCGTTCACGGGCACGCGCGCACCGATCAGGCCGATGTCACCGATGTAGTGCTGCGCGCAGGAATGATGGCAGCCGGTGAGATGGATGTTGACGGGCGTGTCGAGAGAAAGCCGGCCCTCGACGTGCCGCGCGATGGTCTCCGCCGTGCCTTTCGTATTTGCTGCGGCGAACTTGCAGCCGGTGCTTCCCGTGCATGCGACGAGGCCAGCACGCAGGGACGACGCTTCGGCCGCGAGGCCCATCGCCTCGATGCGTGCGAGCGCGGCTGCGACGTTTGCGTCCGCCACGCCGGATACGATCAGGTTCTGCCAAACCGTGAGGCGGACATCTCCGTCCCCCAACTCACGGGAAAGCGACGCAATGGCGCGGATCTGGTCGCAGGTCAGCTTTCCGACCGGAAGAACAACGCCGATCCAATTGAGACCGGCCTGCTTCTGCGAATGCACGCCGATATGAGCCAGCCGGTTCGGCGCACGGCGCGGCGCGATGTGGCCCGCGTCAACGCGCGTAAGGGTCGTGCCGAGCTTCTCCTCGACAGCTTTCAGAAATTTTTCAAAGCCCCAGTCGTCGAGCACATACTTGAGGCGGGCCTTATTGCGATTGGTTCGATCTCCGCTGTCGACGAACACACGCACAATCGCATCTGCCACTTCAGTCGCTTTCGATGGCTCCAGAATAACGCCCGTGTCGCGCGCGAAGTCCTTGTGGCCGGTGATGCCGCCCAGCATGAGGCGGAAGTAGATTCCAGCAGGAACGGGCGCCCCGTCTCCAACCTCGACGGCCTGAAAGCCGATGTCGTTGGTTTCCTCAAGAGCTGCGATCTGGCCGGCTCCGTCGTAGGCGACGTTGAATTTGCGCGGCAGCCCTGTGAGCGAGCGGTCGTTCAAAACGTGGAAATGCCACTCGCGGGCATAGGGGCGCGTGTCCAATAACTCGAAAGCATCAATGCCCGCCGTCGGCGTGCCAGTGACATTGCGGATGTTGTCCGCACCCGCTCCGCGCGACGTCAGACCGAGATCCTGCACAGCTTCGACGACTTTCGGCGCGTTCACGGCTCCGATCTCGCGGATCTGAAGGTTTGCACGCGTCGTGACATCGGCGTAGCCGCCGCCGAAGCGCTCTGCGACATCCGCGATGCCTGCAAACTGCCAATGCGAGAGAATTCCGTTCGGAATGCGCAAACGGCACATGTAGCTGTCTTGGGCGGGCGCAACGTAGAACAGGCCGTAATAGCGCCAACGGAAATTGTCCGGCGGCTTTGGATACTCGCCTTTTTCCGCCTGCGCCTTGAAGCGTGCATAGGCATCGAAGGGATTTTCTTCGCGCTTCCAATTTTCCTGGTCGGCGAGTTTCTTACCCTTCGCTTTCGTTGCGTCCTGCGCTTTGATGTGTGCAGCGTCGGGGCCTGCTGGTTCGGCAGGGAGCGCCGAGGCGCCCGATCCGATAGGCGACATACCGCGTGCGACACGACCCGCCTGCACGCCGGAGACGAAGCCTTCGAGATAGCGCTTCTGCTCTGTCGAAAAGTCGGCTGTCATGGCTTCCCCACTTTTCATGCGGCCTGTGCTTCCGGCTCAGCAAACGCACGTCCGAAGACGAGGTCATTCCTCAACGTCGAAAGCGGGCGTCCCGAGCGAATAAGGTCGAGATACCAGAGCGCATCGGTCGTATCCCCAATCAGCACCGCGCCCTTGAGGCGTCCTTCGCCGATCACAAGCTTGCGATACGTCCTTCGTCCCGGATCGGAGAGGACGACCGGCTCCATGTTTTCGCCGCCTAGGAACTCCCCAGCCGAAAACACACTCACGCCAGAGACCTTGAGGTTTGTGGACAGAAGCGAGCCGGTATAGCGGGCGCTTTCTCCCGCGAGATTTCCAGCCAACACGCGCGCCTGCTCATAGGCCGGTTCGACGAGGCCGTAACAAACGCCGCGATGTTCGGCGCACTCCCCGAGGGCGTACACATCGGGCGTGCTGGTCGCGAGATCGTCGCCGACGACAATTCCACGCCCCACATCTAGTCCCGCGCCACGTGCGAGCTGGACGCAAGGGCGGATACCGACCGCCATGACGACGAGATCGGCGGCGATGTTGCGACCATCCTTCAGCCGGAGGCCTGCAACTTTTCTCCGACCCTGGATCGCCTCGCTTTCGGCGTTGAGCACCACCTCGATGCCTCGCGCCTCAATCGCCTGCTTCAACAGCTCACCCGCGCGCGCGTCGAGCTGCCGCTCCATCAGCCTATCCATGAGATGGACAAGCGAGACGTGCATCCCAGCCTTCATCAGCCCATATGCGGCTTCGAGCCCGAGCAGGCCACCGCCGATCACCACGGCGCGCGCGCCTGGCCTTGCCCGCTCAAGCAGCGTGGCGACATCGGATTTGTCACGGAACGTCAAGACACCCGGCAGGTCCGCGCCGGGCATAGGCAAGCGCACGGCTTCCGATCCGGTGGCGATGACCAGCTTGCCGTAGCCGAGCTTGGCGCCACCCCTCAGCCGGACAAACCTCTGGCGCGTGTCGATCTCGACCGCGCGTCGACCGTAGACGAGCGTGACGCCCTGGTCGCGCCACCATTCAGCGGGCTTGAGCTCGATGTCTTCCGCAGGAACTTCACGCGCCAGCACGGACGAGAGGAGCACGCGATTGTAGGCCAGCGACGGCTCATCGCCGACGACGGCAATCGCGTATCGTCCTTTGGCGCGTGCCGTCAGCTCCTCGACGAGACGCGTGGCGGCCATGCCGTTTCCAACGATGACGAGAGGCTCGCTCATCTGGGCGCCTCTCTCACGCTGCTTCCACGAAGCGATGGCGTTCGTAAAGGAACTTGAGGACGGCCTCGCGCGCGTGGATGTATCGGGCATCCGCGACCAGCTCCAATCGCTCGCGCGGCCGGGGCAAATCCACCTCCAGAACTTCGCCGATGCGCGCGGACGGTCCGTTCGTCATCATGACAATGCGATCAGAGAGCAGCACAGCTTCGTCCACGTCGTGCGTGATCATGATCGCTGTGTTGCCGAGACGGGCATGGATCTGCATGACCGAATCCTGCAAGTGCGCCCGCGTCAACGCGTCGAGCGCGCCGAACGGCTCGTCCATCAGAAGCACCTTGGGCTCCATGGCAAGTGCGCGGGCAATTCCGACGCGCTGCTTCATGCCGCCTGAGATCTCGGCCGGACGCTTGTCCTTGGCGTGGCCCATCTGCACGAGATCGAGATTGTGCAGCGTCCAATCGTGGCGCTCGGCGCGGGACTTCTTTTTTCCGAACACCTTGTTCACGGCGATGTGCACATTCTCGTACACCGTGAGCCAGGGCAGCAACGAGTGGTTCTGAAATACAACCGCCCGTTCCGGGCCTGGATCGTTGACCTCGCGATCTTCGAGAAGAACGGCGCCCGTCGTGACGCGCGTCAGGCCGGCGATCAAATTGAGAAGAGTCGATTTTCCGCAGCCCGAATGACCGATGATCGATAAGAACTCGCCCTCCGCAATGTCCAGACTGATGTCGTTGAGCACCTCGGTTTCCGTTCCGCCGCGGCGGAAGGTTTTGTGCACGCCCTGGATTTGGAGAAATGGTTTTTCTGTGACTGACATTAGATCCTCCTCAGGCGTTGGCGGTGCCGCGCGTCGCGACGCGGCCGATCAGAGCGACCAGCCGGTCGAGCACGAAGCCGACGATGCCGATGTAGATGAGAGCGACGACGATGTCGGAGAGACGCGACGAGTTCCACGCATCCCAGATGAAGAATCCGATACCGACACCGCCAGTCAGCATCTCGGCCGCAACGATCGCGAGCCACGAGAGACCAATGCCGATACGGAGCCCCGTGAAGATGTAGGGCGCGGCGGACGGGATCATGATGCGCCAGAAATATTCAAGCGGGTTGAGGCGCAGCACCTCGGCGACGTTGCGATAGTCCTGCGGAATGTTGCGGATGCCGACAGCGGTGTTGATGATCACCGGCCAGACAGCGGTGATAAAGATCACGAACACCGCGGATGGGCCGCTATCCTGAAACGCCGCGAGTGAGATCGGCAGCCACGCGAGCGGCGGCACCGTCCGCAGAACCTGGAAGATCGGATCCAGGCCACGCATCGCCCAGACGCTCTGTCCAATAATCGCGCCGAGAGCGATGCCGAAGATGGCGGCGAGGCCGAAGCCGTAGGCCACGCGCTCAAGGCTGGTCAGCACACGCCACCCGAGGCCGATGTCCTGCGGGCCATACACGAAGAAGGGCGAGACGATGAGATCGTTGGCTTCGCTCCAGATCTTCATGGGAGACGGCAGCGCAGCGCCCGGCTTGTCGGTTGCGAGCTGCCAGACAAGCAGCATCACGGCCAACACGACGAGCGGCGGAATGACGGTTGCGGCCACGTCGCGGAGCGTGGACGAGATCCGCGCCGCGTAGGAATTCGCCGGCGCCTTGAGAGGAAGAACTTTCTTTTCCTGCAATTTCGCCTGTTGGGATGGGGGCACGGCCACAGATTTTTCTGGTGATGCTGGGCGGGAGGCGGTGTCGATCAGCACGGGGCGTGCGGGCATCGCGTTCATCGCATAAAGCTCCTTTTCGGGGATCGCGGAATCAGGCGGACAAGCGCGTGATCGCAAGAGACGCGAGGTAGGCCGATGGATTTTCTGGGTCGAACACCTTGCCGTCGAAGAACGTCTCCGCTCCGCGCGACGGCGATGGCGGCGGCGTTACACCAATTGCGCTCGCCGCTTCCCGCCAGATGTCTTCCCGGTTGACCTTGTCGACGAGGGCCTTGATGTCGGTCTCGGCCTCGAACTTGCCCCAGCGCACATTCTCCGCGACGAACCATGCATCGTGGCTCTTGAACGGATAGGAGACGGCGCCGTCCTCCCAGAACTTCATCAGAAGATTGGTGCCGGTCTCGCTGCGTCCTCGGCCGTAGTTGATGTCACCCCTGAGACGGCCGATGATGTCGGCGGGAGGTACGTTGAACCACTGCCGCCTGCCCAGCAGAGTCGCGAGCTCCTCCTTGTTTTCCATCTTCTCGCACCACTGCTGGGCTTCCATGACAGCCATCAGCAAAGCGCGCGCGGCCTGCGGATTTTTTTCGACCCAGGCTTCGCGCATGCCGAGCGCCTTCTCGGGATGACGGAACCAGATCTCACCCGTGGTGCAGGCCGTGAAGCCGATGCCCTGGTTGACGAGCTGCTCGTTCCACGGCTCGCCGACGCAGAACGCGTCCATGTTGCCGACCTTCATGTTCGCCACCATCTGCGGCGGGGGCACCACGATGGTGGAGACATCCTTGTCGGGATCGATACCGCCTGCCGCGAGCCAATAGCGGATCCAAAGGTCGTGCGTGCCGCCGGGGAACGTCATGGCGACTTTCACGTCCTTGCCTTCGGCACGCTTCTTGGCGAATGCCTCCTTAAGCGCCGAGGCATCGGTGCCGACGTTCAGGGCTTCGTATTCCTTCGATACCGAGATGCCCTGACAATCGTAGTTGAGCCGAGCGAGGATGCTCATCGGCACCGGCACATTGTTTTGCGTCACCTTGCCGGTGGCCATCAGGTAGGGCATGGGCGTCAGGATGTGCGCCCCGTCGATGCCGTTCTTTTCGGCGCCCAGCACGAGATTGTCGCGCGTGGCCCCCCAGGACGCCTGCTTCAAGACATCGACGTCGGGCAGTCCATGCTTGGCGAAGAAGCCCTGCTCTTTGGCGACGATAAGGGGTGCTGCGTCCGTCAGCGCGATGTAGCCGAGCACAGTCTTCGTCGTCTCAGGTCCCGCCGCCCAGGCGACAGTGGCGCCGCCCGGCACGAGCGCTTTCGCGGCCGCGACCAGCGCGGCCGTTGCGCTGCCCTTCATCAGCGACCGGCGCGACATGCGGCCCCGACCCTTCACGTCCGCGATCTTCGAACCTGTCATCGTGATCCTCCGTCATGGCTCGCTGGTCCCGCGGCGCGAGCCGAAAAATGAAAAAGCGCTGCATCGATCAAACCGGGCCCCGAACATCGGTCCCGTTTCGTCGAGGCAGCGCTGCCTGAATCATTTGCGGCTCGCCGTTGAGCCGCGCTGATCCCTATAAATCAAGGATCATGCCAACTCGGAGCGGCACATATTTATACGATTTATCAGATTGTTAGCTGTTTTGAGCGTGCGCGCGGCGGCGAGCGTCATGCGCGATTATTGTGCAGCGCACGCGAAGTTTGCCGCACGCTTCAGCAGGGCACGCAAATAGCGGATCACGAATTGAGGGCTGTGAAGGCTGCGAGGTCGGTGCCGCTGTTGCGGATCTCAAGATCGCGCAAATAGATGAGGGCCGCTGTCGGGTCGAAGCTCTCGCTTCCAAAGAAAACGCCGTCGCCCTCGCCGCCTTCCTGCTTGTTGTCAGATGCGGGCGCAGGCACGCCCAACGGAGCCACCGCTTCGCGATAAAGATCGGTGCGGAACACCCGCTCCGTCAGAGCCTTGAGATCGAACGGCTCGCGCACCTGCCCCCAGCGGATCATCTGGGTCAGAACCCACAGCGCGTGGGAGCGCCACGGAAAATTTGCATAGCCGCGATGGAAAACCACGAGATCCGAATCGACGATATTCGCCTGTTGCCCGCCGCGTGTCAGCACCCCGGTCAGCGGCCCCGCCAGGATCTGCTCCGAAATACCGACATACTCGGGGCGCGCAAGAATGCGGGCCGCTTCCTTGCGGTTTTCGGGCTCGTCGAGCCATTGACATGCCGTCACCAGCGCGCGCACGAGGTCCGATACCAACGCAGGATTTTTCGCTACCCAATCCTCGCGCACGCCGAGAACTTTCTCAGGACTCATCGCCCATAGCTCACTCTTCGTCGCGACAATCACGCCTTCGCCTTCTGCAACCGCGACGCTGTTCCAGGGCTGGCCTACGCAGAACCCATCGACGCGGCCGGTTTTCAGCGCGTCCACGCTGAGCGGCGGTGGCACCACGATCAAGTTCACGTCGTTGTCAGGATCGATACCGGCGGCCGCGAGCCAGTAGCGCAGATCGTAGTTGTGGCACGAGAATGGGTAGACCATGCCGAGCGTCAGCGGTTCGCGGCCTTGCTGTTGGCGCGCGCGGACAACACTGGCGATCGCGTGCGCGGCCGCCATGCCTCCAGCCCGCGCCGAGGCCTCGTCAGCGGCGAGCATCTCTTCGTAAAGCCTATGCGAGACTGTAATCGCATTGCCGTTCAGGCTCAGCGCCATGGGAGCGACGATCAGGTCTGACGCGCGCCCCAACCCCAGGGCGGCCGCGATGGGCATCGGCGCCAGCATGTGCGCGCAATCGAAATTGCCCACGCCGAGCTTATCGCGAATGTTGGCCCAGGAGGCCTCTCGATGCAGCACGAGCTTGACGCCGTGGCGCCGGTCGAAGCCCATCTCAGATGCTACGACAAGCGGCGCGCAGTCCGTCAGCGGCATGAAGCCGACGTGAACCTCTCTCGGCTTTGCATCCATCATCCCACTCGCGATGTCGGCCATGGCGTCCTCCCTAATCTTCGAGCAGGTCAGCGGAGCTGACCAACGCCTGCGCCACATCGGCAATGCGCCGGCCTTGCGACATGGCCGTCTTGCGTAACAGCTCGTAGGCTTTCTCCTCGTCGAGGCCGCGCCGTTTCATGAGGATGCCTTTGGCCTTTTCAACGATTTTTCGCTCCTTAAGCGCGCCCTTCACTTCCTCCAGCTCCGCTTGGAGGCGTGTGAATGCACGAAATCTCGTCATGGTCGTCTCGAGGATCGGCTTGACACGTTCCTTCTTGAGGCCATCCACGATGTAGGCGGAGACACCTGCATCGATGGCAGCTTCGATTTCGGTCTTGTCGCTCTTGTCGACGAACATGGCGATGGGGCGCCGAACGACACGCGAAACCTGGAACATCTGTTCCAGAACGTCCCGGCTCGGATTTTCGAGGTCGATCAGCACGACGTCGGGATCGAGCGTGTAGATGTGATCGATCAATCGCGTCGTGTTGGCGAGCACCGTTACCGCCGTAAAGCCCGCCTCGGCCAAGCCCGATTCGATGATCGCCCGACGGATCGGATTCTCGTCGATGACGAGGATTTTGAGCGAGCTGTCAGGGTTGGTGGACACTTCGATACCTTGCGCGTGCAATCGGCGACCACGGAACCGGTGGCGGCTCCGCATTTTCTGACGCCATATCGGCAGGGCGGCAAGCCATCAATCTGACGCGCGGGCGTAAGCTAAGGCCCGGTCTCCGCAGAGTTCAGGAGCATCTCTTGGCGGAGGTCAAACTCTGCTTGGATGAGCACCAGCGTGCCTGAAGGCACGCGAACAGGCACGTGAGGGAATAGTGGCGGAGGGAGTGGGATTCGAACCCACGAGACGGTTGCCCGCCTACACGCGTTCCAGGCGTGCGCCTTCAACCACTCGGCCATCCCTCCGCAGCTCGGATCAGCGCGGGGAGGAAGCCCCATGGCGAACCGAAGCGGCGCACTATACCCAGAACCGGACCCGAGGCAACACGTCAAGATTGCTCACCCAGGTACCCTTTTCCGTCGGCCGTGGTAGGCTGGCGCTTCCGCTCCCCTCCAGCAGTCCAGACCCCGCCCATGGCCGTCTTCCGCTTCCTCGCCGCCGTCTTCCTCTTGATTGCGACCATTGCGCTCGTCGTCGATGCCACCCCGTGGGTCTATGGCGCGGGGCCGATCAAGGCGACATCCCTCGGCGGGCACTGGCAGGAGCTGGGGGCCACGTCGTACGAGGCCGCGAAATCCGGCCTCTCCGGGCTGGTCGGTCCCTGGCTGTGGGACGGCGTCATCGGCCCTCTGCTTGCGATTCCGACCTTCATCGCCTTCGGCGCGCTGGCGCTTGTCAGCGGCTATGCGGGCCGCCGGCGCAAGACCGTCAGAGTGTTCGTCAACTAGCGGGCCGGCGAGACGGACAGCGCGGTTGAAGCCGTCTGGCCGATCGGCACCTCGCTCGCGAGATCGTCTACGATACCGACGACGATGAGCAGCAACAGCCCGCCGACAAGCCCCATCACGACGCTGCGATGGGATTGATTGAGTTCCGCGATCTGCGCCTCGTCGACGAGGTCCACCTCGTTCACCCGGCTTCCCTTGATGCCGAAGAACTTGCGGCGGAACGAGCGACGCACGTTGCCGCGGTCGATCAGGGGAAGGCGCGCGCGCTCGGCGATTTTCTTGGCGATCTCGGGGTATGGGAAAGCCGGGTCCATGTTGGCTTCGCTGACGTAGCCGATGGGAATGGCCTGGCCCTCGCCACCTTCGTCATTCTTGGTGATCAGGCGCGCACCCTTGAGCAGCACAGGCACCAGCGAGCCGCCGTAGATCTCGCGGCGAGTCTCGACCGTGTGGACCTTGTCATAGGGGATATCGTAGCTGCGGTAGAACAGCATGGGGGTCGGACCGCGGCCCGAGGGCAGCGTCATCTTCACCGAGTCCTCGCCGAATGCGACGCGTGCACGGATCGAAAACAAAAGCTCGATGACGACCAGCACCATGAGAATGGTGAAAGCCGTGGCCATGATCCCGAGGCCGATGGCATCGAAAAAGAGGCCGTGCTGCACCCGCATGAAGATCATGGCCGGAATGCTGAGGTAGAACGGCAGAAGAATGAGAAACAGGAACGAGAAGAATAACTTGCGCCCGCCGCCCGCCGCATAGACCGTGCGTTCGTGCTTGACGTCGGAACCGTCCGCTCCGCCTGCCGCCGCCGCCTCAGCCATGTGTGGTCACTCCCCTACGCGTCCCAATTCGCCCGATCCTAACCCGCCGGGGCGTGATCGTAAATTGGTGCACGGAGACCAGTTCAATCCGAGCCGGAAAGGCTTTAGCATGGCACCGGGAGGGGGGATCTCCTGACCCCAAGCGACCCGAGCCGCGGCGCGACGCGGCCCATTCCTGCATGCCCGTTTGTCGTGGGTCATCAGGTTTGGCGGGACAGCCAAGCCGAAGAGGGAGCAGGTCCAAGGTGGAGATCGTCATGTCGAAGTTCGGAAAACTCTTCGTTGGCCTGTCGCTGGCTACGGCTGCGTTCTTCGCCTGGCCGGGCATAGACGCATCTGCGCAAACACAGAAGCAGTTCTCCTTCTCCGAGCGGGCGAACGAGCGCCTCGCCAAGAAGCTCAACATCCCGATTTATTTCGCGCTGCCGACCAGCACGTGGGCGAAGCTTTCGCGCGACTCGTTCCCCACGTCCGACATCCTCCTCGACTTTAAACATCCGGATGCGCTGAAGAGCGGCGCCGACGCCGGGCTCCGTCTCGTGGTCACGCCGCGTTCGGGCATGGCCCAGCGCCTCGCACGCAGCGGCATTTTCGAGACGGGCGACCTCTTGCTCACATTCCGTCCCGAATGGGGCGGGGCCGGCGCCTATCCCAATGTGCAAATGGGCATCAGCCACGCGGGGCTGGCCTACATTCGCGACGGGCGGCTCAGGAATCTCGATAACCCGCTGAACGAGGAATATCTGGGTCGCGGCATGAGCGCGGATCTCACGAGCGAGCATTACCGCACGCTCAACTACCTGCACGTCGTGCGTCCGCGCGGGCTGACGGAAAAGGACCGCGCAAACATCGTTGCGTGGTCCACCCGCCTCAACAGCAGCGCACGGCAGATCTACCCGAGCCAGATCAAGTTCAACGACGATTACAACGCGCCGAAGTACCAGTCCGGCCGCCCGTTGGAGTTCGTGAAACGCGTGGGGCAGATTGCGCTCGGGCAGAGTCCTGCCGGCACGCTCGATCTCTATTGCTCGGAATTCGCATGGGCGGTGCTCGCGCTCAGGGGGTGCGATCCGGCGACGACGGCGGACCAGTTCAAGGGCAGCCGGGTGCCGTCGTGCATCAAACCCGTGATGACGCCGCTCGGCGCGACCGGCAACAACATTCCGGGGCGCGGGCGTTCCACGACTGTGGGGCTCGCCGACGGGCCCTTGACCATCATCGATGGGCTCAAGCTTCCGAACGACCAGCGTCGCGCCCTGCTCGAAGCGGTGTTCGCCGAGAACCCCGCAGGTCTGCAGAAGATGTCGGAAGGGCATCGCAAAGTCGCCGAGACCATGCAGCCCAAATTCGAGCAGCTCAAAGACTACTATCTTGGCGTCAGCGGCGGCACCATTACGCAAAGGCTTCGCGCCCGCCTGATCCGCGCGATGTTCAACCGCGCCGTGCCGGAGAATTATTCGCCGACGTCGTACCTGCTCAACACGCTGCTCGATCCCAACAACAGCAACCGGACGATGGATTACGTGGCGACCATCGTCATCGAGTAGACCCGCGCATTGCGTCGCGAGGTTTTCACCGACTGGAAAGCTTGAGGCTTTCGCACACCGTGAGCACGCGGGCGAGGTCATGGCCGCGCTTCAGCACAGCACCCGACCGCATCACGACGCTATAGGCCCCCTGACGGCGCGCGAGTTTCGGGCACTTCTCCACGCGGAACAGCGGGTATTCGCTCGTGCGCTGGAAGATCGCGAAGACGGCCTTCTCCCGGCCCATCTGCAACGCGTAATCGCGCCATTCGCCGGCGGCCACCTTGCGCGCATAGACGGCGAGGATCGCGTCGAGCTCGGCGCGATTGAAGGCGACGATAGGATTGCTTCGAGTAGAGGAACCGGCTGACGGGCCCATAGGCCCATGGGTACGTTCAAGCCCGCCCGTCTCACGCGGGCGGAAACGTATGGGATCGGATTCGCTCAACACGCGCCTCCCTTCAGCCACGCATGCATGATCGCGCCATGTCTTTCTTTTTTCAAGCCGTTCCGTCGCGACATTTCACATCGGCGCCACAAAACCTCCTTCGGCGGGCCCCATTGGTCCGTATGATCCATTGTCATACGCGCCCCTGGCCCGGTCCAATTCAGCCTCGGATTCTCCCCTAACCCCCATCCGAGGTTATTTCCCTGGACCGGGCCTTTCCTTTTTCGCTGCGCGGAACGCGCAGCTCCCGCGGCGGCACACAAAATCCTTGCTCCCGACAGAATGGCGTCAAGGCGCGGCCCTTTGGCCGCCCAGAATCAGGGGCAGAGTTCTTGTCGTTGGCTTCGCCCGGCTGCCCCATCGGCCGGTCTCCCCCGAGCCCCCAAACCCGGCCGATTGCCGGCAGCCGGGCGAAGCCTTCCTCCCCATTTGCTCCTCTTGTCTCAAGTCAGAGGGCCGGTCCCCCCACCGGCCCTTTGTCTTTGCCCGCGTGGCCGCAATCCGGTATCGATCCCGGGCACCGATCAAGCGAGAGAGGATCCAGCATGGCGAAGACGAGCGGCACCAAATCGGCCGGGACACGCAAGCCGACAACCAACCCGCTGCTCGCGCCCTGGCGCACGCCTTTCAAGGCCCCGCCGTTCGCTTCGATTGCGCCCAATCACTTCTCCCCCGCATTCAAAGCCGCGCTCAAAGCGCACCGGGACGAAATTGCCGCCATCGCGGGCGCAACATCGAAACCATCGTTCGCCAACACGGTCGTTGCACTCGAAAAGAGCGGTGCACTTTTGAACCGGGTTGCCGACGTCTTCTTCAACCTTACGAGCGCGCACACCAATCCCAAGCTCGAAGCGATCCAGCGCGACGTGGCGCCTTTGCTCGCCAAGCATCAAAGCGCGGTGCTGCTCAACCGCCGCCTGTTCCTCCGGATCGAGGATCTCTACGCGCGCCGCGACAGCCTCGGTCTCGACGCGGAAGCGCTGCGCCTGCTCGAACGGGTGCACACCAACTTCGTCCGCGCGGGCGCTAAGCTCGACGCCAAGTCGCGCAAGCGGATCGCGGAGATCAACACCGAGCTTGCGACGCTCGGCACTGCGTTCAATCAGAACGTGCTGGCCGACGAGCAGGCCTGGCACATGATCCTTGATAGCGAGCAGGATCTCGCGGGGCTGCCGGAGTCCGTTCGTGCGGCCGCAGCGCAGGCCGCCACCGATCTCGGCAGGCCGGGGCGTCATGCGATCACGCTCGCGCGCTCCATCGTTGAGCCGTTCCTGCAATTTTCCGCCCGGCGCGATTTGCGCGAAGAGGCGTGGAAAGCGTGGGTCCGTCGCGGAGAGCTTGGCGGCAAAACCGACAATCGCAAGATCATCGTGCGCATGATCGCGCTGCGGCGCGAACTCGCCGGGCTGCTCGGCTACGAAAACTTCGCCGCCTATGTGCTCGACGACACCATGGCCAAGACGCCCGACACTGTGCGCGGCCTGCTCGACAAGGTCTGGCCGGCAGGGCTCAAACGCGCACGTGCCGAGCGCGACGCACTGGACGCGCGGGCGCGGGCGGAGGGCGGCAATTTCGACATCGCGGCATGGGACTGGCGCTACTACGCCGAAAAGGAGCGGAAAGCGCGTTACGATCTCGACGAAGCGGAAGTGCGCTCCTACCTCACCCTCGACAACGTGCTCGCCGCGGCGTTCGACACGGCCGGACGATTGTTCGGAATCAAGTTCGAAGAGCGTTTCGATATTCCGCGCTACCACGAGGATGTGCGGGCATGGGAGGTGACGACGAAGACCGGGGGCAAGCATGTCGGGCTCTTCCTCGCCGATTATTTCGCGCGCCCCTCGAAGCGGTCCGGCGCTTGGATGTCGTCCTACCGCACGCAGCACAAGCTCAAGGGCGAGGTGCGCCCCATCGTTGTCAACGTGATGAGTGTGGCGCGTGGTGCGCCCAGCGAGCCGACGCTGCTCTCTTTTGACGACGCACGCACACTGTTCCACGAGATGGGGCACGGCCTGCACGGGCTTCTCTCGGACGTAACCTATCCGTCGCTCGCCATGACGAACGTGCTGCACGATTTCGTGGAGCTGCCGTCTCAGCTTTACGAGCACTGGCTCTCTCGGCCGGAGGTGCTCAAGCGGTTCGCCACGCACGTGAAGACGGGGAAGCCGATCCCCGACCGCATTTTGAAACAGCTCGCGGCCGCCCGCACGTTCAACCAGGGCTTCCAGACGGTGGAGTACACGGCCTCCACGCTGCTCGATCTCGAACTGCATACGCGCGAGGACGCCGGCGACCTCGATGTGGATTCCTTCGAGCGCGAGGTGCTCGAGCGGATCGGGATGCCGGCCGAGATTACGCCGCGCCATCGCATTCCGCATTTCCAGCACATCATCGGAGGGTATGCGGCAGGCTATTACAGCTATCTCTGGTCGGAGGTGATGGACGCGGACGCGTTCGCAGCCTTCGAGGAGGCAGGCGACATCTTCGATCGCAAGACGGCGAACAAGCTCAAGACGCACATCTATTCGGCGGGTGACAGGCGGGACGCGCTGGATGCCTATGTGGCGTTCCGTGGCCGGCCGCCGGAGATCGACGGGCTGTTGCGCAAGCGCGGGTTGGCGTAGCGCGCGCTATCAGCTTTCATTCAGAACGATGAGATGATCGGGAAGGCGGTTTGCATCGCAAGAGCCCGGCGGGAAATGCTTCGCGAGGTGGCCGCCGACCTCCTCGATGGCCGCGATA
>ENA-UOUJ01000656-UOUJ01000656.1-activated-sludge-metagenome-genome-assembly--contig:-NODE-656-length-21339-cov-53.890246_pt1 | contig 21339 bp, 13 predicted proteins | sample MGYA00249839_ERZ747224 | MGnify/ENA primary metagenome ERZ747224 (study PRJEB28782, sample SAMN03220277) | activated sludge metagenome | biome: wastewater; feature: sewage sludge; material...
TGGCCGATGGTACTGCACCACAATGCGGGAGAGTAGGTAGCTGCCATATTTATTATAGCCTCGTCTTTTTAGACGGGGCTTTTTTTTGCCCTTGATTATAGAAAATTACTAGTACTGTACCTTCCGCCGTAGGAGGGACCTGTCCGCCGTAGGAGGGACCTGTCCGCCGTAGGAGGACGGGAGAGTATTCGCCGTAGGCGAACAAGGTCCGCTGCCATAACTTGTTCGCCGAAGGAGAATTTATTAGAGCCTCGTCTTTTTAGACGGGGCTTTTTTTGCTCCTGAGAAACATTATTGGTACTGCACCATTCGCCGTAGGAGGACGGGAGAGTATTCGCCGTAGACGAACAAGGTCCGCTGCCATAACTTGTTCGCCGAAGGAGAATTTATTAGAGCCTCGTTTTTTAGACGGGGCTTTTTTATTTACGATGTACGATTTACGATGTAGGATTTGTTAGCCACTGTGGGCTACTGACTTTGAACTGCCGACTACCGACTATCTCCGGGGCTTTTTTATTTACGGTTTACGAATTACGATTTTGGTATTGATCGAGGATCTTATAGTTTGATGGTTATGGTTTTTTTCAAACCCATTTTTCTTTCGTCTTTATTGTCCCATTAGTCCCACGCTTTTTTATTTACGATGTACGATTTTTAATGGACAAATTGTACCCGGGTTTCATTTAACCCTTAGAATTATCGTTGCATGGAGTGGATTTAACACTGTTTTCGTTTCGTAAATATTCTAAATAACACTTATCTTTAGTCACCTTACATCTGCAACCAGCAAGTTTTAAACTTTATTCAAAAGTACCATTTATGATAGGAAGACTACTTCTGGTTGCCTCTCTATTATTCACAATATCGGAGGGGAATTCCCAATATGTAACACTTCCCAACGATGCATTTAAGACCTTTATGAGGAATAATTATGCATCATGTTTTCAATTCGATCCGGTTACTAACGATTATCTGCTTGATACTACCTGCATCGAAATGCGAAATGAGGACTCTTTGATTGTCCAAAATATGGGTAATTTCACTAGCAGGGTATCTCTTGACCCCATCAGGTATTTTAGTTCGCTAAAATATCTTTATACCAAGAGTCTATACTTAAATGATTGCCCTCCATTTCCGGAGGGGCTGGAAAAATTGACATTTAAGTCAATCAAAGGATCCGATCTATACGGATTGCCTAATGGATTACGGTATCTGGATTGCACGCAAGGTGATGGGATTACGATGAGTTCTGTAGTGAAGTTCCCTGATTCACTACGCTACCTGAATTGCTCAGGGAGCCCGATAACCGTTTTTCCTCAAATCTCGAATACAAGGCTTGATACCCTCATTTGCCTTTTAATGTATGGTTCCGAGCGGCTTCCAACCGGAACATTACGGAGCCTCCCGGCGCTTCCGGCCACATTAAAATATCTGGATTGTTCGCAAAATGCATTGGACAGTCTTCCTCCTTTACCCGATGCGTTGGAGTACCTCGATTGTAGATCCAATTTCTATCGACTTACAACCGGGGGAGCGCCATACCGTACTCTTACAGAATTGCCCTCTCTTCCTCCGTCTTTAAAAATGCTAGACTGTAGCCAAAATGCGCTCACAGCTTTGCCACCTTTGCCAAACGGGCTGGTAAAACTAATCTGTGGCTATACTAATCTGGGGCAGCACACGGGAATAACTACCTTACCCGACCTCCCTTCTTCACTTGTTTACCTGGAGTGTTCGCAGAATTCAATAACTGCCCTGCCTATTTTGCCCGATAACCTTGAATATTTAAATATTGCGGCGAACGATATCAGCACGATCGCCAGGTTTCCCGACTCGCTAAGATATTTTCACGCAAATTCTAATTATGCCCTGAGCAGTATTCCAGCCCTGCCGGATCGCATGACCTATCTCTCTGTACCCTTAACTAACCTTACATGTCTTCCGCATCTTCCAGCCTCTTTGGGCGGGAGCTCACAGTATAATTCATCTGCCAGTCTGAATTTAGTTTATAGCAGTAATAAAATAAAATGTCTTCCTAACCTGGTCAATGGAATACGCACCAACCAACCTCTTGTTCTTTGTACGGTAACCAATAATGTAAATCAATGCCAAACTTCCCCTGTCGTAACGGGAAAGGTTTTTTATGATATCGATGGAAATGGGTTGAAAGGTCCGAATGAGATGTACAAATCGAATGTTGAATTTATAATGAATAATACGCTTTACACGTTTAGTGATGATTCAGGATTTTATAATATTTCAGCGGATACCGGATTAAGTGTTCTGAGAATTAATTCCGGGTCATTATTTTTTTCAACACCAGATTCGTTTCAATTTAATTTTTCGTCATTTGACACTACGGTATTTCTGGACCTTCCCTTACGCTCAACGCTTTCAGTAGACAGTCTTCGCATTACATTAACACAGTTAAACAATGCAAGGCCGGGCTTTGCAGTGCATTATAAGGTAAAGTTCGAAAACACAGGAACAACTATCCTGTCTCCGGTAGTCAGTTTGGATTATGACGAATCTTTATTAGCCTACGATTCTTCTACAAATACCGGGATTACAAATATCTCAGGTATGCTTTCCTTCCCTCCGGGAAATTTATATCCGGGCGAGGCTGGAACTTTTATTTCAAGTTTTACGCTGGATCCCGGTGCGTCGCTGGGTGATTCATTAACGTGTCTCGCGAAAGTAAGCACTTTCGGTTTTAATGATTCCGCGCGAAATACAGCCGTGATCACCAGTTCATATGATCCTAACAATAAAAATGCGACTCCTTCTTTGACTTCTGCCGCTGTTGTTAACGGTGAATATATTGACTATCTCATCCGGTTTCAAAATACAGTAACCGATACGGCGTTTAACGTGGTAATTACCGACACGTTAAGTAACTTCCTGATCGAGGAGACTTTTGAAATGATCACGGCCTCTCATAACTGTAAAGTGACCCGGAATAATAACGCCTTATCATTTGAGTTCTTAAATATACTGTTGCCGGATAGCAATCGAAACGAACGATTAAGCCATGGATTCGTTAATTTCAAAGCAAAAGCAGATCCTGGGGTAGCTCCTAATACTTCGATTTCCAATTTCGCTAACATCTATTTTGATTACAACGCGCCTGTGATCACCAATACTGCAGTTACTTCGATCATTTCGCCGCAGGCGTGCTTTACGATATCTACCTCCACTACTAATGCTTTATGTACCCAGTCAAATGGCAGCATAACGGTAACGGTTAGCGGCGGCACAGCACCATATAGTTATGCGTTGAATAATGGAACTCCGCAAGTATCGCCTGATTTTACGGCCTTGCCGGCAGGAGCTTATTCGGTAATAGTGTCTGATGCTACAGGTTGCGTTGATTCCGTAAATGTTACCATTAATAGTTCGGGAAGCGTGCTGGTAAGTACATCTTCAACACCGGCAAGTTGTGCCGGTGTAAACAATGGAACTATAACGGTTACGCCTAATAGCGGTACCGCGCCTTACAGTTATTCTTTGGATGGGGGCGCATCGCAAACGAGTGAGACTTTTGCAGGCGTAGCTGCAGGGCCTCACACCATTGTAGTTACAGATGCCGGAGGTTGCACAGTTTCCGTGACTGTTACCGTTTTCGCGGGGTCGGGTATAACGGCGACTGTATCATCAACCCCATCGGACTGCGGGGTGAATAATGGTGCGATAACGGTAACGGCTAGTGGCGGAACCACGCCATACACATATTCATTGAATGGTGGTGCGGCTCAGTCGTCTCAAACTTTCAGCAATGTGCCATCGGGAACACACACGGTGACTGCGCAGGATGCAACCGGTTGCTCGGCCTCACTGACTTTTGTTGTAGACGAAACACCCATTTCCGGTAATATGGTGGTTACTCAACCTACCTGTACCACGCAAGGTGTGATAGACATTTCCGGCCCAACGGGGACCGCACCCTTCCAGTATAGTATCAACGGAGGAACCTTGCAATCAGCACCTTTGTTCAACGGACTTACCGCCGGCACTTACGTGGTACTCGTTCAGGATGCGAACCTATGTACGTATTCGGAAACAGTGGTCATAAACGGTGCTCCGGCATCTGTAACGCCGGGCGTTTCAATTACCGGTTCCGCCACATCTACTTGTGCGGGAGAGCCGGTCACTTTCACCTCTACTTCTACCAACGGTGGCGCTAATCCACAATACCAGTGGTCGGTAAATGGTGCACATGCGGGAACGAATTCAGCCACGCTTACGATCAACCCGGCAACAAACGTTGATGTGAGTGTGCATCTTACCAGTGATGATCCGTGTGCATCCCCAACAACAGCCAGCAGCAATGTGGTGAGCGTTACGGTTAATCCATTGCAAACACCATCCATTACCATTTCTGGAAATACACTAGTTAACCAGGGAGCATCCACGATGATTGCTTCAACTATATCTAACGGAGGAAGCACACCTGCATACCAATGGCAGGACAGCACGGCCAATCATGGATGGATAAATATTACCGGCGCTACATCATCAACTATTAATTATAATCCACAACAAACGGGTGATGCGTTACGATGTGTGCTAACTGTAGCGGGTAGTTGCATACAATCAGGTGTAATCCATAGCAATGAATTGGTGTTTACAGTTACAGCTAATACCCTGTTAACACGTGTATATCCTAATCCTGCTACCTCTGAAGTATATGTTCGCTTCAACCCTGAAGCATGGACGACGGCGGAGGTGGTGGATGTCGTCGGGCGCAGATTATTAGGTGTAAATAATACATCTAATAGCGATAACGTAAGGATTGCAGTTGCTAATCTACCCTCCGGCACATACTATATAAAACTCACCTATCAAAGCGGCATGGTGGAGCATCTGCCTTTTGTAAAACTGTAATTAAGTGTTGAAAAACTCGGGTGTTAGCTGTGCCTTTTTATATGATTTAATATAATGTGTGGGGGTAAATCCTGCAGGGATCCTCAGGTAATAATGTATTCTTTTTACCTTCCATCAAAAAGTACATAAGCGCTTGTACAGGTGTTTTACCTTTGCAGTCCTATGACTAAAAAGGAACGCATCATCATTTTTTTGCTCGCTACCCTCAACTTTACACACATTCTCGATTTCATGATTATGATGCCATTGGGGAACTACCTGATGCCTTTTTTTAAAATAAACCCACAACAGTTCTCAACCCTCGTGGCCGCCTATACCATCGCCGCCAGCATCTCAGGTTTTGTGGCTGCGTTTTTTATGGATAGCCTCGACCGCAAAAAATCATTAATCATCGCCTTTACTGGCTTTCTCCTCGCAACCCTAGCTTGCGGTTTTGCGCCTACTTACATGCTATTACTCGTTTCCCGTTTAATAGCCGGGGTGTTTGGCGGCTTAATCGGCGCGCAGGTAATTGCCATCATCAGCGATCTGTTCACCTACGAACGCCGCGGAAGAGCTATGGGCGCAGTCATGTCAGCCTTCGCCATCGCTTCGGTACTGGGTATTCCACTGGCGCTTTATCTCTCTAACTTGTTTTCGTGGCACGCACCCTTTATCCTGATTGCCTCACTCGGTTTTTTACTGATTCCTTTTCTGATAAAATTTTTACCGGAAGTGAATAGTCATCTTGCACCCGGACAAAAAATTTCATTACAACTCGATGGATTAAAACGCGTGCTGTCAGAGAGAAAACAAGTATTAGCCCTGATCTTCACCGGCTTTGTCATGTTCGGCCATTTTCTGATTGTACCCTTCATCAACCCTTACCTCGAATTTAATCTCGGCTATAGTAAATCCATCACACCACTGATTTACCTGGTAGGAGGCATTGCCGCTTTTTTTTCAGCCAATATCCTGGGCAGGATGAGCGACAGGGTAGGCAAGTTAAAAGTGTTTCAGATTTGCATTTTCATTTCTCTGCCCCTGGTAATTATCTTAACGAATTTAATTACACTTCCCTACTGGATCGTGTTGCTTTTATTCGCATCCTGGTTCACCGTCTCTACCGGCCGTGGGGTTACATCGCAGGCTATGGTGAGTCACGTAGCCGATCCCCGCTATCGGGGAAGTTTTCAAAACTTCAACAGCAGCTTGCAACAAGCCGGCACCGGGCTGGCCTCTCTCGTAGCAGGTTTTGTGGTGATTGAAAAGGAAGGCGGACGTATAGGGCACTACTCCAGATTGGGTTACATCAGCATAGGGGTATTGATTATAGCATTGTTGATTGCCCGCTTTTTATTTACAGATAAAAGCAAATCCTTATAACCCTTTTCGGGCTGTAGGTGTAGATACAGTTTCCTTCAAAAGGGAATGGTTATGGCCTCAACACGATAGCGCAGTTTACTCCATGTTACATTTAAATCAGATTAAAGGATTGCGCATACCGCACCATATCGTACTGATTGTCTACACACAGTTTCACTTTTAATTTTTTCCTGTGCGTTTTTACGGTGTCTTCTGCAATGAAAAGGTCTGATGCAATTTCCTTATTGCTCTTGCCTAATGCAATCAACTTTAAAATTTCCTGCTCACGCTTCGATAGTTTCGCAAACAAGGGCAACTGTGCACTTAAAAAAAGATTTTCATCCAGCAGTCGTTGAATTTTGTTCGTAAGAAAATGTGAAGCATCTACCGGAATTGAGGTAGTTATGAAATGGGTGGGTTCGCCTTTTTCATTTCGAAGATATATTTTGGTACAGGAAAGGAACCATACCCAAGGTTCACATAACGCACGTCGTACTTGTTGAAAATAAGTAGTGTGCTCATCATCATTTCTACTTTGCAGCAAATTGAAAATTTTAGGCGCATAGTCCTGATGATCATCTTGGTTAAAGTAAATGGAGTGATAATCAGTTCCTTGTGTTTGTAACTGCTCTATCGATGTACCCAAATATCTCAGCCCCCACGGATTCATATACACCACCGTGCTATCCTGAATATCATGAATGATAACCGCGCCCGGGAAATCATTTTCAACTTTAATCAATGTTTCGAGTTTGCTATTCAATTCGTCTCTGTATTTCATATACCTGTGTTTATATGAAATGTCTCCCTTTCCTAAAAATACCCAAAAGTGGGTATATGTCAAAAAATATATGTGTATACTTTTGAATCTGAACAATAGTTTTAACCAGTGTTCGGGTTACTGAATCAATTGGTATAAAATGGTTGTTGGCCCGTAACCTTACCCTACATGTTTGTTTGCCTGTTAAATGTTAAACGGTACCGCGAAACGCCGGATTAACAGAGTGTCAAACAAATGTGGTTGCTTCCTGAAAACACCTGAATAGAAGTTTGCAAACTTGTGTTTGATTACGGTAATGTCCATCGACATTCCGGCTAATCGCAAAAAACTGCTACAAAAGATTGCAAAACACCCTATCCGGAAATAAATGTATCCCCCTCCATTTTCCCCACTTGGAGATTTTTTCCCGGCTATCAGTTGACACACATGAATTGAATCATTGAATCAATCCGGTTGAATGATTCCTCTGACTGACGAAACCAAAGGAAATGCTGTACTGATGGTTTAATGTCCTGTTGAAATGTTGTCATAAGCAACACAAGGCCTTTTGCTTGCTCACCTTTTAGGTGTGGTGGGTAATAAGCCAGTCCATATCCTCATGTCATACCGCTTTATTAAACATTTCAGCACGGGGAATACTACCCCAGGTTGATAAAAACATTTTCTAACGATTAATCATTAAACTATGCAAAAAATTCCAAAAAATCTCAGACACTTTTTCTTCGGTATGTTTTTTTTAGTCATCACTCAGGGAGCATCAGCTCAAAATTTTTACGTAAATGACAATTCACTTTCAGGGGATCTACTAACGACGGCAGTGGGGAATGATGCCAATCCGGGAACAGTTATTGCACCTTTCCGAACCATACAACATGCCATCAATACAGCTACTGCCGGATCTACCATTTTTATTGATGCAGGAACGTATAATGAAAAACTGATTGTGAGTAAAATGCTCACCCTTCAGGGACTCAGCGAAGCCGCAACTAAGCTGGATGGTACTGGATTGGGCCTTGGTTCCGGTATTCGGATCAACTCAGGCATCACCAATGTAATCATCAAATTCATGACTATAAGAAACCATTCGGGGAACTCACCCAATTCGTATGCGGGTATTTATGCTGTAGGCAACAACAATGGCCTCCAGGTTCAAACTTGTACCATCAGCGATAATGTGGGTGGATCCGGAGTGTATGCTAATGGTCCGGTAAATGGAATCATCCTGAACGACCTGGATGTATCCGGCCATACCAATGCATTTGGCGCAGCCCGTGGTATCGTTATCTGGAACGGACTGAAAGAAAATATTTCGATTACAAACTGCACAGTGTATAACAACAATTGCTGTGGTATCGAACTGCAGGATGGAACTGCTACCGGTGTGGTGATGACCAACAACACCGTGTACAATAATGGAGATAATGGCATTGGCGTGGTTGGCCTTCAGGGGCCAGGATCTAATGTGTTGAGCGGAAATTCACTTACTAACAATGGCCGTTTCGGTATGGAGATTAAAAACCCGAATGGTTCGGGAGCCATCAGCGGTGCAGGTAGCATTGTGGTGAGCAACAATACCGTAAGTATGCCTGGAGCAATTGCCGATGTACGGGATATGGTGGGGATTGGTGTTTTCCGCCGCAGTGTGCTTGTGGGTAATGTGGATGTGCCTACAGGGGTGGTTATCAGCAATAATAACGTTTCCGGGTATACTCAGCCATCTAACAGCGAGGGATTCGGTATTGTGGTAGAAGGAAAAAATCATCAAGTTACCGGAAACACTGTTTCAGGAAATGATGTAGGTATCCAGCGTCAGTCGGGGCATTTACCCTATCCCGGTGATGGCGATCAAAGCAATCTGACCGATCAGTATTTTGGCAGAGGTAACTCACCCATTACCTGCGGCGTAACCGTGAGTGGCAATATCATGAGCAGTAACGGTGCAGATTACCGCGATGTGGGAAATGTGAACGCCTCCAGTGGTATTGTAACCAACGTCAATACAGGTCAGTCTTATTGTAATATCCAGTCTGCCATCAACGATGCGCTTACCCTTGCCGGCCATCAGATCAACGTGAGCGCGGGAACCTATGTGGAGGATGTACTGGTGAACAAATCAGTCATTCTTAAAGGAGCCGGACCGGGTTTAACCATTGTGAGCGGTGTTATCGGTGGCAGCAATGTGTCTACCTTCCGTATCACTGCCAGCAATGCACAAGTGTCAGGGTTTTCCATCACCAGAGAAGGAAATAATGTTACCGACTGGAATAACCCGAACCTGAACTCTGCGGGTATCGCTATTCAGGGATTAGCGGTTACCGGTGTGGTGATTCACGATAATTTAATTTTCGGGAACAGAACGGGTATTGATATCAATAACAGTAACGGACACACGATGAGGAATAATGTGATTACAGATAACCGTACCGGATTGATTTTCCGTAATCAAACGGATAACCTCACTTTTATTGAAAATGAAGTTACCAACAACTGGACAGTTGGTATTCTTTTCCTGGATGCAAGTGGTGGTACCAACTCACCTGTACAGTCTGCCCTGAATTGTACTTTCAATAACAACAATATCAGTGGCAACTGGTATGGACAGGTGGTAGATAGGCAATCGGGTGGGTCTTTACCGGCTCCGGGCAGTAACCTGAAAAACTTTAAATGCAACTGGTGGGGAACACTTACTCCGGTAGTATCTACTGCAAACAGTGCAGAACCGGGTTATGCTGCACAAATTCCCGTAGCATATGGTGGTTCAGCCACTGCTCCCGGTGGTCAACCCGATATTTTGGGTTCGGCATCTGCCAACGTAATCTTCACCCCATTCCTTACATCCGGTACGGATGCCAATGTGGAGACTACTTTAGGCAGAGGAATTTACGGATTTCAACCTTCAGAAGTCTGTGAAACCAATTGCGCCCTAACTCTTTCAACATCCTCCACCAATGCTATTTGCCCTGATTACAATAGCGGCTCAGCAACGGTAACCATTACGTCCCCCAGCATTTCACCTTCATACAGCTGGAATACTACACCGGAGCAAACCACTCCAACAGCAACGGGATTAAGTCCGGGTAGCCACACTGTTACCGTAACCGATATCAATGGCTGTACTGCTCAGGCTGTAGCCGTGGTAGGATTATTAACCTTATCTCCTCCGGCTGCACCCATTATAAACGGACAAACGAATGTGTGTCCTTTCGTGGGAACTCTTGATCCCGTGGTGTACACTATCGATCCGTTACCGGGAATATCATCCTATATATGGACTGTTCCACCTTCCGTAACGATAGTTTCCGGACAAGGCACCAACACCCTTACCGTTACCATCGGTGCAGGATTTACTGCGAGTGCCAACAAACAAATCAGGGCAAGGGCCGTGGGGGATTGTGGCATTAGCCCTATTTCTATTAAATATCTTGCGGCACAAATTCCTGTAACACCTCAACCCATTACCGGACTTACAGAAGTATGCGACCTGGTGGGCACACCCACAGAAGTTACATATAGCATTGATCCGGTGATTGCTGCAAGCGGTTACTTATGGACAGTACCGGCCGGAGTTACCATCACTGAGGATAATGGTACGAATATTAAAGTAACTTTCGGTCCATCTTTTGCGAACGGATCCATCTCAGTAAGGGCATTAAACCCATGTGGTGTAAGTACTGCCCGTAGTTTGTCGGTGAATGCTACATTCCCTTCAACTCCCGGACTTATTTCAGGGCCAACCAATGTATGTTTATTTAAGCCGTCTTTGTTAAATCCATCAGGTGTAAACGCATTTTATAGTGTGAATAAATCAAACAATGCATCATCCTACACCTGGATTTTGCCATCCGGTGCCACATTGGTGAATCAAAGTTCAACACCCACTGAGGATATTGCAGAAGTGCAGTTCACCGCAGGGTATACATCAGGAAACATCAGCGTATTTGCACAAAACAATTGCGGTACCAGTGGAATCAGAACACTTACACTGAGTAGCCTCGTACCGGGTGCACCGAGTGCTATTGATGTGCTGCAAACTGGTTTTTGTCCTGACAGAACGTATACGTATTCCATTGCAGCAATGCCCGCAAACGCGTTGTATGTTAACTGGACCATCCCGGGTGCAGGAACTATCGTGAGCGGTCAAGGTACTGCGTCAATTGTAGTGTCGTATCCTGCTACCGCAATCTTGGGAACTGTAACGGCAACGGCTAACAACGGTTGTAAAAACAGCTCAACAAGAACCCTGCAGGTGAAACTTGAGCCATGTACTCCGCCGATTGCAAAAATGCCCGCACCCAATGATATAACAAATGAAAGTGAGCTCGAGGTACATATCTTCCCTAATCCTTCATCCTCAGTGTTTCAGCTGAATGTAAAAAGCAATAAGAACAACAACATTCAAATGAAACTGTACAATGCGGCAGGTGTTGTACTCCTGAAAAAGCAATTCAACGCCGGTAGTGTGATTCGTTTCGGAGATGATTTAAAACCCGGAACCTACCTGATTGAAATTATTCAGGATGGCCAACGGAAAGTATCGAAAATTGTTAAACTCTAAGCAGAGTAACTAAAAGAGAATTATTTCTATACCAGAGTTCGTGCACCTGTATGGACTCTGGTATTTTTTTATACCGTAAGTCTTTCTGCGGGGTACATTTACTTTTTACACTTTGCAGTTAATTGTGCGAGTATTTTTTTACACAAAGGCCTCAGAGTTTAATGATTATTCTAACATTTTTATTCATCGCACAAAGAGCACGGAGGAGTTATACTTTGTGCCCTCTGTGTGTTCTTCCTTTGTGCGCTCAGTGGTTACATGTTTTTCAACCACGGAGCAGAAGCACCATAAACTTGTAATATACAAGATCCACGTTACTGAAAAAGTAAACACCACAACTTATGTTATCTTTGCACAAAATCACATCATGGATACACATCAACTGGTAAAAGAACGCAGCGGAAACGCCTGTGAACTTTGCCATGCCAATGAAAACACATCCCCATACGAAATTCAACCACAGGATAAAAGTAATACCGATAATACCATCATGATTTGTGCTGTATGTCTTGCACAAATAGAGAAAAAAGAACCATTGAACAACAATCATTGGAAAGTACTTTCCGAAACCATGTGGAGCGAAGTGCCCGGTGTGCAGGTAGTTGCCTGGCGCATGCTGAACCGACTGAAAAACGAAGCATGGGCTGCTGAACAATTAGATATGCTGTATTTAGATGAAACCAACCTCGCCTGGGCAAAAGCAGCAGGAGATGAAGATGATGATGGAACGGTTGATCTGCACAAAGATTCGAATGGCGCTATCCTGCAAAACGGCGATACAGTAGTGCTGACTAAATCGCTCGATGTGAAAGGGTCTACACTCAATGCCAAAATGGGAACCGTAGTTAAAAATATTCGGCTCGTACCCGAAAATACAGAACAGGTAGAGGGAAAAATTGAAGGACAAGTCATTGTCATCCTAACAAAGTATGTGCGCAAGCAGGGAGCTTAATGGCTAGGTTATCACTGCGTCTGCTTCTCCATCTCCATACGGCCATATACAATTGCAAAATGTGGTGAGTGCACTTTGTTTTTGTTGAACTTCTTCAGCGTGTTTTATACGTATAACGTTGAGGTGAACTTAAACATAAAAAATATTTATAATCTGGTCGCCCGGAAGGGAAGACTTTCCTACCTATCTTTACAATCTATCCCAGCTCCTGCGAAAAATACCACACCTCCCACCACATTTTTCGCAAAATCAAATCATCATGAAAGGTGTTATCCTTGCATTATGTGCCGTGTTGTCTGTGTGTGCAGCAATAGCTCAACCATACGCTGTGGGCCGCAGAACTATTACATTCACCGATGAACAAAGAAATAATCGTTCTATATCTACCGAACTGTATTATCCGGCTTCAACCAATGGTAATAACGTACCGGTAGCAGGAGGGACAGAGAAGTTTCCGGTGGTGGTTTTCGGACATGGGTTTCTAATTCCCACCAGCGCCTACACATGGTTGGGCGATTCACTTGCTAGGCAGGGTTTTATTGTTGCCATGCCCAACACAGAAGGTTCCTTCCTCCCGTCACATGGTAATTTTGGAAGCGATTTATCGGTGGTTGCCACCAAACTGGTGTTGGCTGATAACGATCCTGCATCTCCTTTCTATCAACGTGTGATGAATAAAGCAGCCGTGGGTGGGCATTCCATGGGGGGAGGTGCCAGTTTTCTTGCGGCAGGCTCCGGCAATACCAACATCCGCGCCCTATTCAATTTTGCTGCTGCAGAAACCAATCCATCGGCCACTACAGCGGCACTTTCCGTAAATATGCCCTCTATCATTTTCAGCGGAAGCAGAGATTGTATTGTCCCCCCCGCAACTCAATTGTCGATGTACAACAATATTCCCTCCTCCAATTGTAAAGTATATATCAATATTACTGACGGATTGCATTGCCATTTTGCGAACAACAATTTTACTTGTGCTACGGGGCAGGCGCTCACCGGTTGCAACAGCTCTCCATTGTCAGCCCCACAGATTTATGCCAAAACAATATCTCTGCTGATTCCGTTTCTGAATTATCACCTCAAGGAAATTTGTTTACAGGGTGAAGTGTTTCAATTGAATTACAATAATATCACGGGTGTAATCAAACAAATACAGTGTCCTCCATTGCCTTCCTGCGGCGTGGTGCCTGTACGTCTGTTGCTCTTCAACGGACAATACGCCGGGAAAAAGAATGTACTGAATTGGAAAAGCGCACAGGAAATCAATAGCCTGCATTTTGAACTGGAAAAAAGTAATGATGGGAGAAACTTTGTAAAAATCAATACCATTGCATCGGAAGGTTCTGCAACCAACGGAGCTTCATATACTGCGACGGATGAATTTCCTTACGCAGGAAGTAATTTTTACCGTTTGAAAATGGTAGACACTGATTACAGTTATGATTACTCCGAAATTATTAATGTTAGAACGCCCCTTAAAGATATTGCCGTAACAGGCATATTTCCCAATCCCCTGAAGGAGGTGCTCAGAATAGAGGTACAGTCTGCACAGCCTTCCATGGTGAGGTGCGAGGTGTGGGACGTATCCGGCAGAATGGTTCAGAGTGGCAACATACAAACCGTTTCCGGGATTTCAACGGCTACTCTTTCCATGGCATCCGATGCATCCGGCGTATATTGGCTAAAAGTATTTACTGCCGAAGGCCAGAGGGTAGGGCAATACAAACTCATCAAATACTAACTACAGCACCAATGGATGTGTTTGTGATACATCCCCTGAGTGCCCTCTAATGCAGGTTGATAACTTTGTTTTTAGGATAACGCACATTGTAGCTGATTCGTTTTTTATCCTGCGTGCCCGGAGGTATACTCAGCGTCCACGTAACTACACCAATTTCCTCATTCACACTGCCTTTACTGTGTTCCTGTAGCTGAACTTCAATGTCTTTTTGCGTGCTGATTGGATATTGATCTTTCAAAATCAACTCGATGGGTTCTGTTTTACTGTTTCTAACGGTGATGTCGTAGGTAACTGTTTGAGATTTGTTGTTTCCCAAAAATTTCACACTGCTGAAATCAGTAACCTTTTCACGCTTCACTACAACCCGTTTGTCGGTTCCTAAGGTAAGGTTTAAGGTGTCACTGGTATTCGCCGGATCAAGGAATGATTTTCCGATATACGTTCCTTCAAAAATAATATTTGCTTCACCGGGTATAAAGTTCATCGTTTGCCAGTTCGTTACCTCGGCCAGCAAATAAGCTTCTTTATCCAATTTTGGAACTGCATAGTATTTGTAAATCGCAGGCATATCAGCTTCCTTCAACGTGGCAATCTGCGGCTTGCCATTCGTAGGTACATCGTAAGGTAAACTGATGTCATACGTAACGTCGAGGGTAGATTCACTCACTGTAATGTAATCTTCCAATCCTGATTTGGTAGTGATTACCATAACCCCGTTTGCTCCGCGGCTTCCATATAATGAGGTGGCAGCCTCATCTCTTAAAATATCTACGCTTTTAAAATCATTTGGATTCAACTTGTCAAAATCATTTGCTTCCATGGGTATGCCATTTACAATATACAGAGGATCTGTGCCCCCGTTGATGGTTCCTTGTCCTCGTATGGTAACTGTTGCAGGTTGCCCGTTGCCCTGAAGCACTTGTAATCCGGGAGCTCGGCCTGCCAGTATTTGCTCGAAATTGGCAGACTTCCCCAATGCATTGTTGATGTTTCGTATTGGATTTACATACCCTAAAAACCAGGTCTTCAGCAATGGTGCATTGCCATATTGTTTGGGTGATGCTGTTGAAAGAGAAAGATTTACTTTGTTCCAATCAATGCCAGTAGTTTGTACAATCTTGGCTTTGTATGTAATGTTCAAAGGGTCTTTCGTGTTTTTACATTTTATATCATAGTATGGTGTCCAATGTGCATTCTGGCTGATGTAATGTATATTAAAATCATGTTTCCCACTAACGGCAACGGACAGTTGTAGCGTAATTCTTCCACCCGATTTTGTGTTTTTCTTCTGCTCCTCCGCAATTTGGTTATTAATTTTTACCGCTAAATCATCCAGTTCCTTCTTCTTGTTTTTTAGTTCCATTAACTCGGTTTGCACTGCAATGGATTTGTTTTTATAATAATCCATCAGTTTGGTGAGTTCAGCCACACTGAGTCCGGTTTGTGTTCCCTTGATCTCTTTATTCACCCGCAATACTTCCAGCAACTCTGTAGAGGTGTTGATAAGGATGTTATTCTGTTGCGATTTCTGATTGATTTTTTCCAAAGAATCCTGTAGCGATTTTACCTGCGGACTAACATTTTCCTCTCCCAAAAACTGGTTACTAAACTCCATTCCCAGGATGGTTACAGCTTCGGGGCAATGTATCTGAATGCTGTTTACATCCAGATAGCTGCTCAATCCACTAATCACCAATTCCTGGTTCCCCTGTTTCAACTGCACGGAAGCAGTATGCTCTAGTGTGGCACCTGAAAGATAAACGGTTACTTTTTTTAGTGTGGATGGGGCAGTGCTTTGTTGGGATGTAGTGGCGAGGGGTTGAAAATGCATGGAAGCAATCAGGTAGCCCAGGTAAAAAATATGCATAATGAAGGAGTTTAGTTTCCAAATGTAGCTGCAATCTCCATTGGGTTTTCCCGGTGGACTGAATGTTAACATATTCTTCCCATTCAATATGTTTATGGCAAAGAGTTATGTAATAATGTAAAACCTATGAATCGTGACTATGCCCCTTTTTTACCCCTGATGTATTTCATAAAATATACTGATTATTCCCTAGTGTTTGAATCCGATTTTTTGCCGTATTTTACAATACTAAATCAGCAACAAAATGAACAAAAGAACACCCGTTTCGGAAATTATGACGAAGGAGATTATCATTGCTCACCCGGGCAATACCTACTCTCAGGTTATGGAGTTTTTTAATACCTGGAAAATTCAGCACCTACCTATTACTTTCGCTGACCGGTTAATTGGAATTTTAAGCATCAATGATATGATCGCCTTTACATACAAGCATCTATCCTCCGGAGCGAAAGACTTTGCCGGCATGGATGAAAAATTTGCCATGCGTGAAGTTATGACCTCAGATCCTGTTAGTCTCGCTCCCGATGATACAGTGGAAAAAGCATTTTCAATTTTATCTAAAGGCCATTTTCAATCCCTCCCGGTTTGTAACGATGGTATTTTGGTAGGAATTATTACCAATAAAGATTTGGTGAGGTTTTACAACGAATTTCTCTAATCTGTATCCCGCACTTGCGGGCGTGTAGTATTTAAAACTTAACTCACATAAAAAAAGCTATCTGTTTCCAGATAGCTTTTGTATTTGTTTAAAGCGTTAGATTAATAATCACGTCCGCCGCCGCCATAACCGCCACGGTTTCCGCCGCCATAACCACCGCCACGGTTTCCACCGCCGCCATAGCCGCCTTTTTTGAATCCACCGCCACCGCCGAATCCGCCGGAACGTTTTTTGAATTCACCTTCTGGGCGAGGTTGAGATTCGTTAACGATTAACTTACGACCCATTACTTCTGTTTCGTTCAGGTTTGCGATGGCAGTACGAGCTGCTTCATCGTCTTCCATTTCAACAAAACCAAAGCCTTTTGAACGGCCGTTCATTTTGTCCTTAAGAATTTTACCACTGGTAACAGAACCGTACTGGGTAAAAAGGTTGGTCAGATCTTCATCTGTCATTGACCAACTGAGGTTTCCAACATAAATGTTCATTGCAAAAAAAATTTGAAAAATTAAATAAGACCGTAATGATTTATGCTACAATGAACTGAAAGAATTCAAAAAAGAAATAACTCAGCCAACCATGAAAGACCTAAACCATTAAAGCGATACAAATGTAATGCATGTTTTTTGATATTATACTATTTTTTACCCATAAAAAAAGGCCATCTTTTAAATAAGATGGCCTGCATATCGTTTGAAGTGGGAAATTAATCTCCAACTACTTCAAAATCAATCTCTGTGGTGTTTCCATTGCCAAAGTCAATGGAAGCCTTGAAAGTACCCAGTTCCTTCACATCATCCAGAATGGTGATGCGGCGTCGGTCAATTTCATAACCTTTCTGGTCACGGATGGCACGGGCAATCTGAACGGAAGTTACACTACCGAAGATCTTACCACTTGTACCGGTTTTCGCTCCAACCTTAATCATACCGTCTTGTAAAGTAGCAATAACGTTGTTGATTTCAGCCAGTAATTTGGCTTCTTTCTTTTCAAATTGCTTCTTTTTCTCTTCCATCATTTTGAGGTTAGAAGGGTTAGCCTCTACCGCAAATTTGTTGGGAATAAGGTAGTTGCGTCCGTATCCGGGCTTAACCGTTACCAGTTCGTTTACACCACCCAGGTTGTTTACATCCTGTATAAGTATTACTTGCATCTCCGCTTATTTTAAAAGGTCGGTTACATACGGCAATATCGCCATCTGACGAGCCTTCTTTACGGCTTCACTTACCTTACGCTGAAACTTCAGCGAGTTACCGGTAATTCTGCGTGGCAATAATTTGCCCTGCTCGTTCAGGAATTTTTTCAGGAAATCCGCATCCTTATAATCAATATAACGGATGCCCATTTTTTTGAAACGGCAATATTTCTTTGGCCGGTTCTCAGCTTTAATTGCTGTCAGATACTTGATCTCATTTGACTTTGCCATAAATTATGCCTCCGTTTTTTCAGTTCCTGAATGTACGCCACTTCTCTTTTTGGCATTGTACTCCACGGCGTATTTGTCGAGTACAGTGAACATGTGACGCATTACTGATTCGTCACGCAAAAGCTGAATTTTCAACTTTTCATTGAAGCTGGTTGGCGCCTTGTACTCCATTACCCAATACAACCCTGTGGTTTTCTTGGCTACCGGATACGCCAGTGATTTTAGTCCCCATGGATTTGTGCCCAATACTTCTCCGCCGTGTTCTTTCACCAGCGCCTCGTATTTCTTCTGAGCAGTTTTAAACTCTTCCTCAGAAAGCACAGGGGTAAAAATCACCATCAATTCGTAGTTGCTCATTTTACCTGTTTTTAAAATATGATTTAATATCCCTTTTTGTAAGGGGATGCAAAGGTAATGGATTTCTGCTGAATCAGTCCCATTTTTTTTATCTTTTCAACCTCACACCGGCATTTCATAAAATAAAAAAGCGGACTGTAAAACAGTCCGCTGAAATATATTGTGAAGATTAAATCAATTACTTAGCTAAAGCATTGATTTTCAACGCTAACTTACGCTTTAAATTGGCAGCTTTGTTCTTGTGAATCGTTCCACGCTTAGCCAGCTTGTCTATCATAGAACTTACAGAAGGCATTTTAGCCGCAGCAGCAGATGGTTCACTGATGGCACGCAAATCGCGAATGGCATTACGGGTTGTTTTTCCGTAATAACGGTTGCGCTCGTTTCGCTTTGCACTCTGACGGACATCTTTTTTGGTAGCTGAATGATTTGCCATTAAAATGAATTTTGGGCTGCAAAGATAATGGGTATTTTTTAAATTTCCGCAATATTTTATTTTTTATTTCCAGACATGCTTTCACAGAAAATCATCACTACCTGTCAGCCCCGGCATAATACGGAAAATCAGTATTTCGTTAAATCCGCAATTAAGTGCCGAATACGTTTAAACAGGTTCGTTTTATAATAGATAAAGGACGATATTTGCACACAAATTGAACGCTCTATCCCATTAAACCATATCGAGATCATGAAGGATTTTCAGTTTATTACCAGTGCGCATCCCTCTTACATCGAAAACCTCTATAAAGATTTTGTTGAAAATCCGGAATCTGTAGACCCCGAACTTAAAAAGTTCTTTCAGGGTTTTGATTTTGCCGTAACCGCCGGATCAGCCCCCGTAGCTGTAAACGGATCCGCCCCGGCCACAGGAAATCTATTGAAAGAGTTTGCTGTATATGCCCTCATCCTCGGGTATAAACACCGTGGTCATCTGATGGCAGAAATTAACCCGCTGAAAAAACGGAAAGACCATCAGGCCCGCCTGAATCTTTCTGATTTTAACTTATCCGATGCCGATCTGGATACTGCTTTTGAAGCGGGAAATTTCATCGGTTTGGGCAAAACTTCATTGCGGAATATTCTGCAATTCCTACAAAAAACATATTGCGGACATGTAGGCGTGGAGTTTATGTATATCCGGGATAAAGAAAAACTCGATTTCCTTACCCAGGCTATCGAAAAAACATTCCATGAGCCAGTACCGGTGGAACAAAAGAAACGCATCCTGCAAAAATTGAATCAGGGTGTTATGTTTGAAAAATTTCTGCATACAAAATATGTTGGCCAAAAAAGATTCAGCCTCGAAGGAGGGGAAAATACCATCACCGCCCTGGATGCCATCATACAAACAGCCGCTGAACAGGATGTGGAAGAAATTGTGATTGGGATGGCCCATCGTGGTCGCTTAAATGTATTGGCAAACATCATGGGTAAAACCTATGAACAAATTTTTAAAGAGTTTGAAGGGGATTCACCCGCAGACTCAACCATGGGGTCCGGTGATGTGAAATATCATCTCGGTTTCAGCAGCGAAGTTGAAACCCTGAGCGGTAAGAAGATGAACCTTAAATTAACTCCCAACCCTTCTCACCTCGAAGCAGTTGCTCCGGTGGTTTGGGGATTCGCCCGCAGTAAAGCCGATTTATTATACAACCAGCAATACAGCAAAGTGTTACCCATTATTATCCATGGAGATGCTTCTGTTGCCGGACAAGGTGTAGTGTATGAAGGATTACAAATGAGTCAGCTGAAGGGTTACCACGTTGGCGGTACCATTCACTATGTAATCAACAACCAGATTGGGTTTACAACGGATTTGGATGATGCCCGAAGCGCCACCTATTGCACTTCTCTGGCTTCTATGGTTGAAGCCCCCGTGTTTCACGTGAATGGAGATGATGCAGAAGCCGTAGTAAAAGTAGCTCAGATTGCCACGGCTTTCAGAAACAGGTTTAAATCCGACATCTTCATAGATATGGTGTGCTATCGCCGCCACGGACACAATGAAGGGGATGAACCTAAGTTCACTCAACCTCAGATGTACGGGCTGATTGATAAACATCCCAACCCGCGCGAAATGTACACCAACTTCCTCATGGAAAACGGTGAACCCGATGCAAAGGAACTGGCTCGTGAAATGGAAAAGGATTTTGTGCAGGGGTTACAGGAACGCCTAGACGAAGTAAAGCAAAAACGTCTTCCCTATACGTATCAGCAACCGGAAAAATGGTGGCAAAGTTTACGCAAAGCCACTCCGGAAGATTTTGTTGCCTCACCGGTTACCGCTATCAGTAAAGAGGAACTGATGAAGTATTTCAATGCACTGATGGAAATACCCGAAGGATTCAAGCCATTGCGTAAAGTGGATAAACTGCTTCAGGATAAAATTAAACTGCTGAATGCCGAAGGTAAAATAGATTGGGCTACCGGTGAATTGCTCGCTTATGGAAGTTTACTGGCAGAAAACAAGAATGTGCGCATGAGCGGACAGGATGTGAAACGCGGCACCTTCTCCCATCGTCATGCCGTGTTGTATGACGAAAATACCAATGAGCCGTATTACAGAGTGAATAACGTGGCAAAGGAAACCGGCCAAACTTTCAAAATTTATAACTCCCTGCTCAGTGAATTTGCTGTGCTTGCTTTTGAATACGGATATGCCATGGCTAACCCGAACAGCCTCGTGCTTTGGGAAGCTCAGTTTGGGGATTTCGCAAATGGTGCTCAAACCATCACCGATCAGTTTATTGCTGCCGCTGAACAAAAATGGCAAC
>ENA-UOUJ01000657-UOUJ01000657.1-activated-sludge-metagenome-genome-assembly--contig:-NODE-657-length-21328-cov-3.746721_pt1 | contig 21328 bp, 21 predicted proteins | sample MGYA00249839_ERZ747224 | MGnify/ENA primary metagenome ERZ747224 (study PRJEB28782, sample SAMN03220277) | activated sludge metagenome | biome: wastewater; feature: sewage sludge; material...
CGTTGAATGCCCTGATATGCGGACTGATTTTCGCCCCCATCTTTTGGCAGCAAATAAGCGAGCGCACGCAGCGTTAGTGCATCGGTATTTTTGCGTGCTATTTCATATTGATCGTCTGCTATTCTTTCGTACTTAAAAGCATAGTTGAAAGCATCTTTGGAAGGATACGGACGGATGATTGTTTCGGGAAGATAAAATGTATCCTGAACCATCAATTGAATCATACTGACTTGCTGACCTTCAATATCTGGCGGCACCACGTACTCTTTTTGCCGAAAACCGAGTGCAGAAAAATGCAGCGTATCTCCTTTATAAACCACAATCGAAAACACGCCGCGATTACTTGCCGACACCCCACGGTTTTTATTTTTTACCAAAACAACAACGCCGGGAACCGCGCGAAGACTATCTGCCGTCATGGTGATACCATTAATCTGAATAATATTTTCAAATGCTGTTTGCGCTGTACTATTGACCGTAGAAAAAAAGAAAATAAGAAATACTAACCAACACGCACAACTCTTGTAAATTGCCTTGCACAAATTGGAATCCTTTGCGTAATATTTTTTCAGCAACAACAATTTAAACATCAACGGTTAGTGCTTAATTTAAGTACGGCAAAGAACGCATCAATGGCGTATTTTTGCGCAGCCTAAAAGGTGATTTAACAAAGATATATGATTACAAAAGACGCGGTGCTAAAGGCTTTGAGCAATGTGCAGGAACCTGACTTGGGAAAAGATCTTGTGACACTCAACATGATTCAGGATGTAGCTATTGAAGGATATAATGTTTCGTTTTCGGTGATATTGACCACACCTGCTTGTCCCCTGAAAGACATGATAGAGAAAGCATGCGTGAACGCAATAAAAATGTTGGTGGATAAAAATGCAGTGGTGCAAGTGAACATGACTTCAAACACAACCACTAACAGAAAAGATAAAAAAGACGTACTACCAGGCGTAAAAAATATTATCGCGGTGGTGTCTGGTAAAGGTGGAGTAGGGAAGAGTACTGTTGCTGTAAATCTTGCAATCGGGCTTGCGCAGGAAGGTGCAAAAGTAGGTTTGCTTGATGCCGATATTTATGGTCCTTCAATTCCTATAATGTTAGGCATTCGCGATGAGCGTCCGTTGATGACGGATGTGAATGGCAAAGGAATGATTGTTCCGATGGAGCGTTTCGGTATAAAAGCAATGTCTATCGGTTTGCTGATAGATGAAAAGCAAGCAGTGGTATGGCGCGGTCCGCAGGCAAGTTCTGCATTGCGTCAATTCATTTCAGATGTTCATTGGGAAGAACTTGATTACCTCGTAATTGATATGCCGCCGGGTACAGGTGATGTGCATCTTACATTGGTGCAAACCGTTCCTGTAACCGGAGCTGTAGTGGTCTCTACGCCGCAACCTGTAGCAGCGGCAGATGCGCGCAAAGCCATTATGATGTTGAAGCAACCACAGATCAATGTGCCAATATTGGGAGTGGTGGAGAACATGGCTTATTTCACTCCTGCGGAATTGCCAGAAAATAAATACTACATCTTTGGCAAAGGCGGCGCAAAGCAAATGGCAGAACAATTTGAGTTGCCGTTTTTAGGGGAGATACCGATTGTGCAAAGCATACGCGAGGGTGGAGACAGAGGTATTCCCGCAGTAGTGGATGATGAACCGGTTTCTAAAAATGCTTTTCTTGAATTGGCAGGCGCTGTTGCGAGAAACATTTCTATCCGCAACGCTAACCTTGAGCCTACGAAGGTGGTGGAGATGCAAGGGTAGGTGTAGCGTAATCCTATTCTATTCTTTCAAATGATTTTCTTTGACACTGATTTTATAGGTCATTTGCCTGCGTATTTGCGTTAAGATCTTTCACAAATTTCTTGCGATCAAACTTTTGCACAAACCCGGATTTTTCTCCTTTCTTAAGTTCGCTTATTAATTCTGTTTTCCTTTTTTCTTCTTGTTCAAATAATCGCATTGCGGCTCTTACTACTTCACTGGCAGAAGAAAACCTTCCCGCTTTGAATTTGAGATTGTATAAAATTTTCAAAATAATCGCCTAAAAGAATGGAGGTATTTTTAGCCATTGTAAAGTTTTTTCAAAGAAACCAAGCGTTGGTAATTGTCCCTAATTTGGTTAGATAGATTTGTATGGAAATTACATCTTTGTTTTTTTAGCCGAGGAAGAAGGTGGAGATGAAGAATTAATTTTTGCGAATCATGTAATTTACTGCGATGAAAATACCCTTACTCATATCCCTTCTCTTTATTTGGACTCACTGCGATGCCCAGAAAAAATCAAGAACAAAATTTGTGTTGAGGGTTATGGATTTATCCAGTGCCAAGAATTTTGTGTTGCAAAAATTGTTTTCGGAGACAGGTGATACAGTTTCTTTTCAAAGCCTATTGGTTACTAATATTGGAATGGAGAAAATCAAAGCTTATGACAGCAGCGATTTAGCCCAAAGCGTTTCTGGCAAAGATGCGCTGGACTATTTATCTAATAATAGTATAGCTAACCTCTACTTGCTGGACAGATGGTGTTTTTACCAAGGTGGGAAAACGATGAAAATAAATATCTCTGGGTTTGGGATAGGCGGATTCACTGGAAACAAAATGCTGTGGTTTTCCTATAAAGATCTAAGTGAGGTTTTGGCAAAATACTCTTTAATCAATTCGGACAAAACTAAGATGTCGTGTCTTGCGTTTTTTTCTGACAGATATTTCCAAAGTGAGCTTGTGAAGATTGTCGAAGATTGGAAAGATGATGATAATTGATTTTTACCTGAAAACTTTTTTCTGCGAAAGCAGTAAACTAATTATCACCACCGCCCCCGCTCCAATCACATTCAGCCAAAGGAAAGAAACAACATCAAGAGTATATACTACAATCACACAGATTTCTGCAACGAGGGCTGCAATAAATACACTGTTGCCGCTTATTTTTTTCATGTAGAAAGCAACGAGAAAAATACCGAGAATCGTTCCATAGAAAAGCGAACCGAGAATGTTTACGGCTTCTATCAATGAACCCATGCGCGTGGCAAACATCGCAACCCCAATACAAAACACACCCCAAAGCAAAGTGTGCATTCTTCCGAGCCATAGTTGTTTGTCTTCGCTGGGCGGAATTTTATGAGCCAGCAATTGCACGTCCATCAGTGAAGATGCGGCAAGGGAATTGAGCGCGGCCGAAATAGAACCCCACGAAGCAAGAAATATTACGGCAAACAGCAGACCCACTAATCCTGAAGGAAGCGAGTGCGTTACAAAATGAAGGAAGATGTAGTTGGTGTCGTTGGCATCAGATTGGCTCACATGTTTTGATATAAGCCCATGCACACTGTCGCGCAATACAGACATTTCTTTTTGCGTGGTAAGAAATTGTTGTTGTGCTTCTGTTTCATCTGAACGATCATTCACAAGTTGCAAGGCCTGCGATTGATAGTTTTTATGCAGTGAAACATATTGTTCTTCGATCTGGCTTAGTTGTGAAGGAATTTGCACTTTCAATTTGTTGTAAGCGCTTTCATTGAAGTTGAGCGGAGCTTGTTGAAAACTATAAAAAGCAAACAGCAACGCACCAATTAATAAAATTAGAAACTGCATAGGCACTTTCACCAGCCCGTTCATCAATAAACCTATTCTGCTTTCATACGTGTTCTTAGCAGTAAGGTATCTTCCTACCTGGCTATTGTCCGTTCCGAAGTAGGAGAGTGCCAGAAAGAAACCACCGATCACACCGCTCCATATATTGTAACGATCCTTCCAGTCGAATTCAGTAGTGATCACATTCAGTTTTCCCGATTTTCCTGCCACATACAGTGCGTCCGTAAAACCTAACCCATTCGGTAAATTATCTACTACGAGATAGCCAGCCAATGCCATTGCACCGAGTATGATGATGAACTGTAGCTTTTGCGTATGTGCAATCGCTTTTGCGCCGCCGCTGAAGGTGTAGATGATGAGTAAACCGCCGGTGATGATGTTGGTGATGTAAATATTCCATCCCATGATGGAGGAAAGAATAATGGAAGGTGCGTAAATACTGATGCCCGTTGATAATCCTCTCGACAATAAAAAAAGAAACGCGGTAAGTAGTCGTGTTTTTCTATCAAATCTGTTTTCAAGATACTCGTAGGCGGTATAGACATTTAGCTTCTGAAAAATGGGAATGAACGTAATGCAGATCACCACCATGGCAATCGGCAATCCGAAATAATATTGTACGAAACGCATTCCATCGGTGTATGCTTGTCCTGGTGCGGAAAGAAAAGTGATAGCGCTTGCCTGCGTAGCCATCACACCGAGCAATACAATGTACCACGGCATTTTCCGGTCGGCGAGGAGATAGGTTTTTGCCCCATGCTGCCCGCGACTTTTATACACGCCATAAGAAATAATGGAAACAAGGGTAACGATAAGAACGATCCAATCCAGCGCAGTCATGACCAATGTTTGGTGAAGAGATAGTACAGTACAATTTGCAGCGCTAAGACAAGCAGCACTGCTGTGTACCAAAGTGTCCAGTTTGTTTTTCCTTTATTCATCAAGCAAGCGGGATATTGTATTGTTGAATTGTTTGACTCTTTCAAGCAACACGTTGATAGTTTCTTCATCGAACTCAGCAAAGTCTGCATAGTCGCTTTCCTGACACCAGTCCAAAAGATTTGCATACAATTTTCCAAACTCACGTTCTACCATTTCGTTTTTTACAAAGTGGAAAAAGAAGCTTGTTTTTGTTCCGTTATGAGTCTCTGCTTTTATCCGATGTTTATAGAGCAATGCACTTACAAGATAGAAGCTCGAATAATACAGACGGTTCATGGCAGAATTCCACCTTCCATTAGCAGCCAACAACAATGCGTCATCAAACACTTCGTTTGATCGTTGCATCTTATAACGGATATAGTCTTCGCGGGACGCAGACATTATAGGCGAATTCCTTCTTTTTGAATATTCATGTATAGCGGCGTTACGGGATACTTATTGTTCCATTCCTGTTTGGAAAGAATTATTGCAGAAATAGGTTCGCCGGTTTCAAGCTCTATTTGAAAAAGTTCATTTCGATAATCTTCCTCTTTCAAATGGTTGAGAATCGGTTTATCTGTAAGAATTAAGATGTCCCAGTCAGAATCTATAGACGCATCGCCTCTTGCCTGTGATCCAAACAAAATAATATCTGCATGAGGATCTTTTGTAGAAAGCCTCTCCTTAATCATCGAGGTGATATGCTTTTTGGATTTGCTCATGATACAAATATAAACTACCAGCTTTCTACTTCCCTACACTCAACATATTCATCAACATTCTTACCGCTCCTTTATTTCCTGCCGGCAACTGACGAAAAAATGCAAGCGATGTATAAACATAATGTCCTTTGCCATAAGGTGCGTACAATGTTGCTCCGTCAAGCGGTTCTTCACCTGCATCATTCATGCGAAATAATGCCTGATATTTTCCGTCCCATTGTTCCGGCACATACAAGCTTCTTTCCTGCGCCCAGTTTTGAAAATCTTTTTCTGTGATCTTGTTAGGGTAGTTGAGCAAACGATGATTCGGCAATAGCATTTCTATCTTTGCATTTTCTTCTGTTACACGCTTGCGCGAAAGTGTCAACGGATAAGGGCTAATGTTAGTAGTCTGCATATCCTGCAACGTGTTGTATTGCATCACAAGCGTTCCGCCATTTTTTACATAATCGAGCAACACGGGCATCCAGTAAGTCATTTTCTTTTCTGTATTTATTGCCCGCACTCCCGTTATAATTGCATCATAGCTTTTTAGTCTCGATGCCTGCGCGAGGTCTGCATCTTTCAATATATCCACATTCATTCCTGCAAGCCTCAGCAGCGTAACCGTATAATCGCCCGCACCTTCAACAAAACCGATTTTTTTCGCTATTGCTTTCCAATCATTCTTTATAACCTTAGAGGCCGGCGGGGTAAAATATTGCAGGGTAGGGATGTGATCGTACTGAATAAGACGTAGCGTTTTATCGTAGGTTTTTCCTTCCGCTTCCAGTTCCATGGTCAGGAAATATTCCTCCTTACTTATCTTATTCGATTGTGCCGCGGTGATGTTGAAAGAAATAGTAGTGTCAACATTTGCGCGAAGATTAAGGTTGGTAATACGCAACATCTCTTTGTTATTTCCGTAGAAAACAAGACTTGCATTCTTTACATCTTTGAAAGCCTGCAATCGCACCGAAGAACTTAAACTTCCATCGGGTTTTGTGATAAGTAAGTTTGCAAATGGCTCAATCGAAACATCAGGCACTACTCTAAGTTGCTCTACAATATCACCTCTTACCGGATCGAGTTTTTTATAGCTAAGAGGAACAGCAATTTCAAAATTTTCATCTCCGATTTTTAGTTTCAGATTTATGGTAAGATCGTTTGGCGTTTGTGGCAAACCTATAAGGCTATCGTGCGGAACAGAAAATTGTGCTTCGCCATAATTGTTGATGAGCCAGTAAGGTTGTGTGATTGCTTGGTTTGCCGGAATATTGAGTGTTCTTGAAATAGAGTACAAACTATCCTTCTTCAACTTCGGAATGTGCAACAACGATTCTTTATCCGAATTATTTAACGCAGTAACCGATACACCCACTGACGAACGCGCAATTACTTTCAGCGTGTAAGGAACTTCTGCACCGGCAACAGTTTGCGGTGAAGTAGTTGTTGCTTCTGCCATAAAACCTGTTGCGTGAACAATTGCCTGATCGAGTTCCTTTAGTTTTTGCTTGCGCCAGTAATTGTCTTTAACTACAGCAATTCTCTTTCGCAACTGTAATAATGCAGGAAGACTCTCTGCTGGTTTATTGAAATTATACGCGTCTAATATTCTTTCAATCTCTTCTCCAATCTCCGGTTTTCCTACACGATTCCAGGTAATGTCTATTCCATCAAAAAGCGTGTTGGTCATCGTATCTCCCGCCACAAGCGAAAAATATTCTTTCTGCACACCAGGCGTACTTGGTGTTCCCGCTCCCTGACTTCTATGTATGCTCCGACTTATTCCTGCAAGCTCTCCATAACCCATTCCAATGTTCGGGCTATAATGTCCTACGTTAATCTTGAATTGATTTTCGGAAGTGGTGTTTGCTCTGCCAAAGTTGTAAGTATTCCAAAGTAAACGCTTAGGTTGCCATGCAGCATAGTTTTGAAAATGCTCCGTGTATTGCAATTTATCGCCCGCAAGTTTGAAAGCTTTTTCTGCAAGAATTGCTGAGGCAGAATGCTGCCCATGACCCGCACGACTATCGGGTGGAAAGCGGCAGATCACCACATCAGGACGATACATGCGGATGATGCGCACCACATCGTTCGTTAGCAAATATTCATTCCAATGTTTAAAAGTTTCTTCGGGGCTTTTTGAAAAACCAAAATCAACCGCGCGTGTAAAGAACTGTTCTGCGCCATCAATTTTTCTTGCTTCGAGCAATTCATACGTCCGTATCAATCCCAACGCTGCGCCTTGTTCGCTACCAAGAATATTTTGTCCGCCATCGCCGCGTGTGAGCGATAAATAAGCTGTGGGAATGTGTTTATGATTTACCAGCCAGCTAAGCAATCTTGTATTCTCATCATCAGGATGCGCCGCGAGATAAAGCACATTCGTCAGATTCTTGAGTTGTGCAATCTCATGATAAATCTCTGCGGAGGTTGCCGGTCTTACTTGTTGTGCGCGTGTGTGTGTTGCAAGAACAATTCCTGCGAAAAGAAATAGTTTACGGATCATGGTTCTTAAAAGAGATGTGTAAAAATAAGGGTTTGTGGTTGTGCGAAATGAGACATGCAGTTAAAACAAAAACGCCCCGAATGATTTTCGAGGCGTTAAGTATTTACCGGCAATTTTATTTTTTACTCATTGCCTTAATGATCTTTTCGTTGTTTCTTTTGTACTCATTTTCCGCGGCAGAACCTTTTGCTAATTCTATAGACTGACGGGCTGCTGCAATTGCCTCTTCTTTGTCGCCTTGCTTTTGAGCAATCTTCGCTTTGAGATGATACATCCAAAACGCATTCGGATTTTGAGCCAATGCTTTGTTCACATATTCCATTGCACGGTTCATATCTTGGTTAGTTTCGTAATAGTAATTCGCAGCCTGGAAATAAGGAATGTTAGGCTTGTTGATTGCTTTGTCAATTGATGCGTTCAGGCGCTCCTGATTATTTGCTTTTACAGGAATGGAAATTTTCGTTTTTTCCCACATCACTTCTATGTTGCAACTGTTGAAGGTAATATTGCCAACATTGATGGTGAAAGTTTGAACCGGAGTAGCAAGCAATTCTGATTTTACCATAAAGCGCGCCACATCATCTTTCCTGTCGTAGCCCATGGTGCCCCAATTGGTAAGACCTGTGTTGAAAATCACTTCCCACTGATCTCTGCCTGGAATGGTATAGATTGAATATTCGCCCGCCTTTACTTCTTTACCCGCAACTAAAACATCCTCACCAAATTTTACTTTGGTAGCAGAATTTGCACCTGTACGCCAAACTTCATTGAACGCAACCAGATCGCCAAAAACTTTGCGTCCACGAAGCGATGGACGGCTGTAGCTGATTTCGATGCTGGAGGTAGAAAACTCCTGGGTGATTTTTGAAGAAGGACTAAGCGCAGGCAATTTCAGATCCTGTGCATTTGAAGTGCTAAATACAGAGGCTGCAAACAGCAAAGCGAGCGATATTTTTTTCATGTCGTTTGTGAGTTTTAAAAGCACAAGTTACGAGGAACATTTTTCTATTGAAAGAACCAGAAAACATTTTCTTTGCGTGCATGAGCAACAAAGTAAATCTTGCTATTCAGGTATTGCCGCTTGGCATTCCAAAAGCTGAAGCCTACAGCATAGTGGACGAGGCAATAAAGTGCATCAACACTTCCGGTCTATCGTTCGTAGTATGTCCTTTTGAAACTGTAGTGGAAGGAGATTATGAAGCTGTGATGCGCCTTGTGGATGACATACAAACTGCCTGTAACAAAGCCGGTGCGGAGGAAGTGCTGATAAACATGAAACTGCAAAGAAACTTTACGAAAGACGTGGCGATAGACGATAAGATAGGCAAATACAAAAACTGAAATACAGAATCGGAATAGTTTTCGGCGCTTGTTTTTTAGCGGTCTGCTTTTTTTGCTTTCCGAAATTCCCAGGGTGGCTGTGCGTGTTTATCAGCCCATAACCCTATTTTTTTTCGCCGTGCTTCTGCCTCCAATTCCGACCACAACTTGTTTTTATCGTATCGCATATAGTGCCAGGCAAATCCATTTTTGAGGAGCGCTTCATTAAGACATTCGCCTTCAATAAACACTAAACCCAATGTACGCCCATACCTGTCTTTCTTTTTTGGAGAAACAGCAACCATCTTGCTAAAAATTCTTTTACTGACAAACCCTTTTGCTTTCTGTCCAAAGGGTTGTCCTTTTTCCGGACAATCAACACCATGCAACCTGATTTTTATTTGCTTTTTGTCGGAGGTTAGTAGTGTAAATGTATCGCCATCGAAAATTGAAACCACCCGTCCGCTGAGTTGTGCGAAGCAGGGGAGGGCAAAAAATAGAATTAATAAGCTGATGAAAAATGTCTTCATAGGTGCGGCTAGTTGTTCTTAGAATATTAAAACAAGGAAGACTGAACAAGTAACTCCGGCTTTGAAATATCAACGCCTTGCCCACTTATTTTGTAAACTTTGGTGGGTTCATATCTCGATGCTACAACAATTTCTGTCTCGGAGGAGTGCATTGAAAACAATTCATGCGCCAGGGTAGGGCAGTTGTTGTCTTTGGAAAGATGGGAGAGGAAAAGGTATTGCAAAGCCGGTGTGCGATGTGTTACAAATAACTCCAAAGCCTGCGTATTGGAAAGATGTCCGTGCATTCCCGAAATTCTTTTTTTCAGATGGTAAGGATAGCGTCCATTTTCCAGCATCTGTTCATCATAGTTTGTTTCGAGGAAAGCAGCATGGCATTTTGCAAACTGTGTGGTTACATGGTTGCAACATTCACCAATGTCGGTGAAGACACCAATATTTACGTTATTGCCCTGCACTATAAAACTATGCGGGTCAATTGCGTCATGGTATTTCGGAAAGGCTGTGATACTTAGCGCTCCAACTTCAACCGATTGATACGGCACGAACGGAACTGAAAGGTTCGCATCTAATTTGAAGCGACTATTAGTCAGAGTTTTGGGCGTGATGTAAACTGGCAACTGATGCTTTCTCGAAAAAACCTCTACACCCTTTATATGATCTATATGCTCGTGAGAAATAAAAATGGCTTTTAGCTTTTGCATGGAAAGCGATAATGCCCGCATTCTCATTTCTATTTCTTTGCAAGAAATGCCTGCATCAATAAGTACAGCCTCATTGTCATTTGCTATGTAGTAGCAGTTGCCATTACTTCCCGAAGCCAGTGCCGCTGTAAATAAACTCATTGAAAAGAAACAATCATTAGCCCACGTGATACCTAAAACCGCGCATTCATACCTGTCAACATAGGCTGCTTCAAATCTTTCTCCGAAACAATTGCATCTTTCAAATCTATTTTCCAGTCTATGTTCAATGCAGGATCATTGTACAAAAGTCCGCCCTCGTCTTCTTTGCTATAAAAGTCATCGCATTTATAAAACACTTCTGCCGTTTCGGAAAGTACAGAATAGCCATGTGCAAAGCCCTTGGGTATCAAAAATTGTCTTTTGTTTTCTTCGGAAAGCTCTATGCCAAACCATTGTCCGAAAGTGGCACTCTCCTTTCTTATATCTACAACTACATCCCAAATGGTGCCCTGCAAAGCACGAATCAGTTTGGTTTGGGCGTGAGGGGGATTTTGGTAATGAAGACCACGCAATACATTTATGGTAGAACGTGCCTGATTGTCCTGCACAAATTGAATGTCAAGACCGGTAGCATTCTTGAAGGTATTTTGGTTGAAACTTTCGTAGAAATAGCCGCGATCGTCGTTGAAAACGCGTGGCTCAATAATCAGCAATCCCTCAATAGGTGTTTTAATAATGTTCATAAAGAAGTTTAGATGCGAGATGCTTTTATGGCTTCGAGGAAATTTTCAGAAATGAATTTAAGCTCTTCTTCGGTAAGCTCTGTATGAATGGGTAGGGAAAGCACTCTCTCCTGAAGCATATCGGTGATGGGCAGTTGAAAATCATTTCCACCAAGTGATTTAAACATATTTTGCTTGTGCGAAGGAACAGGGTAGTAAAGCATGGAAGGAATACCCTTATCAGCGAGATATTGGATTACTTTATTCCGATCTACTCCTTGCAACTGCATAGTATATTGATGAAAAACATGCTTGCTATAGGGTGCGCGATAAGGGGTTTTGATGTTAGGATGATTTGCAAAAGCATGGTCATAATAATCTGCTACAGCGCGGCGGGCATCGCAATACTCATCAAGATGGCGGAGCTTAATGCGGAGAATTGCAGCCTGAATTGTATCAAGACGACTATTGCAACCCACCATTTCGTGGTAGTACCGAACTTTTTGTCCATGATTGGCAATCATTTTCATCTTTTCGGCCAAGGCAGCGTCATTAGTAAATATTGCGCCTCCATCTCCATAGCACCCCAGATTTTTTGAAGGGAAAAAAGAAGTTGTACCAATTGTACCCATCGTTCCGGTCTTTGCTTTCTTCCCATCCGAAAAAGTGTAATCGCCGCCTATGGCTTGTGCATTATCTTCAATTACAGGAATGTTGTGCTCATTGGCCAGAGCAAGAATAGGTTCTAAATCTGCAGATTGCCCATAGAGATGAACCGGAATTATTGCTTTTGTTTTCGGGGTGATTGCATTTTTCAAACTCTGAAGATTCATGGTGTAGGTGTCGGCATCCACATCTACAAACACAGGCTTCAATCTCAATAACGCAACAACTTCTACGGTAGCGATATAAGTAAACGAAGGGGTTATTACTTCATCTCCAGGCTCTAAACCCAAGGCCATGAGCGCTATTTGCAAAGCATCCGTTCCGTTGGCACAAGGTATTACGTGTTTTGCACCAAGATAGCTTTCTAACTCTCTGCTAAACGCTGCCACATCAGACCCATTTATAAAATCGGTAGTATCAATAACATGCTGAATTGCTGTGTCCACTTCAGCTTTAATCTTATTGTACTGACGTTTCAGATCTACCATTTGAATCTTGTGCATACACGCGGCTTTTTTAACGGCTGCAAACCTAATAAAATTCAAATTTCAAAAAGCAATTAGTTCCCTTTTTTGAATGTTCTATGAAAATTGAAAAGCAACCAAAGCATTATCTTTACCCCAAGTTATGAAATACATAATCTCAACTTTTATACTCTCCTGCCTTCTCAGTCAAAATTCTTTTGCGCAAGACGATCTTTTTGGTACGCAGAAGAGAGAGGCAAAAAAAGGTTTAATAATAAGCCTGAACGGAAATTTTGATATACCGGCAGGCGATATGGCAAAGCGGTTTGGGCTGAGTTATAGGGTGGGACCTGCCGTGCTTTACAAAACCAAAGCGAACTGGATGATTGGGGCCAAGGCAGATTTTATTCTTGGAGATAAAATTAAAGAAGAAGGTTTGCTAAACAATATTATTGATGCTGATAAACAGTTGATTACAAGAGATGGAACTACCGGTGCTATTCAATTATATCAACGCGGGTATATGTTGGGGTTGCAGGCTGGTAAAATCATCAATATTTCAAAAACAAACCCCGATAATGGCATATTACTACTCACTTCCGCAGGGTTTGTACAACACAAAATTCATATAGTTACCCGCAATGCCGGCGATGTGCCACAGCTAAGCAGCGAATATAAAAAAGGATACGACAGGCTGGCAAATGGCGTGTTCTTAGAGCAGTTTGTAGGATATGTACATTTCTCAAACAATGGGCTTATAAACTTTAATATTGGGCTGGATGTAATGGCAGGCTTCACCCAGGGGCGCAGAGATTTTTGGTATGATGTGCAAAAAGCCGGAACGGACAAACGTCTCGATGTATTGTTTGGCCTGCGTGGCGGCTGGTACATTCCTGTTTTTAAAAGGAAATCGGAAGAGATATTTTTTGAGTAAAATTTTACCGGGAACCGTAATAGTCTGATAGCAATTTATAAAACGACTGTACCGCATCCGAATCTTCCTGCCAGTCAAATTGATTACTAACGGTATTGTTTAACCACACTATCGCTTCTTCCTCATTATCAAAGGCATTAAGCTCGTTTATCACCTCATCATAAGTGCCGGGGTTATTGCCAAAAAGCTCACTTATATATTGGTATTTGTCGTTTATGCCTACCATTCGACGGATGTCTGAAGTAGCAAATCGAGGCTCAGTATAGTCGGTGGGTGGTTTGGTATTTTCGTAGCTTATGCCGCTTAGGTTCACGCTTTTTACGGGAAGATCGGGGGCGGCTTTATCCATATCTACCTGATAATTTTGGTAGCTGGTAGCCGGGGTGTTTTTGGGTGCGAATGGCTCATTAACCACTGGTTTTATGGCTACGGCATCATTAAAAGCAAGCTTTTTTCTCCATTCAAAGAGATCTGCATAAAGCACACGGCTATAGTCCATCATCAAATCTACCTCTATAAGAGTGGGGCTAGGCGAGGCATTCAGCTCTTTTATTTTTTCCAAAAGTGTTGAAATTCGTTCCATGCTTTATTGCTTTCTACAAACTTAAGAAAAACTTGAATACTAACCTGCTACATACCATTTTCCCTCTTTATCTATGGCGTAGGTTAGCCCGTTGCTCATAGTATAATGTATGCCATTGGTTGTAGGGTCGGAATAAGATTTTTTATCATAAACCCTTACACCATTGTTTTCCCGTGTCAGGTAAATTTTTAGCGCCTGCAAGGTAGGCGGTATTTCATGCAACCATTGTTCCTCACTTTCTTTCACAAATGCTTGGCTCATTTCTATATGTTTTTACAAACAGCCTATATAAATGATGCCAATCTTTAGACGATTATTTTACAAAAATGCGTGAGAAGACACGTACAAGCCATGAAAAGCTCTTTCTTACTTACTTCGTCACGTTCTTTAGTGGTCTCAACAGGTTGGTGAACCTATATTTTGACGTTCCGCACGTGTATTTTGACGTTAGGAACCTGAAAATTCAGGTCATTTACCTAAAAATTGACGTTATGAACCTAAAAATTGACGTTTGGTAACCTCAATTTTCAGGTGTTTGACCTAAAAATATGGGTAAAGAACCTCAATTCATAGATTCTTTGAAGCATTGAGTCTATATGAGGCTACCTTTAACCTGCCGCTAACTCGATGCGGCACGTATGATGCATTGTTGGGTAGATAGAATATAATATCACTTTTATGAGCAAAGAATTGAAGCAGTTGGAACAGTGTATGGAGCATCTTGCCTATATTTTCGATGAATTGGGGGTAACAAATGCCGAGTTTAATAATGGCACACTAAGTTTCAAACACAACGGAACGACTATAAACGAGCATCTTATACATACATTAAGCCATCACATTTCGCATGTTCGCAAAGATGAGCTGGCAATAGGGGAGGATGAACTTCCGGAAGATTATTTCGATTAAATATTACTTTCTTAAGCGGGGAATTTTCCCATTTCCTTTCTCTAAAAGGGATGGTTTTAAATATTTTAACCAATTTGGAAATATCGGTTTCAATGCCCTTAGCTTTGCATCTTTCAAAAAAAATACATTTATGGCACGAGGCACAGGCGCGGATATACCAAAGGCAAAACTCACTAAAGACAGTTTGCGCGAGGGGCTTACCATTTTTAAATACCTGAAACCTTACCGCACCCAGTTTCTCCTCGGACTTATATTTATTTCGCTCTCAGCGGGCAGCACTATGGCGTTTCCTTACCTTCTGGGAGAAATGATTAATAGCGCCACGGGCACCAGCGAAGTTTTAGGGTTAACGACCGGCGAAATAGCACTGTTGATGATTGGCTTGCTCGCCTTGCAAATGATTTTCTCTTTTATGCGTGTATATCTATTTACTGCGGTAGGTGAAAATGCCGTAGCAGATATGCGAAAGGATATTTATAGACGCTTGATAATGATGCCAATGGACTTTTTCTCACAACGAAGAGTGGGGGAATTAAGTTCACGAATTAGTGCAGACGTGACCCAAATTCAGGACGCAGTATCGGTAATGCTTGCGGAGTTATTGCGGGGTTTGCTAACGCTGATAATAGGAATAGGACTAATATTATACTTGTCACCTAAGCTTACGCTGGTGATGCTTTCGGTAATTCCGGTAGTAATTGTTATAGCGCTTGTGTTTAGTAAAACCATTAGAAAATATAGCCGTATGGCGCAAGATCAATTAGCTGATTCAGGTACCATAGTTCAGGAAACACTTCAGGGAATAAGCAATGTAAAAGCCTTTAATAATGAATGGTATGAGATAGATAGGTATGGTAAGAGTGTATCGGATGTAGTAAAACTGGCGGTAAGAAACGGACGAGTACGGGGAATGTTTATTTCCTTTTTGCTATTTAGTGTATTTGGGGCTATAGTATTGGTTGTATGGTATGCGATGCAGATGAATATGGATTTTGGCGATTTAACCAAGTTCGTAGTTTATATCGCTTTCGTTGGTGGGACTATGGCAGGCTTCGCCGATCTATACAGTCAACTCCAAAAAACTATAGGAGCTACCCAAAGAGTTCGAGAGATATTATCAGAAACGATTGAAAATGTTGATGTTAATAAAGAAGCATTAAATGATAGCTTTAGATTAAAAGGTGAAGTAAAACTGAAAAATGTATCTTTCTTTTATCCCTCTCGCCCAGAAATAGTTGTATTAGATGATGTAAATATAGAAGTAGAACCTGGTCAGCAAATAGCAATTGTAGGACCGAGCGGTGCTGGCAAAAGCACCCTCGCATCACTTTTATTGAGATTTTATGAGCCTCAATCAGGTGAGATTTTGTTTGATGGAAAGCCTGGTCAGCAAATACCCTTAAGTCAATTAAGACATCAAATGGCATTAGTACCGCAAGATGTGTTGCTTTTTGGTGGTTCTATTTATGAAAATATTGGATACGGAAAACCAAATGCCAGTTTTGAGGAAATTGAAAATGCCGCCCGGCAAGCCAATGCGCACGATTTCATTCAAAAATTTCCTGAAGGGTACCAGACCTTAGTAGGTGAGCGGGGGGTAAAACTTTCTGGAGGACAACGTCAACGAATCGCTATTGCACGCGCAATATTAAAGGATCCAGCTATTCTAATACTGGATGAAGCTACAAGTTCTTTAGACTCAGAATCGGAAGCCTTAGTACAGGAGGCATTGTATAACTTAATGAAAAACAGGACTTCCTTCGTTATTGCCCACAGACTCTCCACTATTCGCAATGCAGATCAGATTCTGGTATTGGAACATGGAATAATTAAAGAGAAGGGAACTCACTTGGAACTTCTTAATGTAGAAAACGGCCTGTATAAAAGCCTGAGTAAATTACAGTTTGAAGCATAGATATAGCCGTGACTGTATTTCGCAGTTCAAGTATGCTAATAAGCAACACTAATCATATGATCTCATCACCGTGCTTGGCGCTTTTGTTCTATAATTTTGCGTTATGTTACCGAAGGCTTGAATAGCGAGCGGCTAAGTTTTGCGCGTAAGCCGCGAAGCTATTTAACGATAACGGCAATTATAGAACTGTGCGGTGGGCTGTTGATAGATATTCCTACCTCTAAGACATAGAGCGGCTGAAAGACGCTGCATATAATACTACCTTAAACAGCCACAAATACTCACAAACTCTCGAAATGTGAAAAAATGTGTACAATTGTGTACAATTATTTAAAAAGGTTGTATTATTGCATATTCCGATCAAAATAAGGCTGTCAGATAAAAGTTACTTTTCGAACGTAGTTATTTGTGAGATTTCGTGGCGTGTGTTTTTAGTGTAGATAATGACATGATCTTTAAAGACCCATTATTAAAATAAAAAAGCACCCGGCGGCAACCGGATGCTTCTTGCCTGATCCTCCTTTGTTCAGGTCTTAAGGGTTAATGATACGCTGCCCGCGTTTTACTTCGCCCAACAGCCACACATCGGAATCACCAGGCATCTTTTTCCTTGAGAAGGATGGATTACTGTTCCGTCCTTCTTTTTTATATGCTTGAAGAATCCCGCAGGGACTGCTTTACGGCACTTTTTACACCAGGTCATTGCCATAGCGTAAGTGTTAAAAGCTAACAATACACAGAACACCAAAGGGCAGTTCTGCTTTACCCTGTTGCGTAGAAACGCAATGTCTTAATACCCAAAATTTTAAAAGAAAACGAACCTATAGATAAAAAATATGCAAAGAGTATTGCGTGGAAGGAAATAAAGTATATCTTTGCTCTGACAATTTCCCTTATAAGTTCTTGCCACGTCCCCACGTGGCTTTTTCTTTTCTTACTCAAAGAACTGTTGCAAATATAAGAAATAGTTCCGTTTAAAAAATATTTCGCATCAATGTTTGTGGAAAAGTGTGTGTTTCTATAGCTCAAACTTTTTTATCTTAGTTATCCCTGTCATGCCTAACCAACAAATGTACGATACGTTTTTTCTGAGAACCAGGGCGGGACAGCCTTCTAAATACCACAAAGAATGAAATCACTTCTATTGGCTATGGCGTTATTGCCATGCAGCGTATTCGCGCAATTAATCAGACAAAACGAAATTGACGAGAATACAGGCAAGAGAATCGTCCGAACGGAAACCATTGCGCTTACCAAAGGTTTTATTTACAACTTCATGTCTTCAGGCAAAGAAAAGTATGTGCAAGTGAGGATTCAAAAGCACGGACACTTTACCATATCGGAAAATGACACACTGGTGTTTGTATTTGAAGGTAATGCTAAACTGAAAGCGTTAGCGGTAAGAGGTGGGGATGGGAAAGTTCCCTTTCGTCCTAAAAGTCCCGGAGTACTTTCGCTATGGTCGCTGTTTAAGATAAACGACAGCGACTTTTATATGTTGACCAAAAATAAGGTTGTTTCGGTTTATGTGATACCGCAAACTCCAATAGTTGGGTATGACAAGCAATTGGTGTTTTCTCACATTAAGACGAAGCCAGCTGAATTGCTAAATGAGCGCGCTAAAGCATTGTTAGACTGCGGCGAGTAGCCGACTTATTCTCAGCTCCATCGAGCAGACAGACAAGACGCAGTATAGCCTTGCGGGATTTCGCGGAGCGTTTAAATCCCGCTATGGTTTTTGTTTCTTTTTGCCTAAACAAAAAGAAAGGTAGATCATTCGTTATTTAAAAGCCCCGCAATGAAGCAGGGCTTTTGTTTTACATTTGAGTTACCACACTAAAATGTAAATAAGATGAAGGACTATGAAAAGTTTATACTGTGCTACGAAGCTAAAGAGTTCAAACAATGTGCTGAAATAGCACATCAATTTATTGACAAGCGAACATACAATGGCGTCCATTTCCCTGCTGAGTGGATCGCCAATATTCAAGACTTGGTGAGCGCATTACATCCTGCGGGATTCCCTGTAACCACTGAGCAAGAATTTCTTCAATTATGCTCTCGTATTCACAAGATGCTTTTGGAAGGCCCGAATAATCCGACTCAGAATAATTAGTCTGTAAGCTCATTCCCACATCCGCCAAAACGTTTTACCGGCCCCGAACCTCCCCCGTGCGCGGAAAAGGTTCTATAATTTACATTATGTTAAGTAGGATAGACCTGAATGAAATGGCTCCCCCATTTCGGCAGCCATTCTTTGGTGTGGATAATCAATAAAAAGTTGGTTGGTTTCGTTTCACAAACTGGTCAATATACTTCCTACAGGTATCCCATATTTCTGTTTTCACCTCGTCATTCACTGCTTTGTAGGTCCCAATAAACTGCTCCGCCTGCTCATTCAATTCTTTATCCAAAACATCAAGATGCCGGAAATAGACATCATCTGTACCATTCTCAGAGCTAAAAGCGCTTCTTACAAATACCTCCGCCGAGTGCTCATCAACTAATTTTTTGGCTATGCTGCGAAATCGTTCCAACTGATTTTGTGTTCCCCTCATAACGCAGAATTTAAAAGTGTGGAAAATTGGTTTTGCAAGATCATATAATATAAAAACCTTGCCCTTAGCTACTGTAGCGTACCATGTCAATCCTAAAAAAATAAATGCTCCCCAATATGAGAAGCATTTTTCAAACATTTTATATTGAGTTTAAGCGAGTACTTCTGCGTAAAGCTCAGCTTTAAGATTTTTTACTCTTTCATCTTTTCGATAGTCATCAAAGCTCATTTCTCTATCTATCAAACCACCAGGTGTAAGTTCGAGTACACGGTCTGCCACAGTTTGGGCAAGTTCATGATCTCGTGTGGTAAATAATATTGTGCCTTTAAAATCTTTCAGTCCGTTATTCAGCGCGGTAATACTTTCAAGGTCTAAGTGGTTGGTGGGTTCATCAAGCATTAATAGATTTCCTTTCAACATCATCATACGGCTAAGCATACAACGCATCTTTTCTCCTCCGCTCAATACACTACATTTCTTTAGTGTTTCTTCTCCCGAAAAAAGCATCCTTCCCAAAAATCCTCTGATAAATGTTTCATCCTTTTCTTCAGAATACTGCCTTAGCCAATCTATAAGATTCAAATCTACCCCTTCAAAATACTTACTATTATCATTGGGCAAATAAGTAGGTGTTATTGTTACTCCCCATTTAAAACTCCCTTCAAAATCCTGATCTTCTCCTGAGAGTATTTGATAAAACGCAGTAGTAGCAAGCGAATTAGCCGACATGATAGCTATCTTTTGTCCCCGCTTCAAATCAAACCCTATATTCTTAAACAACACTTCCCCATTCAAACTCTTGCTCAAACCCTTCACCTCCAATATCTGATCGCCGGCTTCCCTTACCTGATTATTAAACAATATAGCCGGATACTTTCGGTTCGATGCCGTCATATCTTCCAGCTTTATCTTATCCAATGCCTTCTTTCTACTGGTAGCCTGCTTCGATTTACTTGCATTGGCACTAAACCGCGCTATAAACTCCTTCAACTCTGCAATCTTATCTTCCGCCTTTCTATTCTGCTCGGTTCTTTGTTTCAACAATAGCTGGCTCGATTCGTACCAAAAACTATAGTTACCCGTAAATATGCTAATCTTCCCAAAATCTATATCTGCCACATGCGTACACACCGCATCCAAAAAGTGACGATCATGGCTCACCACCAACACTATCTTATCATAATCTGCCAAAAAATCTTCCAGCCACGTTATCGTCTCCAAATCCAAATCATTCGTAGGCTCATCTAGCAGCAATATATCCGGGTGGCCAAACAATGCCTGAGCCAATAGCACACGCACTTTCTGATTTCCATCCAACTCCTTCATCAACCTATAATGCACCTCTTCCTTTATACCCAGGCTACTAAGTATTGTAGCCGCATCGCTCTCCGCATTCCACCCGTCCATTTCGGCAAACAACCCCTCCAGCTCACCAGCCTTCAGCCCATCCTCCTCACTAAAATCCTCCTTCGCATATATCGCATCCTTTGCCTTCATCACATCATAAAGCCGCGTATTGCCCCGTATCACCGTTTCAAGCACAGGCACCTCATCATACTCATAGTGGTTTTGCTTTAACACACTCATCCGCATGTCTTTGCTTATATCCACCCGCCCGCTTGTAGGGTCTATTTCGCCCGATATTATTTTCAAAAACGTACTCTTGCCCGCACCATTTGCCCCTATTATACCATAGCAATTGCCCTCCGTAAACTTCAGGTTTACATCTTCAAACAATATTCTTTTGCCGTACCGAAGCGATAAATTATTAATCGAAATCATAGAAGCCGCAAAGGTAACTTTTAATACCACATACCCACACCCCGCCACACAACTGTTTTGTTATAAAAAAGGAAAACCCCACCCTTATTTTTAAAATTTTTTTTATAAATAATAATCCCTTACCTTACACTTATTCATCTCATCATCTATGCTCAACGACTTAGCGACTTCTCCTGATAGACCAAACGCAGGCACACATGATACACGCAATTGAAGTGCATAGGATACTTCTAAAAATATCCGACGGGCGCAATACCTACATCACCGTTAAAGATCTGGCAACAGAAATGAACGTACCCGAAAGCCAGATGTACGACGCCATAGAAACCTTACAAAACCTATTTCTCGTAAACTTAGACCCCAAGCACCAAAGCATAGCCCTCACCCCCACCGGCGCCCTCGCCAATATTTCCCAATAGATAAAATTTCCCCCCAGGGCAAAAGATTTTTTTGCAGCCGGCAGCGCTGCTACTATTAGGCCGCCGTTGTGTCACTCCCTTGTACGCCATCTTCCCTATTC
>ENA-UOUJ01000660-UOUJ01000660.1-activated-sludge-metagenome-genome-assembly--contig:-NODE-660-length-21221-cov-3.533781_pt1 | contig 21221 bp, 8 predicted proteins | sample MGYA00249839_ERZ747224 | MGnify/ENA primary metagenome ERZ747224 (study PRJEB28782, sample SAMN03220277) | activated sludge metagenome | biome: wastewater; feature: sewage sludge; material...
GCGAACACCACCACCTATTCCGCAGTGGCGACTGATGCGAACGGATGCGTGCTGACGGGTGCGAACACCACCGTGACCGTGCTCCCACCGCTGACCTTCACCACGCTGGAGCCCGATACCGAGTGCTTCGGGCTGCCCGTGATCTACACCGCCCTGAACGTGGCCGGTGGCGATGGTGCGTATCAGTTCGACTGGGGACAGGGACCGCAGAATGAGCCCTCGGCCACCTTCACGCTTCCTGTATCCGGAACCGTGTGCCTGACCGTGAGCGATGGTTGCGAGACCCCGCCAGTGACCAGCTGCGCTCCGTTGGAGATCCTGCAGACACCACCACTTGAACTGACCGCGGACACCATCTTCGGGTGCGCACCCTTCACCGTTGGGCTAACGCTTACGGACACCACCGGAGGCGCGTTGGTGGACTGGCGCTTCGGCAATGGACAGACGCTGCTGGATTCCGCAGAGGTGATCCACGTTTACAATGTGGCCGGCAACTACACGGTGGGCGTTGAGGTCACCTGGCCCAACGGATGTGTGACCGACACGAGCTACAACCAGATGATCCGCGTGATCAGCGTGCCGATCGCATCATTCACGTGGAACCCCAACCCACCATCGGTGAACGAACCCGTAGTGCAGTTCACGGACCAATCGATACCGAACGTGGTATCGTGGTCATGGGACTTCGACGAGTTCGGCACCAGCACCGAGCAGGACCCCGTGGTGGAGTTCCCCGATGAGGTGGGAGGCATCTATCCCGTGCAACTGGCCGTGGCCAATGAACTGGGCTGCTCGGACACCATCCGCACCTGGGTGGAGGTGGTGGACGAGTTCCTGGTGTGGGTGCCCAACACCTTCACCCCGAACGGCGATGAGCACAACCAGACCTTCTTTGTGACCGGGAACGACATTGCGACCGAGGAGTACGAGCTGATCATCTTCGATCGTTGGGGCGGCGAGGTCTTCAACACCACGGACCGCTTCAAGGCCTGGGATGGCACGATGAACGGTGCCGGTGGTGAGGTGCTGCCCTCGGGTGTGTATGCCTACCGATTGAGCATCCTGTCGGCCTCCACCCAGAAGGAACGGGTCATCTACGGCCATGTGAACCTGCTGCGCTGACGACGAACGATCCATGCTGAAGCGGCCGGTGGAGCATCCCCCGGCCGCTTTTTTCGTGGGCCGGACTTTCCGTGGGTGAAAAACGGGGATTCGTCCAAAAGTGCACCTACAGGCATCCGAGCTATAGGGCAGGCGGCTATTTTCCCAACGCAGCATGAAGGCACATTAGCATCGACAACAGGCGACTCTACCGATCCGCAGGACCATGGACCTGAGCATGCCCCTTGTTCGCACCTTCATCCTACGGTCCCTCCGTCCTTCGCGCCTGGTGGCGCTCCTCCTGATGATCCTCCAAGGGGACGCGGTGTTCGCTCAGGCGTTCCCCATCTTCAATGGGACCACCAACACCTGCGCCGGTGCTTTCCTGGACAGTGGCGGCCAGGGCGCAAGCGGCTACGGGAACAACGAGAACTACACGTACACCATCTGCCCGGACCAGCCTGGTGGTGCCATCTCGCTGAACTTCCTGACGTTCAACCTCAGCACGGCAGGTGCGGCCCCGATCGACCTCATGGCGATCTACGATGGGAACAGCACGGCCGCGCCCTTGCTGGGCAACTGGACCGGCACCGGTCTTCAGGGGCAGGTGATCTCCGCCAGTTCAGGCAACAGCAGCGGTTGCCTCACGGTGGTGTTCCGGTCCAACGGCAGTGGCACCGGCGTGTTCGCAGCCACCATCACGTGCTATCAGCCCTGTGCCCGGCCAACTGCCGTGGCCACGCATGGTGCGGCCAACCCGCAACTGATCTGTCCGGGCGAAAGTGTCACCTTCAACAGCACGGCCTCCTTCGCGGCACCTGGCTTCTCCATTGCCACGCGCACCTGGGACTTTGGCGATGGCACGGTGCTGAACAATGCACCTGCGGTCGTCGCGCACACCTATGCGCAACCCGGGGCCTACACCGCGCAATTGTACCTGGTGGACAACAACGGCTGCGCGAGCACCAATCTGGTCGACCTCGTCACGATGGTGGGCACACCGCCGACCTTCACCGGGACCACCGGGACCCTGACCGGCTGCGTTAGCGAGACGTTGTGCCTTACGGGTGTGGTGAACGGAACCACCTGGAACGAGCTGCCGGAGAGCGACCTCGGCGGCAGCGTGGCCCTCCCTGACGACGTGGGCTCCTGCTTCACCTCGGAGCTCACCTTCTCCCAATTCCCGCCAGGACAAACGCTTACGGATGTGAACGACCTGCTGTCCATCTGCATGGAGATGGAGCACTCGTTCATCGGCGACCTCATCATCAGCATCATCAGTCCCACCGGTGAGACCGTGGTGCTGCACCAGCAGGGTGGTGGAGGCACTTTCCTCGGTGTTCCCGTGGATGATGACTTTCAGCCCAACGAGCAGGGCACCTGCTGGAACTACTGCTTCAGTCCAACGGCCACGAACGGCACCTGGGTGGACAATACGGGTGTGACCCTGCCCAGCGGCACCTATGAAAGCCTGAACCCGTTGAGCGGCCTTGTGGGTTCACAATTGAACGGGACCTGGACGATCCAGGTGTGCGACATGTGGGCCTCGGACAACGGCTTCATCTGCAACTGGGGGCTCACCTTCGACCCCTCGCTGTACGACGACCTGATCGAGTTCACACCCGTGTACGGCGCTGCCTGCGACAGCACCTACTGGACCGGCCCCAACATCACCTCGAACAGTGCGGGATGCGACCAGCCATGCGTGACCCCGCCAGCTGCGGGCAGCTACACCTACACCTACCACGTCACGGACAATTTCGGCTGCAACTACGACACCACGTTGACGGTGACGATCGTACCGGGACCACAAGTGAACGCCGGTCCGGACGCATCCACCTGCAACACGCCCGTGCAGTTGGGAGCCAGCGTCTCCAGCGGCGGCTTCGCGACGAACTGCAACTACACCTTGACCCTGTATGATTCGTTCGGGGATGGTTGGACCGGATTGTTCGGCGGTTCCAACGGATCGAACGTGACCATCACCGTGAATGGTACGCCCAGCTCCTGGACATTACTGAACGGCTCGCAGGGCTCGACGACGATACCGGTGACATCAGGAAGTACGATCTCGATCAGTTACACCGTCGGCAGCACCTACAATGGCGAGCAATCGTTCACGCTCTTCAACAGTACGGGCGCGGTGGTCTATGCCTCACCACAGGGACCGGGTGGAGGTGTGCTTTGGTCCGGCACGGCCACCTGCCCCGGCGGGAACTTCGTGTACAGCTGGACGCCCACAACGGGCCTGAGCAACCCGAACATCCCGAACCCGACCGCGACGGTGGGCGGTACCACCACGTATTGTGTCACGGTCTACCAACAAGGGCACCCGGCATGCAGCAGTACGGACTGCATGACCATCACCGTGGACAACACCCTGGACCCTGGCACGAACGGATCGCTCACCCTGTGTGCGAACGGACCGGCCACGAACCTGTTGAACGCACTGGGAGGAACACCGACAGCAGGTGGCACCTGGACCAACCCTTCTGGCGCCGCGCACTCCGGAATGTTCGTTCCCGGCGCGGACCCACCCGGCATCTACACCTACACCGTTAGTGGGTCAGGGGCCTGCGGCAGCACGGCAGCGAGCTCCACCGTGAGCGTTACGGTGAGCCCGCTGGCGGATGCCGGCCTGGGCACGAACCTCACCGTTTGCAGCACCGACGCCCCCTTCACGCTGTTCTCCCAACTGGGCGGTTCCCCGCAGGCGGGCGGCACCTGGACCGCCCCCGGTGGCGGGTCGTTCAACGGCACCTTCACACCGGGCACCAGCGCCACCGGCGCATACACCTACACGGTGCCCGGCACGGCGCCCTGCCCGGCAGCCAGCGCCACGATCACCCTGGGCGTGAACACCCCGCCCGATGCCGGTGCCGATGATGTCGTGTCGCTGTGCTCATCGAGCGCGCCCATCGTGCTGGTGAACTACCTCGGCGGCACACCGGATGGGACCGGAACATGGACCGGGCCTGGGGGCGCCGTGGTGCCGGGTGGACTGGACCCTGCCGTAGATCCAGGTGGTGTGTACACCTACACGGTCGGTGGAGCGGCACCCTGCCCGAACGATGTGGCCACGCTCACCGTGACCATCGCACCTGAGCCCGATGCAGGCACGGATGGCAGCATCACACTTTGCAGCAGCGATGCGGCGGTGTCGCTCTTCGCGCAGCTCGGTGGAACACCCGATGCCGGTGGTGCGTGGAGCGGGCCCAGTGCTGTGACCGGTGGACAGTTCGATCCCGCGACGATGACCGCTGGGGTGTACACCTACACGGTGAACGGCATCGCGCCTTGCCCTGCCGAGAGCAGCACAGTGACCGTTGCCGTGAACACGCCGCCCGATCCAGGGACCGACGGCAGCATCACGCTGTGCAGCAGTGATGCAGCGGTCTCGCTCTTCACGCAGCTCGGTGGAACACCCGATGCCGGTGGCGCGTGGAGCGGGCCCAGTGCGGTGGCCGGTGGGCAGTTCGATCCCGCCACGATGAGCGCTGGTGTCTACACCTACACGGTGAACGGCATCGCGCCTTGCCCTTCCGAGAGCAGCACGGTGACCGTCGCGGTGAACACGCCGTCCGATCCGGGAACCGATGGCAGCATCTCGCTGTGCAGCAGCGATGCGGCGGTCTCGCTCTTCGCGCAACTCGGTGGAACGCCCGATGCCGGTGGCGCGTGGAGCGGACCGAGCGCGGTGATCGGTGAGCAGTTCGATCCCGCAACGATGAGCGCTGGGGTGTACACCTACACGGTGAACGGCATCGCGCCTTGTCCAGCTGAGAGCAGCACGGTGACCGTCGCCGTGAACACGCCGCCCGATCCCGGCACCGATGGCAGCATCACACTGTGCAGCAGCGATGCGGCGGTGTCGCTCTTCGCGCAGCTCGGTGGAACACCCGATGCCGGTGGTGCGTGGAGCGGGCCCAGTGCTGTGACCGGTGGACAGTTCGATCCCGCGACGATGACCGCTGGGGTGTACACCTACACGGTGAACGGCATCGCGCCTTGCCCTGCCGAGAGCAGCACAGTGACCGTTGCCGTGAACACGCCGCCCGATCCAGGGACCGACGGCAGCATCACGCTGTGCAGCAGTGATGCAGCGGTCTCGCTCTTCACGCAGCTCGGTGGAACACCCGATGCCGGTGGCGCGTGGAGCGGGCCCAGTGCGGTGGCCGGTGGACAGTTCTATCCCGCGACGATGACCGCTGGTGTCTACACCTACACGGTGAACGGCATCGCGCCTTGTCCTGCCGAGAGCAGCACAGTGACCGTTGCCGTGAACACGCCGCCCGATCCAGGCACCGATGGCAGCATCACGCTGTGCAGCAGCGATGCGGCGGTATCGCTCATCGCGCAGCTCGCTGGAACGCCCGATGCCGGTGGTGCGTGGAACGGACCCAGTGCCGTGACTGGTGGACAGTTCGATCCCACGACGATGAGCGCTGGTATCTACACCTACACGGTGAACGGCATCGCGCCGTGCCCGGCCGAGAGCAGTGCGGTGACCGTTAACGTGAACGCACTTCCCGATGCCGGCCTCGATGGTGGGCTCACACTGTGCTCATCCAGCCCGGCAACACCCCTCTTCAGTGGGCTGAACGGCTCTCCGGATGCAGGTGGCACATGGACAGGTCCTGGAGGAGTGGTGTCCAATGGCACCTTCACCCCGGGCACCACGCCCACAGGCATTTACACCTACACCGTGACCGGCCAGGCACCCTGCCCTTCGGATGCAGCCACTGTCACGGTGAACGTGGTGACCAACCCGGATGCGGGCACACCCGGCGCGATCACCCTGTGCGCAAGCGATACCCCTACCCTACTGGGAGGTACGCCTGATGCCGGCGGTTCCTGGAGCGGCCCCAGCGCCGTGAACGGCGGACTTTACGATCCGGCCACGATGGCCCCGGGCGTGTACACCTACACCATCAGCGTACCGCCGCCATGCGTGAACGCCTCCAGCACGGTGACGGTCACCGAGGTGGCTCCACCCAATGCCGGCGATGATGGCGCGCTCACCCTGTGCATCAGCAGTCCGGCCACCGTGTTGTTCAACGCTTTGACCGGCGCACCGCAGACCGGCGGCACGTGGATCGGACCGAGCGCCGTGATGGGTGGGCAGTTCGATCCCGCCACCATGCTGCCTGGTGTATACACCTACACGCTTGCCGGCACCGCACCGTGCCCGGCGGACCAAGCGAGTGTGACCGTGAACGTGGTGAACGCACCTGATGCGGGAACACCGGGGGCGATCACGAGCTGTAGCTCCGATGCGCCCTTCCTCCTCTTCGACCTCCTGGGCGGCACACCGGATGTCGGTGGTATGTGGAGCGGCCCCAGCGCCGTGAGTGGTGGGCTCTACGATCCCGCCACGATGGCCTCGGGCGTGTACACCTACACCATCAGCGTACCGCCGCCATGCGTGAACGCCTCCAGCACCGTGACCGTCACCGAGGTGGCACCACCCAATGCCGGTGATGATGGCGCGCTAACCCTGTGCATCAGCAGTCCGGCTGCCGTGTTGTTCAACGCCTTGAGCGGCGCACCGCAGACCGGCGGCAACTGGAGCGGACCCAGTGCTGTGGTGGGTGGGCAGTTCGATCCCGCCACGATGCTGCCCGGCGTGTACACCTACACGCTTGCCGGCACCACACCGTGCCCGGCCGATCAGGCCAGCGTGACCGTGACGGTAGTGAGCGAACCGGATGCGGGCGGACCTGGCTTCATCACCCTCTGCGCTGCGGATGCGCCGGTCGATCTTTTCGCAAGCCTGGAGGGATCGCCCGATCAAGGTGGCCTATGGACATCGCCTGCGGGCATAACGACCAGCGGCTCGTTCGACCCCGCGACCATGACCGGTGGCGTATATACCTACACGATCGCAGTACCACCGCCGTGTGCCAGCGTAAGCAGCACCGTCACCGTGGACGTGGTGCAACCACCGAATGCTGGTGCGGATGGATCGATCACCGTGTGTCTCAGCGGCGCTGCGGTGGACCTGTTCAGCGCGTTGGGCGGAACACCTGAAGCGGGTGGCGCGTGGACCAGTGCCACAGGTGCCGGCAGCACGGGTACCTTCACGCCTTCCACGGATGCGCCCGGCGTGTTCACCTACACCGTGTCGGGCACGCCGCCGTGCCCTGCGGATATCGCGACGGTCACCGTGAACGTGACGCTGCTGCCCAACGCGGGAACGGACAGCGTGATCAATCTCTGCGCCATCGGCGACGCGATCGACCTGTACCCGGCCTTGGGCACGGCCGATGCCGGCGGTTCGTGGAGCGGTCCCTCCGGTGCATCCGATGGCACCTTCGACCCGGGCAGCTCCGTTCCTGGCGGCTACACGTATACCGTGAGCGGCACTGCACCCTGCCCCTCTGCTTCCGCGACCATCCAGGTGAACGTGCTCGCCAATGCGGATGCGGGTGACGATGGGACCTTGACCGTATGCGCATCGGATGCTGCCGTGGACCTCTTTGATCAGCTCGGTGGAAGCCCCGATGGTGGCGGAGCGTGGACGGCACCCGATGGAACGCCATCCTCCTCGGTGTTCGAGCCTTCAACGGCGATGGCCGGGACCTACACGTACATCGTGTTCGTCCCCGCACCGTGCGTGAACGATACCGCGAACGTCTTCCTCAACGTGATCGTACCGGTCGATGCTGGCGAGGATGGTGCGCTCACCGTGTGCGCGAACGATGCACCCATCGACCTGATGACCGTGATCGGTGGCACACCCCTGGCGGGCGGCAATTGGAACGGGCCAGCCGGGGCGACGGACGGCATCTTCACCCCAGGCACGAGCGCCCCGGGAACCTACACGTACACTGTGCAAGGAACCGCACCCTGTCCCAACGATGCGGCCGTGGTGGTGATGACGACCAGTCCCCTGCCCGATGCCGGCACCAATGGCAGCATCAGCCTCTGCCCCGAGGTCGATCCGGTGGATCTCTTCGAACTGCTGGGCGGCAACCCCGAACCCGATGGCAGCTGGACCGGACCGAACGGACAACCGGTGGACGCACTGTTCATTCCCGGCACGGACCCCGCTGGTGTCTACACCTACACGGTGAACGGCATCGCGCCCTGCCCCAATGCCACCGCAAGTGCCACCGTCACCGTGTATGTGGTGCCCGCAGCGAACGCAGGTCCCGACCAGGTGGTGTGCGACCTCGATGCGGCGCTGGCCGCCACGGGCACCTGGGCCAGCGGCCAATGGAGCGGCCCGGGTGGCGTGTTGTTCGATGATACCTCCGCGGGCAATACGGGCATCAGCGCAAGTGCCGGAGGCTCGGTCCAGCTCACGTGGAGCACGACCACAGCGGAGGGCTGCAGCTCGTCCGACCAGGTGACGATCACGTTCACGGATGCGATCATCCCCACGCTGTCCACCACCAATGCGATCTGCAATGGGGCTTGTGATGGGAGCGCCTCTGTTTCGACCACAGGCGGCAATGGGGCGTACAGCTACCAATGGACCGGTGGTGTGGCCGGGAACACAGCCCAGGCTTCCGGTCTGTGCGCAGGCAGCTACGCGGTCACCATCTCCGATGTGAACGGATGCTCGGTACAGGCCCCCTTCACCATCGAAGAGCCGGCACCGCTGGTGATCGACCTGGTGGTGCCCACCAACGAGACCTGCCCGGGCAGCTGCGATGGCACCGTGGTGGTGCAGGATGCGGAAGGCGTGCAATACAGCCTGAACGGAGGACCGGCGCAGCCCTCCGCGTCCTTCCAAGGCCTCTGTCCGGGTGAATACGCGGTCACGATGACCGATGCCAACGGATGCCTGGCCAGCGCCACTGCCGTGGTGGGGACGCCTGCTCCGGTGATCGCCTACTTCACCACCGACCCGGACACGGTGCTGGTCTCCGAACCGGAGGTCACCTTCACCAACGGGTCCAGCCCGAACGCCACGGACTTCGCCTGGGACTTCGGTGGACTGGCCTCCAGCACGGCCACGAACCCGACCTATGTCTTCCCGGGCACGCTGGGCGGCAACTATACGGTGTGCCTCACCGCCATGGACGCGAACGGCTGCGAGGACACCTATTGCGCGCCGGTGCAGGTGTTCGATGCGTTGGTGGTGCATGTGGCGAACGCGTTCAGCCCGAACGACGACGATGTGAACGAGGGCTTCGCGCCGGTGTTCAACATGAACTGGGCGGTGGGTGATTATGAGTTCCTCGTCTTCGATCGCTGGGGCGAACTCCTCTTCGAGACCCATGAGCTGGATGCGAAGTGGAACGGGATCTACGGCGGCGGCACGGTGGAGACCGAGGTCTTCGTCTGGAGGCTCCGCTGCCGCGACATGCTCACCCGCGAGTGGATCGAGCGCGTGGGGCATGTGACGGTGTTGAAATGAGGATGGTCCATGACATGGGAAAGCCCGGCGATGAGCCGGGCTTTCCCTTATCTCCGCAACACAGTCAACCCTTCGATCTCGCGAAGGGGCCTGTATGACCTTATACATCCAGCTTCGCGTACACCGCGTTCTTCTCGATGAACTCGCGGCGCGGCGGCACCTCATCGCCCATCAGCATGCTGAAGGTGCGGTCGGCCTCGGCGCCGTTCTCGATGGTGACCTGGCGCAGCGTGCGGCGCGTGGGGTCCATGGTGGTCTCCCACAGCTGCTCGGCGTTCATCTCACCCAGACCCTTGTAACGCTGCACATTGATGGACACCTCCTTGTTGCCGGCGCGCATCCGCTCGATCACGCCGTCACGCTCCGCTTCCGTCCAGCAGTACACATGCTCCTTGCCCTTCTTCACCTGGTACAGGGGCGGGGTGGCGATGTAGAGGTAGCCGTTCTCGATCAGCGGCTGCATGTGCCGGAAGAAGAAGGTCATGATCAGCGTCTGGATGTGGCTGCCGTCCACGTCGGCATCGCACATGATGATGATCTTGTGGTACCGCAGCTTCTCCATGTTCAGCGCCTTGCTGTCCTCCTCGGTGCCGATGTGGACGCCCAGCGCGGTGTAGATGTTCCGGATCTCCTCGTTGTCGAGGATCTTGTGCTGCATGGCCTTCTCCACGTTCAGGATCTTGCCCCGCAGCGGCAGGATGGCCTGGAACTCCCGGTTGCGGCCCTGCTTGGCCGTGCCACCGGCGGAATCACCCTCCACCAGGAAGAGTTCGCTGGCGCTGGCATCCTTGCTCTGGCAATCGGCGAGCTTGCCGGGCAGGCCGCCGCCGCTGAAGGCGCCCTTGCGCTGCACCATCTCGCGCGCCTTGCGGGCGGCGTGGCGCGCCTGGGCCGCCAGGATCACCTTGTCCACGATCGCCTTGGCATCGCGCGGAAGCTCCTCGAGGTAGTTCTCGAGCATCTCGCTCACAGCGATGTTCACCGCGCCGCTCACCTCGTTGTTGCCCAGCTTGGTCTTGGTCTGTCCCTCGAACTGGGGCTCGGCCACCTTCACGCTGATCACGGCCGTGAGACCCTCGCGGAAGTCATCGCCACTGATCTCGAACTTCAGCTTGCTGGTGGCACCGCTGGCATCGGCATACTTCTTCAGCGTGCGGGTGAGGCCACTGCGGAAACCGGCCAGGTGCGTGCCGCCCTCGTGCGTGTTGATGTTGTTGACGTAGGAGTGCAGGTTCTCGTTGAAGGAGTCGTTGTACACCATGGCGATCTCCACCGGGATGCCCTGCTTCTCGCCCTCCATGTAGATCACGTCCTCAATGAGCGGGAGGCGCGTGCCGTCCAGGTACTTCACGAACTCCACCAGGCCCTTCTCGCTGTAGAACACCTCGCTCACGAAGCTGCCGTCCTCGTTCGTGCGGCGCTCATCGGTCAGGGTCAGTTTGATGCCTTTGTTGAGGAAGGCAAGCTCGCGCAGGCGGGCGGCGAGCGTGTCGTAATTGTACTCGCTCACCTGGAAGATGCTCAGGTCGGGCTGGAAGGTGACGATGGTGCCCCGGTAATCGGTCGTGCCGGCCTCCCGCACGGGGAAGAGGGGTTTCCCTTCGCTGTACTCCTGCTCGTACTTCTTGCCATCGCGGTGCACCTCGGCGCGCAGCAAGGTGCTCAGTGCGTTCACGCAGCTCACCCCCACGCCGTGCAGACCACCGGACACCTTGTAGCTGTCCTTGTCGAACTTGCCACCGGCGTGCAGCACGGTCATCACCACCTCCAGGGCGCTCTTGCCCTCCTTGGGGTGAATGTCCACCGGGATGCCCCGGCCGTTGTCCTTCACCCGGATGCCGTTCGTGGGCGTGATGGAGACCTCCACGGTATCGCAGTGGCCGGCCAGCGCTTCGTCGATGGAGTTGTCCACCACCTCGTAGACCAGGTGGTGCAGGCCTTTCACACCGATGTCGCCGATGTACATGGCCGGGCGCTTGCGCACCGCTTCCAAGCCTTCCAGGACCTGGATACTGTCGGCCGAATAGCTGGTGGCCGCTTTCTTCTGTTCGCTCATTTCAACTGCTGTCTCTGACATGTTCCGGGTGGATGGTCCCTCCCCGTTCGGAAGGGCACGCGAAGATACCCTTTCCCACCCGGCCCCACGTCAGGTTTTCCCAACAACGGCGCGGGTTTTGTTGATAATTAGGGCTTGCTCGGAATGGGGCGCGATAGGACGTTGCGCAGTATTCACGGACACAGCCTGCAGGCCAGAACACAACCCGCTGGCTATCAGCCGGTCAGAAGGAGTACGTAGCCCCACCGAGCAGCAGGGTGCGCTGCACCGGGTGGCGGTACCACCGCTCGTACTTGCTGGCGCTCAGGTTGCTCAGGTCCAGGAAGAGGCTGAGCCGCTTGGTGTATCGGTACTCCACCCCAAGGTAGAGGTCCAGGAAACCGTCCAGGTCCACCTGCTGACTGCCCACCACCAACTGCCCGTTCACCAGCGGCTCACTGGCCCGGTAGGCGGGACGCTTGCCTAGGAACTGGGCCTCGGCCTTCAGGATGAGCTTGTTGCGCACATCGTACCGCGCCCCGAAGGCCAGCTCGTAGGGCGGCAGGTTCCACGCCTCGGGCTGCACCTTGGTGGAGTAGGTGAACACGTCGAGGCGCGCGCTGAGGGACAGGCTCTCGCCCTGCCGGTAGTTCAGCTCGCCGCCCAGGTCCAGCACGTCCACCTGGTCGTACACCACGTCCATGCGGTCGCCAAAGGGCACGTTGGGCACGTTGATGAACAGGGGCATGTCCTCCAGCCTGCGGCGGCTCACCCGCACATCGAAGCCCAGGTTCTGGCTGAAGCTGCCGCGCAGGCCGGCATACAGGTCGTGCAGCTTGCTGGTGTTCTGCAGGCGGGGCGCCCGGGTGAGCCAGGGATTCTGCCGGGTAAGGCTGCGGAAACTGTTCCGCTGCCGTTCCCCCTCCAGGCCCACATAGGGGATCAGGATGTTATCGAAGAGGCTGTAGTGCGCGTAGACCTTGGGAAAGAAGTGGAAGGTGGTGGTGCCCAACGCATCGATGTACATGCCGGCCCCCACGCGCACCAGGTAGTTGGTGCCACGGGTGCCCACTTCGGGGACCAGGCCGATCAGGGTGCCGTTCTGGCGGAACTCGCCCAGCACATCCCCCAGTTCACCCAGGTAGGCGTTGTTGTCGATGATGAGCTGACCGCCGTAGGTCTCGGCCCCGATGGTCTTGCGCCCCTCGGCCGTCACCCGCATGTTGGTCTCGCGGCTCTTGCTGAGGTTGCTGTAGGAATGGACCTCCAGGCCAACGTCGTGCGACAGTTTGGAGCTGTCGGTATACAGGCTGCGCAGGCGGCCCGCGAAGCCCAGGTCGTTGTACAACTGCTTCCGGAAGTCCTCCGGCATCTCCATGGCGTTCAGCGCATCCTCGATGCTGTCGTTGCTGGCGTAGCCGTAGTAGCTCACCCGGCGGCGGTCGTACAGGAAGCGCCCGCAGATCTCATGGTCGCGGAGGAAGTGCTTGTAGAAGGCGTCCACGCTGTTGGTGCTGTAGTCGCTCGGCCCCACATCGTCCAGGCCGCCATTGCTGCTGAAGTGCTTGGCATGGATGCCGAAGCCGTTCTGCCGTGAACGGGTCTGGTCGTAGTAGAGCTCACCCAGCGGTGTGGTGTACAGACCGAAGCCCGCCTTCACATAGCCCTTGTAGAGCTTGGATTGCGGGGCCAGCACGCTGAGCTTGGCCGCTGCGATGCTGTCCACCTTGGCGGGCACCTCCGCGCGCACCGGCAGCAGCTCGTAGCGCACCGGCAGTTCGGGCAGGATGGTGTCGATCGGCTGCGGCCGCAGGTCGATCTTCTGTGCATCGATCAGCGTGGGGCTGTAAATGCCCTGGATGGTGTACTCACCGGTGAGGCCACCACCCTGGGCCATGGCGACCACGGCGAGCAGGCAGCCGGTGAAGGCAAGGATCGTTCTGGTCATGGTCTTCACTGGCCGTTGGTGTTATCGGGAAGCGGCACCTCCATCTCCTCCTGGGCCGGGGGGGCCACCTGGGGCAGCTCACTGGCGTTGATCGCATCCAGTCTGGCCTGGGCCTGGGCCACCAGCTCGGGTTCTTTGCTGTTGTTGATCACGCTCTGCAGCGTGGCCTTGGCCTGGAAGCGGTCATCCAGCTGCACGTACACATCACCCAGCAGGATGAAGGCCCGCGCCTTCCAGTGGTCGTAGCTGGGGTAGCGCTTCACCAGGTCGAACACCTCGGTCTCGGCCTTGCGGTACTGCTTCTGCAGGTGCCGGATGTAGGCCATGTGGTACTTGGCCTCGGCGCCGTGGGCATTGGTGCTGGCGCTGCTGATGGACTTGAACTTCGTGTAGGCGCCCTCGGTATCGTTGCGGGCGAGCAGGCCGTGCGCCACGAGCAGTCCGGCCTCGGCCTTCAGGTCGGCCTGGGCTGTGGGGTTGGCCGCGACCTTCTCCGCCGCGGTCGCCGCTTCATCGGAGCGCCCCAGTTCCTTCAGGCAACGCATCACCCCGACCTGGGCCACAAGGGTGTTCTGCGGCGAACTGGCGCGGGTCTCCAGCGCGCGGAAATGGTCCAGCGCGCCCTCCCACCGCTTCTCGCGGTACAGGATGTCGCTGGCACCGAACAACGCGCTCTCCATGAAGTCCGGTGCGTTGCGGGCGATCACGGCCTCCAGATCGGGCAGGGCCTTCTCGAACTCGTTGGCGCGGTAGTGGCAATCCCCCCGGTAGAACAGCGCGTTCAGGGCATAGGCCCCGTTGGGGTACTTGGACAGGTAGTCCCCGAAGGCCCCGATGGCCTGCGGACATTTCTCCTCGAAGTAGAGCTTCTCCGCGCTGCGGTAGTACTTCTCGTCGAGGTCCAGCGTGGAGGGGTCCACGAAGGTCAGGCCGCGCACGTAGGCCTCGTACTCGGCCACGCGGCCCTGTTCCACGTAGATGGCCTCCAGTCCGGCCAGCGCATCGCGGGACCCGTCCATGGTGGGGTACTTCGTCACGATGGCCTTGAACCCCGCGATGGCGGCATCCTCACGGCCCTGCCGCTTATGGATCAGCGCCATCTGCAGCATGCTCTGCCGCACATGCGGGCTGTTCGCGTGCTGCGTGGCCACCTGCTCGTAGTAGCGCATCGCCTCGGCATCGTTCTCCAGGTGGATGTAGGTCTCGCCGAGCTGGTACTTGGCATCGGCCGCATAGCGCGTGTCGGGCTTCTCGGTGAGCAGCGACTTCAGCGTGGCCACCTTCTCGTTGTACTGCCGCAGCAGGCCCTGGCACACCCCTTTCTGGTACATGGCATAGTCGCGGTCCGGCGAGCCGGTGCGCATGGCATCATCGTACCATTTGATCGCCTGCGCGTTGTCCTTCATCACGAAATAGCAATCACCCGTGCGCAGCATGGCATCGGCGCGCTGGCGTGACTCGCCCTTCTTCGCCCCCACATAACGGCGGAAGGCAGTGGCGGCCTCCCCGTAGTCCTTCAGCTTGAAGTAGGTGTAGCCCATGCCGTACCCGGCCTGCTCATAGAGGTCCGTGCTGTAAGCGCCCGGCGAGTTGCGCAGCTCATCATACTTGCGCAACGCGGCCGGCAGGTCGTTCTGGCCGTAGTAGCTCTCGGCCATCCAGTAGTGCGCCTTGGCGTTCACCTCCTGGTTCACCGGATACTTCAAGGCGCGCTCGAAGAACAGCGCGGCATCCGCGTACTTGCGTCCTTCATAGAGCTCCACACCGCGGTCGTAGGCCAGTTTCTGGTAGGCCTCCTTCAAGCGCAGGTCCTTGTTCTGGATCTCGTCCAGCGAGGCCAGCGCTTCCTCGTAGTTCTTCGTGCGCAGGTACACGTTCAGGAGGAACTCGTAGGCCTCGTCCTTGCGCGGGGTGTTCGGATAGACCTTCAGGTAGTTGCGCAGCGCGGTGATGGCCTCGTGGTAGGGATCGAAGCTGAGCTCGTAGCTGAGCTTGGCGTAGTTGAACAGGGCATCCTCGGTGACCTTGGGGTCCTTGCCGATCTCGGAGGCCCGCTTGAACGCGTTGCGGGCGTAGTTCTTCTCGTTCAGCTTCAGGTAGCAGTCGGCCATGTGGTAGGTGGCCATCTGGGCCAGCGAGTCATCGCCATTGGCCACCAGGTTGAACTCGGCCAGGGCCTTGGTGCAGTCGCCCGTGCGGTAGTAGGTGTAGCCCAGGATGTAGCGGTCGCCGCGCTCCACGCCCGTGCGCTGTGCGCTCTTCTGCAGGTAGGGCAGCGCCTCGGCGTAGTTGCCCCGGCGGTAGTTGGCCTCACCCGCCAGCCGGTTGATCTCGTTGATGCGCTTGGTGTTCCCGGGGTCCTCCAGCAGCGGCTTCACGTAGCTGTTCAGCTCGTCGTACTTGCCCTGCAGGAAGAGGATCTCCGCGATGTAATGCGGCACCAGCTTCCCGAAGTTCTCGTCCTTCTCCAGCGAGCGGAAACCGGCCAGCGCCACCTCGTACTGGCCGCGCTCGTAGTGGATGTGCGAAGCGTAGTAGCGCGAGGGCACCGCATACTGACCCTCGCCGTTCTGCACCTCGGCGAACTCGCCCAAGGCCTTGTCCTTCTCCCCTTCCTGGAAATAGGCGTAGCCCCGCTTGAAGCGGTACTCCTCCAGGTCGGACGGGGACAGGCTGAAGCGGTCCACCTGGTCGCTCCAGGCGATCGCATCGGACCACTTCTTCTCGGCGAAGGCGTGCTTGAAGAGCTCGAAGCGCACCGCCCCGATGTGCAGGTCCTCGGGGTGTTCGGCGATGAAGGTGAGCAGCCGGTAGCCCGCGTCATCGTTGAACAGGCGCACGGCGCACAGGGCGCTGTGGAACTCGGCCTCCACCCGCACCGGGTCGTGCCGGTCGCTGATGCGCGCCACCACCCGCTCGAACTCGAACTGGGCGGCACCGTACTTTGCCTTGCTGTACAGCTCCAGCGCATTGGCCATGTCGGCGTTGCGGTGGGCGTAGTGGGCGGGCTGCTGGGCCGTGACGCCCAGGGTCAGCAACCACGCCGCGGCCCAGGCCAGCAGCAGGCGTCCGCCCCATGTGGGTTTGCAGGTCATCATCAAGCGGTCAAAGTTCTAGGCCGGGTGTCCGGAGGCCGGGCGAAAAAGGGGCTACTTATCCACGCGCAGGTGTTCACCCTTCGCCCACCCTCGACCAGTATCGTGCCGAAGCTTCCAACGCGGGTCTTCCTGCCGGAATTATGACCTTTGACGCTCCACCCTTCGTCACCCACCACCACGGACCATGACCGTACCGCCCATCATCCTGCTGCACGGCGTGCGCATCTTCCAGCGCGAGAACCTGGTGCTGAACAACGTGGACTTCACGGTCTACAAGGGCGAGTTCCTCTACCTCATCGGGCGCACGGGCAGCGGCAAAAGCAGCCTGATGCGCACCCTGTACGGCGACCTGCCGCTGACCGAGGGGGAAGGACACGTGTGCGGGTTCGACCTGGCCAAGCTGAAGCGCTCCCAGGTCCCCTTCCTGCGGCGGAAGATCGGCATCGTGTTCCAGGACTTCCAACTGCTTACGGACCGCTCGGTGAACGACAACCTGCGCTTCGTGCTGAAGGCCACGGGCTGGACCGATGCCCGGCGCATGGACGAGCGCGTGCAGCAGGTGCTGGAGAAGGTGGGCCTGGCCAACAAGGGCTACAAGATGCCGCATGAGCTGAGCGGCGGCGAGCAGCAGCGCGTGAGCATCGCCCGTGCTCTCCTGAACGACCCCGAGCTGATCCTGGCCGACGAACCCACCGGCAACCTCGACCCCGAGACCACCGTGGAGATCCTCGACCTGCTCTTCGCCATCAGCCAGAGCGGCCGCAGCGTGATCATGGCCACGCACGACTACACCCACATGAAGAAGTTCAATACGCGGGTGGTGAAGTGCGAGGACGGCAAGCTGTTGGAGCTGAGCGCGGCCGCGGCGGTGTAAGGCCTCGCCCCCCTTCTCAGAGCAGTTCAAGGATCCGCTCCGCGTTCCTGCGGTTGCTGAAGCGTTCCTCCAGCACGGCCGCACGCTGCTCCAGGCTCTGTCCGTTGGCGGGCCGGCCCATGCAGGCCAGGATGCTGGTGCGCATGGCCTCGGGATCATCGTGCACATGGCACAGCCCCTCCAGCCCCGTGCCCTGCACCATGGGCGTGTTGCACACCACATGCCGCCCGGTGAAGAGGCAGAGCAGCAGCTTCAGCTTGATCCCGGTGGCCTGGAAGGTGGGCAGTACGTTCACCTGGGCCTCGCGCACAAGCCGGTGGATCTCCTCCGTACCGATGTCCTCCCGGAGCTCCACGTTGGTGGAACGTGCCACGGCCCGGCGCAATTCGTTGCTGGCATCGCTGCCGGCGATCACCAGCTTCACCGGCAGTCCCTGGAACACCTTGCGCACCAGGAAAAGGGCAGCCTGGTCGTTCTCCGGTACACCCAGTGCGCCGTGGTAGAACGCGAAACTGCCCAGGCCATCAGGCACCTCCACACGGTCGCCCGCATGGAACGCCGGAATGTGCACCACCCGGTGGAAATGGGAACCGAAGTAGGCCTCGTCCTTGGGCGAGATGGCCAGGATGTGGTCCGCCTCGGCCAGCACGGGCTCGAACCGCTGCAGCTTGTGCGCTTCGTTGATGAAGTAGGTGCGGCGGAAGGTGCTCGTGGCGGCCTTGGCCAGCGCGCCATAATAGTCGTGCTCCACATTGTGGGCCCGCACCAGTCGCACGCGGCCATGCAAGCGGGGATCGCCCAAGGCATGGCAGCAATGCAGGCCTTCGAACAGGATGGGATGGTCGTCCTGCAACAGCCGCTCCACCAAGGCCTCGCTGCGGCGGCTCACCACCACGTAGGGCAGCGTGCTGAGGAGCTGCAATTTGCCGGTGCGGCGCGGGTAGTAGTGCACCGAAGCGCACATGCGCTCCAGGTCCTTGGCGCGCGGCCTGCCGTACTGGAAGCAGTGCAGGTGAACCTTCACCCCCAGCTCGGCCAGGGCCTTCACCTTGAAGAACACATCGATGACACCTCCATAGCTCGGGGGCGAGGGGACATCGAAGCTGACAATATGCAGATGACGTTCAGCCAAGGCTCTGGAACAGCGCCGCCAAAGCGGCCTTTTCGCGTTCGCCGTCCAGCGAAGCGGCCGCGAAAATAGCGTTTTGGCGCAGGGCCTTCCGGCGGGCCGGGTCTCCCTGCAGGGCACGTACCTCCTTCGTGATCAGGGCCGGTTCCGGGGCGGACAGGACCACCCCAGCGTCGTAACGTCTCACGATCCCGGCCACTTCCGGCAGGTCCGTGACCAGCGCGGGGATATGCGCCCGGAAGTAGTCGAACAGCTTATTCGGCAGGCTGAAGCGGTAGTTCAGGTTGGTGTCCTTGTCAAGCGAGAGGCCCAGGTCCGCATTGCGCGTGTACTGCATCATGCGCTCGTAGGGCATGCGGGGCAGCAGGCGCACCCGGTCCTGCAGCCCGTTTTCGGCGACCATGCGCTCCAGCACCGGCCAGGCATCCCCCCCACCCACCAGCAGCAGCAGGCAGTCCGGCAGTTCACGCATCGCCAGCACAGCCTCTTCCGCACCGCGCTGCACGTTGATGCCACTGCCCTGCAGGATGAGGAGGAAACGGTCCTCCGGAAGATCGAGCTCGCGCCGGGACGACAATGGCCCAAGCTCGCGGTGCATGGGGATGTTACGGACCACCGTGATGGCATTGCCGTACCGCTCCCGGTAAGCCTTGGCAATGCTGTCGTTCACCGTGATCACATGGCGCAACCGCGGGAAGATCCAGCGCTCAATGGCCAGCCACACCTGGCGCACGGCCCGTCCCTGCAGCTCCGGCACCTCCGTGAAGTACTCGTGGCTGTCGTAGACCAGTTCCCGCTTTTTCCAACGTGCCGCGAGGTGGCAGGCCAGCAGGGTATCCAGGTCGTTCGCCACCACCAGCGAGGCACGTTCGCGCAGGAGCAGGAACAGGAGCCGGAGGTTGTACTCCGCATAGAAGAGCGCACCCTTGCGGAACCACAGGCGCATGCGATGCGTGTGGTAGGGCCGCTGCAGGGGCGGACTGCCCGGCAGCTCACGCCCCACCAGCAGCACCTCCCAACCCAGCTCGCGCAGCACCGTGCAGGTGCGGTGCACCCGGTTGTCGGTGCTGAGGTCGTTGGTGACGCAAACGATGGCGCGGCGCATGGCTTTCCCCCGGAACGTGTGCACAACACCTTCCGGCCGGCGGTGAAAGTACCGATCACCCCCGGGTAAACTTGCCGGCATCCATGCAGATCATCCGTCAAGCCGACCTCCGTCCGTTCAACACCTTCGGCGTACCCGCCCGGGCCGAGGCCCTGGCCCGGTTCAGCGATGCCGACCAGCTGCGCACGCTCCTCGCCGCGCCCGAGCTGGCCGGACTCCCGCGCCTGTTCCTGGGTGGCGGCAGCAATGTGCTGTTCACCCGCGACTGGCCGGGCGTGGTGCTGCTGAACGAGGTGCCCGGCATCACCGTGATGAAGGAGGATGAGCGCCACGTGTGGGTGAAGGCCGGTGCCGGGGTGTTCTGGCACGACCTCGTGCTGCATTGCGTGGACCACGGTTGGGGAGGGCTTGAGAACCTGAGCCTGATCCCCGGCAAGGTGGGCGCCGCCCCCATGCAGAACATCGGCGCCTACGGGGTGGAGATCAAGGACACATTCCACGAGCTGGAGGCGCTGCGCCTGAGCGATGGCGCGCTGGTCACCTTCGACCGCGCCGCGTGTGCGTTCGGCTACCGCGAGAGCTTCTTCAAACGCGCCGGCAAGGACCAGTACGCCATCCTGCATGTCACCTTCCAACTGACGAAGGCGCCGCACACGCTGAACACCAGCTACGGCAACATCCAGCAGGAACTGGACCGGCAGGGCATCACCCACCCCACGATCAAGGACGTGAGCAATGCGGTGATCGCCATCCGTCGCAGCAAATTGCCCGACCCGGCCGTGCTGGGCAATGCGGGCAGCTTCTTCAAGAACCCCGTGGTGAGCGAAGCGCTCGCCCAGCGCATCAAGGCGGACCATCCCGAAGCACCGACCTACCCGGCTGCGGAAGGAGGCGTGAAGCTGGCCGCTGGCTGGCTGATCGAACAGGCCGGCTGGAAAGGCCACCGGGCGAACAGCCACGGAGTACACGACAAGCAGGCCCTGGTGCTGGTGAACCATGGCGGTGCCACCGGCCAGGCCATCTACGACCTGAGCGAACAGGTGCTGCAGAGCGTGAAGGCGCGGTTCGGGGTGGAGCTGGAGCGCGAGGTCAACATCCTGTAAGCTTCCAAGAAAGCCTGCGGAAACGCCACTCCAGGCACACCGGGTCCGGTGCTGGTCCCGAAATTCGCCGGAGATGGACCGGTGGTGTCTCCCCTTCGTGCTGCTCGGCGTTGTGCTGGTGCTGCAGGCGTGCCGCAAGGACCCGGGCATGGAGCAGCCGACCGACACACCCATCGGGCCCACGCCGCTGACCCTGAGCGTTCCCAGCTGGGCCGTGGACACCGTGCATGCGCTGAACCTCCCCTACGACAATCCCCTCACGGTGGAAGGTGTGGCGCTCGGCCGTCGCCTGTTCTACGAGAAGGCCCTCTCCAACGACTTCTCCATGTCCTGCGCCACCTGTCACCGGCAGGAGAACGCCTTCAGCGACCCGCGACAGTTCTCCATCGGCACGGACGGCAGTGCAGGTCGCCGGCAGGGCATGGCCATCATCAATGCTGCCTGGGACCATTTCTTCTTC
>ENA-UOUJ01000661-UOUJ01000661.1-activated-sludge-metagenome-genome-assembly--contig:-NODE-661-length-21203-cov-8.918479_pt1 | contig 21203 bp, 19 predicted proteins | sample MGYA00249839_ERZ747224 | MGnify/ENA primary metagenome ERZ747224 (study PRJEB28782, sample SAMN03220277) | activated sludge metagenome | biome: wastewater; feature: sewage sludge; material...
TGGGCAGGCCGACGATTCCGCATTTCAGGCTCATGTGAATCCTTGATCGTTCCGGTGGCTGCGTCGCCGCGTCGTGGGGCTACGGCCTTGATCCGGTGTGGAAAACCCGGGATTGTACCGTGTCGCGGGGTAGGGCTCCAAAAGCCGGCGCGGGGTGGGGGCGCGGTTGGCGGCGGCTTTGATCCGGCCGCGGGGCCGGGGCGGGGCGCGCCGCCTGCACTCGCGGCCCGTGGCTGCGCTCCGGGCTCCCCTCGGAGGAGGGTGCCGCGGGGGCGGCGACGCAAACTCGTCGCTGCGCGCCTCGGACATGCGTCGCCTTGTTTCCCCCGCGACGCCCTCCGCCTCGGCGCTCCTGAAGTTGGCACGCCCCGCCCCGGCCCCGCGGCCTGGCGGCGGCGCGGCTGCGTGAGCGGAGGCCGCTGCGAAGCTTCCTCGGGTGCTGTCATCGCTCTTTTGGCCCATGCGCACCGCTGCCGGCCTACAATCCCCTGTCCTGCATTTGCCCAAAAACACACCGGAGGAGAAGGCATGAGTATCAACTGGATCGAGGCGGTCGACGCGCGCAGCGCGGCGGCGCTGGCGTCGGGGGCGCTGGTGCCGGTGCAGGCCGAGCAGGTGGAGATGGAGGACGCTGGCATGCGCTTCATCGTGCGCTGGGTGTCCTCGCTCGCGGCCAAGGACGCGAGCAGGAATGCCGCGCCGGTACCGTCCGCCGCAGTTCGCGACCAGGCCACCAAGGATGACAGGGCCGTGGCGATCCCTGGCGGGCCGCGCGATCCGAACTTCAACCCCTTTCTGAATCCCGACCCGGAGCTGACGGTGGGAGCGGTCGGCGATGCCCACGTCGCGATCCTGAACAAGTTCCCCTTGTGCGCACGGCACCTGGTGCTGGCGCGGCGGGAGTTCGAGGAGCAGTTGCTGCCGCTCGCGCGCAGCGACTTCGCCGCGCTCGCCGAGCTGATGGGCGAGGCGGGCGGGATCGGGCTCTACAACGGCGGCACCGCCGCGGGGGCGAGCCAGCGCCACAAGCACGTGCAGTGGATGCCGGACGATGCCGGCAACGCCAGCCTGCGCCTGTTCGCGCCCGGGCTGCCGGCGGGGCTGGCGGAGCAGGGCGTGGCGACGCATCCGGCGCTGCCGATGCGGCACTGCTTCGTGCGCGTGCGCTGCGGTCGCGGCGAGGCGGTGGAGGCTGCGGCCGACAGCCTGCACGCGGGCTTCGAGCGCGCGCGTACCGAACTCGGCCTGGAGGCGGGGGAGGGCGGGCTGCTGCCGCCCTTCAACTTGCTCGCGGGAGAAGGCTGGTTGCTGGCGATTCCGCGCAGCCGGGAGCACTTCGAGGGCATCTCGATGAGCGCGGTGTGCTTCGGCGGCACGCTGTACACCCGCCACCGCGAGCAGATCGAGGCGATCCGCGCGGTCGGCCCGCTGCGCGCGCTGGCGGCGGTGGGCTACTGAGCGGGCTCAGGCGGCGGAGCCGTCCGTCGGGGGCGGCTCCGTGGCGGCGTCGGGCGGCAAGGGCCTGGGCGCCTTGGGAGGCTTCGGGGGCTTCGGGGGCTTGGGCGGCGCAGGGCGGACGTTGAGCCGGGTGGCGGCGGCGTTGAGCTCGCCGCGCACGATCTGCGGCCAGAGCGCGAGCGCCTTGTCGATGGCCTCGTCGATCTGCTGTTGTTCCTCGCGTCGCGCGGGCTTGAGCACGAAGTTCACTACCTCGTTGCGGTCGCCCGGATGGCCGATGCCGATGCGCAGGCGCCAGTAGTCGTTGGTGCCGAGGTGGGCGGAGGTGTCCTTGAGGCCGTTGTGGCCGCCGAGACCGCCGCCGAACTTGAGGCGGAGCTGGCCGGGAGGGATGTCGAGCTCGTCGTGCACGAGGAGGATCTCCGTCGGCTCGATGCGGTAGAAGCGCGCCAGCGCGCCGATCGCCTGGCCGGAGCGGTTCATGAAGGTCTGCGGCATCAGCAGCCACATGCCGGCTTCACGCGCGTTGGCCACCAGGCCATGAAAGCGGGATTCGTGCGAGAAGCGCACGCCGAGCTGGTCGGCGAGGCGCTCGCAAAACCAAAACCCGGCGTTGTGCCGGGTTTCGGAGTATTCGGCACCCGGATTGCCGAGGCCGACGATCAGACGGGGAGGACGCGCGGCGGCGTTGCTCATCGGTCGTCGGTCTCCTGCGTCCCGGGTGCGCGCGGGATCAGGCCTGCTCGCCTTCGCCTTCGGCTTCGGCGGCACCCTTCACCAGCAGTGCGGTCGCGACCACCGGGTCGCCTTCGCCGTGCTGGACCAGCTCGACGCCGGCAGGCAGCTTGATCTGCGAGACGTGCACCGACTGACCGGCTTCCATCGCCGACAGGTCGACCTCGATGAACTCGGGCAGGTCCTTGGGCAGGCACTGCACGTCGAGTTCGTTGATGGTGTGCGAGATCATGCAGCCGCCGAGCTTGACGGCGGGGGCGAGGTCGGCGCCGACGAAGTGCAGCGGCACCTTCAGGTGCATCTTCTCGCCCGCGGCGATGCGCTGGAAGTCGAGGTGCAGCACCTGCTGCTTGAACGGGTGCCATTGCACGTCGCGCAGCACGGCGTTCTGCTTGGCGCCATCGACTTCGATCGAGAGCACGGAGGCGTGGAAGGCTTCCTTGCGCAGCAGGTGGAAGAGCTCGTTGTGGTCCATCGACACCGGCTGGGCTTCGCCCGCGCCGCCGTAGATGATGCCCGGGATCTGGCCGGCGCGACGCAGGCGGCGGCTCGCACCCGTACCCTGCGCGTCACGCTTGGTGGCCTTGAATTCGATTTGCATGTGATGCTCCTGAGTGGGTTGTCTCCGCCCGCGACCAGGCGGAGACGGTGGATGCCCGCCCGACGCGAGGCCGGACGGGCGAAAGGTTTATTCCATGAACAGCGAGGAGACCGACTCCTCGTTGCTGATGCGCAGGATGGTGTCGGCGAGCAGCGAGGCCACCGAGATCTGGCGGATGCGCGGGCACGCCTTGGCGTCGTCGCGCAGCGGGATGGTGTCGGTGACGACCAGCTCGTCGAGCTCGGAATCGTTGATGCGCGACACCGCGGCGCCCGACAGCACCGCATGGGTGCAATAGGAAAGTACGCGCTTGGCACCGTGCTTCTTGAGCGCGGCGGCGGCCTTGCACAGCGTGCCGGCGGTGTCGACGATGTCGTCCATGATCACGCAGGTGCGGCCCTCGACCTCGCCGATGATGTTCATGACCTCGGAGACGTTGGCCTTGGGGCGGCGCTTGTCGATGATCGCCAGGTCGCACTCCATGCGCTTGGCGAAGGCGCGCGCGCGCACCACGCCACCGACGTCGGGCGATACGACCAGCAGGTCGTCGTACTTCTGCTTGTCGAGGTCGGCGAGCAGCACCGGGGCGGCGTAGACGTTGTCGACCGCGATGTCGAAGAAGCCCTGGATCTGGTCGGCGTGCAGGTCCATGGTCAGCAGGCGCTGGACACCCACCGCCTGCAGCATGTTGGCGACGACCTTGGCGGTGATCGGCACGCGCGCCGAGCGCGGGCGGCGATCCTGGCGGGCGTAGCCGAAGTAGGGGATGGCCGCCGTGATGCGACCGGCGGAGGCGCGCTTCAGGGCGTCGACCAGTACCAGCAGTTCCATCAGGTTGTCGTTGGTCGGCGAGCAGGTCGGCTGCAGGACGAAGACGTCCTTGCCGCGCACGTTCTCGAGCAGCTCGACATTGACCTCGCCGTCCGAGAAACGGCCGACGGTGGCCGAGCCGAGGGAGATCCCCAGGCGTCGCGTCACGTCGGCGCCCAGTTTGGGGTTGGCGTTGCCGGTGAAGACCATCAGGCTGCCGTGGGGCATTTCTGCTACTCCGAGTGCCGTAAGGAACGACGCGCGAATATTCGGCGCGTAAAAACGACTCGGGCAGACCCATGGTCTGCCCGTCGTTGTATGGCTGGGGAGGAAGGATTCGAACCCTCGAATGCCGGAATCAAAATCCGGTGCCTTAACCGACTTGGCGACTCCCCAAGAAACCTTTTCGCTGCGCGTCGAGTGATACGCGGGCGCTATTGTAACCACTCGTAAAGCGGATGGCGAGCGATGCTGCGTGCTTTCCATGCCTTCCAGCGTGGCGGACAATCTCTCGTGATCCGGTCGGCTTCTTCTTCCGAGGAGACTTCCGCGAACACGCAGGCGCCCGAGCCTGTCATGCGGGCCGGTGCATGCACATCCAGCCACTCGATTGCGCGCAAGACCTCCGGGTAACGGCTGCAAGCCACCGGCTGCAGATCGTTTCGCGTGGTGCTTGCTGCGAAGTCCGGCATTATTATGGGGGGCGTATTCCGCGTCAAGTCCCCCGCCGAAAAAATTTCCGCGGTCGGGACCTGGACCCCGGGCGAGATCACCACGTACCACGCCGGCGGCAACTCGAGCGGCTGCAGCGCCTCGCCCACGCCCTCGGCGAAGGCGTCGCGGCCGAACACGAACACCGGCACGTCGGCGCCGAGCTGCAGCCCCAGCGCCTGCAGTTGCGCTCGCGACAGGCCGCAGCCCCACAGCCGGTTCAGCGCGATCAGCGTGGTCGCCGCGTCCGAGCTGCCTCCGCCGATCCCGCCGCCCATCGGCAGTACCTTGTGCACCGTGATGTCGGCGCCGAGCCGGCAACCGGTATGCGTCTGCAGCAGGCGTGCGGCACGCACCACCAGGTCCTCAGTCTCGGGTACGCCGGGCACCTCGTTGAGGCGGCGGATCGTGCCGTCCGTGCGCACGGCGAAGTCGATGGTGTCGCCCCAGTCGAGCAGGCGGAACGCGGTCTGCAGCAGGTGGTAGCCGTCGGCGCGGCGGCCGACGACATGGAGGAAGAGGTTGAGCTTGGCCGGGGCGGGGCAGGTGCAGAGCCGGATGGGGTCGCTGCAGTCGGGGGTTTTCAGGGCAGGGCGGTCCATGAGTCGATGATCAGGCGCACGCGAGCGTCGCCGCGCGAGATTTCCAGGCGTCGCGGCACGGCCGCGGCGGTGTCGTCGGCGTAGCCGGGGTAATCGATGCGCCAGCCGTGGTCGAAAACGAGCAGCGGTCGGCCGCCAGCGTCGAGGGTGCGGACCTCGGCGTCCTCGTCGGGCGCGGCCTGGATCCAGCGCGGCAGGCGCGCGGCGGGCAGGTCGACGCCGAGCACCTCGGGCAGCAGCGCGTCCATGCCGGCGGCTTCACGCCGGCTGCCATTGGCGGTCTGCAGGCTGGCACCGCCGGGACCGCCGTCGAGCAGGGCGACGATATGGCCGAGCGGGCTGTACAGGGTGAGGCGGTCGTGGGTGGCAGCGTGCACCCACTCGAACCGTCCGCTCGCCGCCTCGCGGCCGTCCGTCGCCGACAGCCTCCCCTCGACCGCGAAGGCGCGGAGCAGCTGGCGTGGCGCTGCCGGCGTGGCGTCGCGAACGAGCGGCGACGCGCACGCCGCGAGCAGGAGCGTGCAGGCGATGGCCAGCAGGGACTGCCGCGTGCCTGGCACGGGAAGGCGGGTGTGTGGGCTCACTGGATGCCGAGGCGGCGGCCGGTGTCGGTCAGCAGGCGGTTTTCGGGGTGTGCGGCAAGGGCTTCGGCGAAGATTCGCCGTGCCTCGTCCCGCCGCCCGAGCGACCACAGCACCTCGCCGAGGTGGGCGGCGATCTCGGCATCCTTGCGCATGCCGTAGGCGCGCTCCAGGTGCTCGAGCGCGCCCGCCTGGTCGCCGCGGCGGAAGCGCACCCAGCCGAGGCTGTCGAGGATGAAGGGATCTTCGGGCAGGAGCGCATGCGCGCGCGCGATCAGCTCCTCGGCTTCCTCGAGGCGCAGGCCGCGGTCGGCGAGCGAGTAGCCGAGTGCGTTCAGCGCATGCGCGTGGTCGGGCTGCAGTTCGAGCACGCGACGCAGCCGGGATTCGAGCAGGTCCATGCGGTCGAGGCGTTCGGCCAGCATCGCGGCCTCGTACAGCAGGCCGGTGTCTTCCGGGGTCTCCAGTAGGGCGGCATCGAGCAGCGCCAGCGCCTCGGCGGGACGCTCTGCGTCGCGCAGGATCTGGGTTTCGGTGAGAAGGTAGCGGCGGGCGAGGTCGGGATCACCGGTCTCGCCCTGCAGGAGGGCGCGTGCCTCGTCGATCCGGCCTTCACTCGCCAGGCTCTGGGCGCTGCGGATCTCGGCTTCGGGGCGCAGGCCCTCGCTCTCGATCTCGCTGAACCACTTGCGCGCGTTCTCGCCTTCGCCTCGATCGGCGGCGATCTGGCCGAGATGCAGGCGGATGAGGTCGGGTTGCGGATGCCCCGCTGCGAGCGCGCGCGCGAAGTGAAGCTCGGCTGGCGCGGGCTCCTCGAGCTGCATCGACAGCAGGCCCACCGCGTAGAGCAGCTCGGGATCCTGGGGCGAGGCATCGAGCAACTGCTTGAAGGCCGCGCGCGCCTCGGCGAAGCGTTGCGCGCTCACCAGCGCGCGTGCCTTGGCCAGGCGCAGCGACCGGCTCGCCGGCGCGCGTGCGCTTTCGCTCTCGAGCACGCGCAGGGCCTCGGTGTGTGCGCCTGCCTGCTGGAGGATCTGCACCTTGAGCAGCACCGCCGGCTCCCAGCCGGTACGCAGCTCCAGCGCGCGATCCACCGCGGCGAGCGCGCCCATCCTGTCCTCGACCGCCTGCGCGGCCTGCGCACGGGCGATGTGCGCCTCCGGAACCTCCAGATAGGGCTCGGTCAGGCGGGCGACGATGCCGCGCACCGCCTGCTTGTCGGGCACGCGGGCGAGCGCATGGCCAAGGCCGAGCAGGTTCTGCGCGAGGCGGCCGTTCGACTGAGCGAGCACGCGTGCGAGCTGGAACTGGATCGCTTCGAGGTTGATGTCCTCGGCGCGGCCGGCGCCGCTCAGTCCGGCGAGCACCCGGCGTGCCTCCTCCGAGTCGGGAGCGACCTCAGTCCAGATCTCCGCGGCGCCGCGCGCCATCACCAGGTTGCGCGAGTACATCGCGATCTCGGTGGCGCGACGGGCGATGCGCGGGTCGCGCGTGCTGCGGGCGAGGTCGAGGTAAAGCTGCGCCGACAGGCCGATCTGGCCGCGCGCGCCGGCGATCTCGGCGAGCAGGAAGTGATAGAGCGTACGCGGCGTGAGCTCCTGCGCGGGCAGGCTGCCCTCGGCCGCGTCGCCGCTTGCCGCCGTCGCGACTCCGCCGGCGCCGAGCGCGAAGGCAAGGCAGAGGGAGCGGGCAAGGCGGGCGAGCTGGGTTTTCATGGGAGGAGTTCCGGGAGCTTCGGTAGGTTGCGGCGAGGCCGCAGCGCAGCGCGGGCACGCTCTGCACCCGCGGGGCGTCGCGAAGGCTTCGAGTGCTCGGCTACAATTCGGTTCATGCCATGGTAGGCAGATCGCCGCCCCTGCTGCAACCCGTCGCCCGCCTGCGTCCGCACGCGGCCAGCCTTTCCGATTCCGCCCCGATGCCCGAACTGCCTGAAGTCGAGACCACCTGCCGGGGAATCCGGCCCCACGTCCAGGGGCGTCGCCTGACGCGCATGGTCGTGCGCAATCCGCGCCTGCGCGTGCCCGTGGTCGCTGAACTGCCGACGCATGTCGAAGGCGGCACGCTCGAAGCGGTGGACAGGCGCGCGAAATACCTGCTACTGCGTTTCGCCGCGGGCACCGTGATCGTTCATCTGGGGATGTCGGGGAGCCTGCGCCTCGTCGCCGCCGCGGAGCCGGCCGGTGCCCACGATCACGTCGATTTCGTCTTCGCCGAACAGGCGCTGCGCCTGCGCGATCCGCGCCGTTTCGGCATGGTCGTGTGGCAGCCCGCGAGCGCGGCGGTACATCCGCTGCTCGCCAGCCTCGGCCCCGAACCGCTGGGCGACGACTTCGACGCCGCCTACCTGTTGCGTGTCACCCGTGGACTGCGTGCGCCGATCAAGCATGTGCTGATGGACAGTCGCAAGCTGGTCGGCGTGGGCAACATCTATGCCTCCGAAAGCCTGTTCCGTGCCCGCATCCATCCGCTCGAGCCCGCGGGCCTCCTCGGTCCGCGGCGTTGTGCCCGCCTGGTGGATTGCGTGCGCGAGACGCTCGCGGCCGCGATCGAGGCCGGCGGCAGCACGCTGCGCGACTTCGTCGGCGGCGACGGTCAGCCGGGCTATTTCCAGCAGCAGTACTTCGTCTACAGCCGTGACGACGAGCCCTGCCGGATTTGCGCCACGCCGGTGCGGCGCATCGTGAGCGCCCAGCGCGCCACGTTCTACTGCCCGCGCTGCCAGCGCCGCAGCTGAGGCGTTCGCGCGGCCCCCGGGCATGCAGGCGGCGTGCAATATGGCACGCCCGCAAGCCGCGAGGCGGGTTATGGTGAATAATGCACCGGTATGCGGAACGGCGAGGTCTTGCGCTCGTACGTCCCCATGCCCCACCAGCCTGCCGGACGAGCACGCCGATGACCGATCTCACCGAACAGTTTTCCGCCTACGGCCGCTGGCGCGGCCATGCGAGCGACGCGGTCGCCCGACTGCGCGCGTGGCTGGCGCGCAACGACGTCGGCAACGCCCAGGCCGACCTGCGCCTGCAATACCTGCTCGACCGCCTGCGCGACGACAAGCTCACGGTGGCCTTCGTCGCAGAGTTCTCGCGCGGCAAGTCCGAGCTCATCAACGCGATCTTCTTCGCCGACCACGGCGACCGTATCCTGCCCTCGAGCGCGGGCCGCACCACCATGTGCCCGACCGAGCTGCAATGGCACAAGGGTGCGCAGCCCGAACTGCGCCTGCTGCCGATCCGCAGCCGCGCGCGCCAGACCCCGGTGAGCGAGCTCAAGCGTTATCCCGAAGAATGGACCGTGATCGCGCTCGACTCGGTCGATGCCCCCGGCCTGCAGGCCGCGCTCGCACGCGTCGGCGAGACCGAGCGGGTCGAGGTCGCCGAGGCGCAGGCGCTCGGCTTCCGGGTCGATGAAGAGGGTGGCGACGGCATCCGCCCGGACGCCGACGGTCGCATCGAGATTCCGCGCTGGCGCCATGCCGTGATCCAGTTTCCCCATCCCCTGCTCGAGCAGGGCCTGGTGGTGCTCGACACGCCCGGCCTCAATGCGATTGGCGCCGAGCCCGAGCTCACCCTCTCGATGTTGCCCAATGCGCACGCGGTGCTGTTCATCCTCGCCGCCGACACCGGCGTCACCCAGAGCGACCTCGCGGTGTGGCGCAACTACGTGCAGGCCGGCAGCGAGCGCCAGCGCGGGCGCCTGATCGTGCTCAACAAGATCGACGGGCTGTGGGACGGCCTGCGCGACGATGCGCGCATCGAGGCCGAGATCGGCCGGCAGGTCGACTCGGTCGCCGGAACCCTCGGCATCGATGCGGCGGCGGTGTTCCCGGTTTCGGCGCAGAAGGGCCTGGTGGCGCGCATCCAGGGCGATGAGGCCCTGCTCGCGCGCAGCCGCATCCCGCAGCTCGAGCGCGCGCTCGCCGAGGACCTGCTGCCCACCAAGCAGGAGATCGTGCGCGAGGACACCCTTGCCGAGACCGCCGAGGTCGCCGCCGCCACGCGCAGCCTGCTCGAGGCGCGCCTGGCCGGACTGCGCGAGCAGCTCCAGGAGCTCACCGACCTGCGCGGCAAGAACCAGAGCGTCATCGAATACATGATGCGCAAGATCCGCAGCGAGAAGGAGGAGTTCGAGCAGGGGCTGCAGAAGTACTACGCGGTGCGCACGGTGTTCACCGACCTCGCCAACAACCTGTTCGCGCACATGGGTCTCGATGCGGTGCGCGACGAGACTCGCCGCACCCGCGAAGCGATGCTGGAGTCGAGCTTCACGCGCGGGCTCCGTAATGCCATGCAGGGCTATTTCCGCAGCCTGCGCGGCAACCTGCAGCGCTCGACCGAGGAGATCGGCGAGATCACCCGCATGCTCGACGCGATGTACAAGCGCTTCAGTGTCGAGCACGGACTCAAGCTCACCGCGCCCGAAGGCTTCTCGACGCTGCGCTACGAGAAGGAGCTCGAGCGCCTCGAGTCGGCCTTCAACCGCCAGATCAATACCGCGCTCACCCTGGTCACCACCGAGAAGCACGCGCTTACGCAGAAGTTCTTCGAGACCGTCGCGGTGCAGGCTCGGCGCACTTTCGAACTCGCCAACCGTGACGTCGAGCAGTGGTTGCGCGCGGTGATGTCGCCGCTCGAGACCCAGGTGCGCGAGTACCAGATCCAGCTCAAGCGCCGCCTCGAGAGTGTCAAGCGCATCCACGAGGCCACCGATACGCTGGAAAGCCGCGTGGAAGAGCTCGTGCAGGGCGAGGAGTCGCTGCGGGCGCTGCTGGCCGAACTGGACACGCTAGAGGCCGGCGTCGCCGATGCGCTCGGCGTCGCCGGCAGCGGGCCGGTGACGGGAGTCCGCGCGGCAGCCTGAGCGGCACTCAGTCGGCCGTATCGCTCAGGCGCGGCTGTGGACGCAGGCGGGGCCCGCCGGTGGCGGCCCCCGCGCCCTCGTACCGCGGGATGCGTTCCCGCGCGCGCTTCGGTCAGGCCTTGCCGGTCAGCTTGAGGAACTTGGCCATCAGCTGATCCTGGGTTTCCTCGTGCTTGGGGTCGAGCGGGATACAGTCGACCGGGCAGACCTGCTGGCACTGCGGCTCGTCGAAGTGGCCGACGCACTCGGTGCACTTGTTGGGGTCGATCTCGTAGATCTCTTCGCCTTGGTAGATGGCGCCGTTGGGGCACTCCGGTTCGCAGACGTCGCAGTTGATGCATTCGTCGGTAATCATCAGAGCCATGGTCTTCGCGTCCTTGCGTTTACTTTGATTTGAGTCTTTCCTGCAGCCGTGCGAGCACCCTGGGCTGCACGAACTTGCTCACGTCGCCGCCGAGGCGGGCGATCTCCCGCACCATCGTGGCGGAGATGAACATGAACTCCTCGCCGGGCGTCAGGAACACCGTCTCGACGTCCGGATAGAGCTTGCGGTTCATCCCCGCCATCTGGAATTCGTATTCGAAGTCGGATACCGCGCGCAGACCGCGGATGATCACGCGCGCGTCCTGCTGCTTGAGGAACTCCATCAGCAGGCAATCGAAGCCGACCACTTCGACGTTAGGGAAGGCCGATACCGCGTCGCGCGCGATGTCGACCCGGTCGTCCAGTCCGAAGATCGGGTTCTTGCTGTTGCTGCGCGCCACCGCCACGACCACCTTCTCGAACAGGATCGAGGCGCGCCGCACGAGATCCTCATGGCCGCGGGTGAACGGGTCGAAGGTGCCCGGATAGACCGCGATCGCTTCCTTCATTCCTCGCTCCTGCGCATGAGATGGAAATGCACCTGCCCTGCACGGCCCTGCTTGACCGCGCGCCATTCGCCGAGGCTGTCCATGGCGGCTTCGGATTCGACATAGAGCCACCCGTCGGGACGAACCAGCCGATCCAGCCAGGGTGTCACCTGCTCGATCCAGCCCTGCTTGTAAGGTGGGTCGAGAAACACGCCGTCGAAACTGCGCGGCGTCGATTGCGCGAATCTTACCGCATCGCCGCGCACGATCTCTACTTGCGCGGCCTGTAGGGTCTTTGCGGCCTTGTGCAGCGCATCGAGCGCGCGCGCATCGCGCTCGACCAGCACTACGCTCGCGGCTCCGCGCGAGGCCGCCTCGAAGCCGAGAATGCCGGTGCCGGCGAAGAGATCCAGACAGTCCAGGCCGTCGAGCTCCTGGCCCAGCCAGTTGAACAAGGTCTCGCGCACGCGGTCGGGCGTCGGGCGCAGGCCCGGCACCGCAGCCACGTCGAGGAGGCGCGAGCGCCACTGCCCGCCGACGATGCGGACCCGGCTCACTGCGCGGCTTCCGCGGGTGCGGCGGCGGAAGCGGCCTCGGGCGTGGCAGCGCGGTCGCCGTCGCCGCCGGCGATGACGGTGACGAGCTGTTCCGGGCGGATGCGGCGCTGCCAGGCCTCGCGCACCGCGGCGACGTCCACCGCGGCGACCTGCTGCGGGTAGCGCTCCAGCCAGTCGAGCGGCAGGCGGTAGAAGCCGATCATCGACACGTAGTCGAGCAGCTTGGCGTTGGAGTCCAGGCGCAGGCCGAAGCCGTTCACCAGGTTGTCCTTGGCGGCTTGCAGTTCCTCGGCGCTGGGGCCGTCGGCGAGGAAGCCCGCGAGCGTCGTGCGCACCACCGCGAGCGCCTCCTCGGCCTGGCCGCCGCGCGTCTGCAGGCCGATCTGGAAGGGGCCGGCGACCTGCTGCGGCGACAGCGCGCTATACACGCTGTAGGCGAAGCCGCGCTTCTCGCGCACCTCGGCGGTCAGCCGCGACACGAAGCCGCCGCCGCCGAGCACGTAGTTGCCCACCAGCAGAGGGAAGTAGTCGGCGTCCTCGCGCGCCATGCCGGGCTGGCCGACAAGGATGTGGGCCTGCGCCGAGGGGTGCGGGATGCGAAACACCTGCGCACTCGTCGGCGCGGGTGCCGGCAGCGGCGCGGCGGCTTCCGTCGCCGGCAAGCCTTCGGTGAGGCGGATCGCGATGCGCTCGGCGGCGGCGCGGTCCACGTCGCCGACGATCGCCACCGCGGCGCGCCTGGCGCCGTAGTGAAGGCGGTGGAAGTCGATCAGGTCCTCGCGCCCGATGGCCGCAAGCGACTCGGGCGTGCTGTCGTGGCCGTAGGGGTGGCCGGCGTAGAGCGCGGCGTTGAACTGGCGGGCGGCCAGCGTGGCGGGCTTGGTCAGCGCCTCGCGGAGGCCGGCGATGGCGCGGCTGCGCTCGCGCTCGAGCACGTCGGCGGGAAAGCCGGGGCGAGCGAGCAGGGCGGCGGCCAGCTCGACCGCGGCGTCCAGTTCGGGGGCCGAGGACAGGCTGCGCAGCGCCATGCTGGCGCGGTCGTTGTCCGTGCCCCCCGAGAGTTCGATGCCGAGGTCGGCCTTGCGGTCCGCGATGGTCTGTTCGTCGAGCCCGCCAGCGCCGGCGTCGAGCAGGGCCTGGGTCAGGCTCGCCAGCCCGGCCTTGCCCTCGGGGTCGAGCGCGGCGCCGGCGGCGAAGGAGACCTGGATGTCGACCAGCGGCAGCGCGCGGCTCTCGACGAAGTGCACCCGCGCGCCGGTGGGCGAGGTCCATTCGACGATCTCGGGGGCGGCGAGCGTAGCGGCCGCCGCCGTCGCGCCGAGGACGAGCGTGGCGACCCGCAGGAGGCCGGACAGGGGGCGGTGCAGCGAGGGATGGAGGGGCGATTCGGTCATGGGGGCGAGGCTTCCTGGCGGCGCCATCAGTGGCGCGGGGCGGCGAAGGGCGAGCGCGGGCGCTTGTCGCCGAGCGGCTGTGGGTCGAGGCGTGCGGTGCTGAGGCTGGCGTCGTCGAAGTAGCGCTTCGCCACCGCCTGCACATCCTCTGCGGTGACCGCGCGCAGGCCCTCGAGCAGCTTCTCCTCGTCGCGCCAGGACAGGCCGGCCGCTTCGAGGTAGCCGATCTCCATGGCCTGGCCCATCAGTGAGTCGCGCTTGTACACCTGGGCGGCGATCGCCTGCGTCTTGACGCGGGCGAGCTCCTGCGCGCTGATGCCCTCCTCGGCGATGCGGCGCACTTCGGCGCGCAAGGCCTCGGCGAGCGCCTCGGGCGTGGTGCCGGCGGCGGGCACGCCATGCAGGTAGAACAGCGCCGGGCCACGGTTGCCGGTGTCGTAGCCGGCGCCGACGCTCACCGCGGTGCGGCGGTCGCGCACCAGGTTGCGAGTCAGGCGGGCGCCGTCGTAGCCGTCGAGCACCGCGGCGAGCACGTCGAGTGCGTACGCTTCGCGGTCGTTCGCGGGGTCGCGCAGTGCGGGCACGTGCCAGGTCATGGCGAGGTAGGGCAGCTCCGCGGGGGCCTTCACCACCGAGGCGCGCGGGCCGCGCTGCGCCGGCTCGGACGAGATGCGGCGCGCCGGCAGCTCGGCTGCGGGGATCGCGCCGTACGTCCGCTCGGCCTCGCGGAACACCTCGCGGTGATCGACGTCGCCCACGACCACCAGCCAGGCGTTGTTGGGGGCGTACCAGCGCCGGTACCACGCGCGCGCATCCTCGGGCTGCATGGCCTCGAGGTCGGGCATCCAGCCGATCACCGGGCGGCGGTAGGGGTGGGCCTGGTAGGCGGTGGCCATCAGCTGCTCGAACACTAGCGCGCGCGGCTGGTCGTCGGTGCGCAGGCGGCGTTCTTCCTTGACCACCTCGATCTCGCGCGCGAACTCCTCGTCGGTGAGCACGAGGTTCTTCATGCGGTCGGCCTCCAACGCCATCATCGTCGGCAGCTGCGTCGGCGGCACCTGCTGGAAGTAGGCGGTGTAGTCCTTGCCGGTGAAGGCATTGTCGCGCCCGCCGACCGCGGCGACGCGGCGGTTGAACTCGCCCGGGCCGACCTCCTTCGTGCCCTTGAACATCATGTGCTCGAGGACGTGGGCGACGCCCGAGACGCCGTCCGGTTCGTCCATCGCGCCGGCGCGGTACCAAACCATGTGCACCACCGAGGGCGCGCGGCGGTCCTCCTTGACGATCAGCTTCATGCCGTTGGCGAGCGTGGTCTCGAAGGGGTTGGCGAGGGCGGGCGCAGCGAGCGCGGCGGAGAGCGCCGCGCCGAGGAGGAGGCTGCGCGCGAGGCGACTTCCGGGGTGGCCGGCGAGGGAGTGGCGAAACATGGACTTGTCCTGCATCTGTTAGAATCCGCGGCACTCCGCGAGGCCCGCTGCGCATTGCGCAGCCTGTGCCGGGGAGCCGCATCTTAGCGTGATCGGCGGTGCGCGCCCATGCTTGCCGGGCCGCGCGTGCCGACGCAAAACGTCCCCTCTGACCCGAGCGTTTCATGTTTGGTTTCCTGAAGAAGAAGTTCGGCAAGTCCGTCGACGAGGCCCAGCCCGCCGAGCAGGCGGTCGAGGAGCAGGCTGCATCCGAGGCGCAGGTCGAAGGCCTGGCCGACGCGCACGCGTCGCAAGCGCCGGAAGAGGCTCTCGCAGCGCCGTTAGCCGGGGATGCGCGTGCCGACGCGGCAGCGGTCGAAGCGACCGGGGAGCCGGCCGCGGCGGTCGCCGCCGACGAGGTCGAGGCGCAGGGCGAGGCGGTCGCGTTGTCCGGGCCGGTCGCAGAGGCGGCCGTTCCCGAGCCCGAGCCCGAGCCCGGGATGGAGCCCAGGCCCGCTGTGGAGGTGCAAGCGGAGGCGGTGCCCGAGGTGTTGCCGGAAGCCTCGAGCGAGCCGGTCGCTGCGCTCGAGCCCGTGCACGTGCCCGTGGCGGAGCCGGCCCCCGAGCTTGTTGCCGAGGTCGAACCCGAAACTGAAGCCGAACCCGAGCCGCAGCCTGAGCCGCCCGCGGCCGCCGCGGTCGCGAAGAAGTCGTGGACCGAGCGCCTCAAGGCCGGCCTCGCGCGCACCCGCAACCAGATCGGCGGCGGGCTGGCGAGCCTGTTCGGCCTGCGCAAGATCGACGAGGACCTGCTCGAGGAGCTCGAATCCACCCTGCTGATGGCCGACTGCGGCGTCGACGCCACCCAGCACCTGATCGACGACCTGCGCCGGCGCTGGAAGCGCGACCGCCTGGAAACCGCCGACCAGCTGCAGAAGGCGCTCGCCGACGGACTGCACGAGATCATCGCCCCGCTCGAGGAGCCCCTCGAACTCGCCGGCCATCGCCCCTTCATCATCATGATCGCGGGTGTCAACGGCTCCGGAAAGACGACCTCGATCGGCAAGCTGGCGAAATACTTCCAGGCCCACGGCAAGAGCGTGCTGCTGGCCGCAGGCGACACCTTCCGCGCCGCCGCGCGCGAACAGCTGATGACCTGGGGCGAGCGCAACAACGTGACCGTTGTCGCGCAGGACAGCGGCGACGCCGCGGCGGTGATCTTCGACGCGATCAACGCCGCGCGGGCGCGCAAGATCGACGTCGTGCTCGCCGACACCGCCGGCCGCCTGCCCACCCAGCTCCACCTCATGGAAGAGATCGCCAAGGTGCGCCGGGTGATCGCCAAGGCCGACCCGAGCGGGCCGCACGAGGTGCTGCTGGTGCTCGACGCCAACATCGGCCAGAACGCGCTCGCGCAGGTGAAGGCCTTCGACAAGGCGATCGGCGTCACCGGCCTGGTGGTCACCAAGCTCGACGGCACCGCCAAGGGCGGCGTGCTGGCGGCGATCGCGCGCCAGTGTCCGAAGCCGCTGCGCTTCATCGGCGTCGGTGAGGGCATCGACGACCTTCAGCCGTTCAAGGCGCGCGAGTTCGTCGACGCCCTGTTCGAGCCGGGCGCCGGTGCGGTCAAGGCGGGAGCGGAAGCGCGCAGATGATCGTCTTCGAGGACGTGGCCAAGCGCTATGCGGGTGGCTACACGGCGCTGGCGGGCGTCAGTTTCGAGATCCGCCATGGCGAGCTGGTCGTGCTCTCCGGCCATTCGGGCGCGGGCAAGAGCACGCTGTTCAAGCTCATCCCGGTCGTCGAGCGCCCCACCGCGGGGCGCGTGCTGATCAACGGCCAGGACGTCTCGCACCTGCCGAAGACGGCGATTCCCTACCTGCGCCGCAACCTCGGCCTGGTGCTGCAGGAGAGCCGCCTGCTGTTCGACCGCAACGTGTACGACAACGTGATGCTGCCGCTGGTGATCACCGGCCATCCCGCCGCCGACGCGGCGAAGCGGGTGGCGGCGGCGCTGGAGCGCGTGGGCCTGGACGGCCGTGGCAAGGAATTGCCGGCGGGCCTGTCTGGGGGCGAGCAGCAGCGCGTGGCGATCGCGCGCGCGATCGTCAACCGGCCGTCGATCCTGATCGCCGACGAGCCCACCGCCCACCTCGACCCCGCCTACGCCGCCGACATCGCGGCGCTGTTCCGCTCCTTCAACGACGCCGGGGTCACCGTGCTGGTGTCCACCCACGACGCCAGCCTGTTCGCCGCCAGCCGTCCGCGTCGGCTGGTGCTGGCGAAGGGGCTGCTGGTCGAGGACTCGCGTCCCGCTGGGCGACCGGCGCAGGAGGAGTTCGTGTGATGACCAACTGGTTCTACCTGCACCTGCGCGCGATCGGCCACGCGCTGCGCCGGCTGGTGGCACAGCCGCTAGGCACCCTGCTGTCGGCCCTGGTGGTCGGCATCGCGCTGTCGCTGCCGGGCGGCGGCTACCTGCTGCTCGACAATGTCGGCTCGCTGGCGCGTGGCGTCTCGGGGGCACCCGAGATCAGCCTGTTCCTCGAGATGAGCGCCGGCACGGCCGAGATCGCCGCGATCGAGCAGCGCCTGAAGGGCGAGAACGAGCTCGCCAGCTACCGCTTCGTGCCGCGCGACGAGGGCTTGCGCCAGCTCGAGGCCGCCGGCCTCGGCGACGTGCTCGGCGGGCTCAAGGCCAACCCGCTGCCCGACGCCTTCGTGCTCGCGCCGCGGCGCGAGGACCCGGCGCTGTTCGAGCGCATGGCCGAGCGCATGCGCACCTGGCCCAAGGTGGCGCACGTGCAGCTCGACTCGGCCTGGGTCGAGCGCCTGCACGCGCTGCTCGGCCTCGGACGCTCGGCGGTGCTGATGCTCGCCGGCCTGCTCGGCTTTGCGCTGGTGGTGGTCACCTTCAATACCATCCGCCTGCAGATCCTCACCCAGCGCCAGGAGATCGCGGTGAGCCGGCTGCTCGGTGCCACCGACCCCTTCATCCGTCGCCCCTTCTACTGGTTCGGCGGGCTGCAGGGCGCCCTCGGTGGCCTGGTCGCGCTCGGCACCATGGCGCTCGGGGTGGAGGCGCTCGCGGCGCCGGTGGCCCGCCTCGCCGAGACCTATGGTGCGGTCTTTGCGCTGAGCGGCCCCGACCTCGAGGCCAGCCTGGCGATCGTCGCCTTCGCGGCCTTCCTTGGCTGGCTGGGCGCGGCGATCTCGGTGCGGCGACATCTCGCCGGGGCTTGAATTTGCGTCATCCGGCCCCAGCTACACTGCGTCGTCGCGCGTTTCACCGTCCTGCACCCGTCGGGGCGGTCGCAGCGTGAGCGGCAACAGGTTCCGCCAATCGGGAGTCGATAGGGGCTTTCAATCGTATGGATCTCGATAATCAATTAGAGCAATTCAAGGAACGGGTCTAAACTTTGCTCCATCGAGTTTCGCAACACCGTTCAAACAACCCTTCTGGAGGATTACAGATGTCGCTGATCAACACCCAGGTTCAACCGTTCAAAGCCCAGGCCTTCCTCAACGGCAAGTTCGTCGAAGTCTCCGACGAGAGCATGAAGGGCAAGTGGTCCGTGGTGATCTTCATGCCGGCCGCCTTCACCTTCAACTGCCCGACCGAGATCGAGGACGCGGCCGAGCACTACGCCGAGTTCCAGAAGGCGGGCGCCGAGGTGTACATCGTCACCACCGACACCCACTTCTCGCACAAGGTCTGGCACGAGACCTCGCCGGCCGTCGGCAAGGCCAAGTTCCCGCTCGTCGGCGACCCCACCCACCAGCTGACCCGCGCCTTCGGCGTGCATATCGAGGAAGCCGGCCTGGCCCTGCGCGGCACCTTCGTGATCGACCCCGAAGGCGTCATCAAGACGATGGAAGTGCACGACAACGCCATCGCCCGTGACGTCACCGAGACCGTTCGCAAGCTCAAGGCCGCCCAGTACGTCGCCTCGCACCCGAACGAAGTCTGCCCGGCGAAGTGGAAGGAAGGCGAAGCCACGCTGGCTCCGTCGATCGACCTGGTCGGCAAGATCTAAGGTACTGCTGCACATTCCCCCGGGCCGCCACGGTCCGGGGCGCAAGCTCCGCAGCCGGCCACGCGCCGGCTGCGTCGTATCCGGACTGCCGTAAACAGCGGCGGTCGCAAAACAGAAAGGGAGTGACCATCATGCTGGACGCCAACATCAAGACTCAACTGAAAGCCTACCTGGAGCGGGTGACGCAGCCGATCGAGATCGTGGCGTCGCTGGATGATGGTCCGAAGTCGAAGGAGCTGCTCGAGCTGTTGCACGACGTCGCCGAGCAGTCGAAGCTGATCACCCTGGTCGAGCGTCGCGACGACGATGAGCGCAAGCCCTCCTTCTCGGTCGGCCCGCGCGGCGGCGAGGCGCGCGTGCGTTTCGCCGGCCTGCCCATGGGCCACGAGTTCACCTCGCTGATCCTCGCCCTGCTGCAGGCCGGCGGCTACCCGCCCAAGGTCGAGGCCGACGTGATCGAGCAGATCAAGAACCTCGATGTCGAGCTCAACTTCGAGACCTACATCTCGTTGTCCTGCCATAACTGCCCGGACGTGGTGCAGGCGCTCAACCTCATGGCGGTGCTGAACCCGAAGATCCGCCACACCATGATCGACGGCGCGCTGTTCCAGAAGGAAGTCGAGGAGCGCCAGATCATGGCGGTGCCGACGGTGTACCTGAACGGCGAGGAGTTCGACCAGGGCCGCCTCGAGCTCGGCCAGATCCTCGCCAAGGTGGACTCCGGCGCCGCGGCGCGCGATGCGAAGAAGCTGTCCGAGAAGACCGCGTTCGACGTGCTGGTCGTGGGCGGTGGCCCGGCTGGTGCGGCGGCGGCGATCTACGCTGCACGCAAGGGCATCCGCACCGGCGTGGTGGCCGAGCGCTTCGGCGGTCAGGTGATGGACACGATGGCGATCGAGAACTTCATCTCGGTGAAGTACACCGAAGGTCCCAAACTGGTAGCCGCCCTTGAGGAGCACGTCAAGGAATACGAAGTCGACGTCATGAACCTGCAGCGCGTCGCGGCCGTGGTGCCGGGCGAGAACCTGCACGAGGTCAAGATGGAGAACGGCGCCAGCCTCAAGGCCAAGACCGTGATCGTCGCTACCGGTGCGCGCTGGCGCGAGATGAACGTGCCTGGCGAGAAGGAATTCCGCGGCAAGGGCGTGGCCTACTGCCCGCACTGCGACGGCCCGCTGTTCAAGGGCAAGCGCGTTGCGGTGATCGGCGGCGGCAACTCCGGCGTCGAGGCCGCTATCGACCTGGCCGGCGTGGTCGCCCACGTGACCCTGCTCGAGTTCGCCGACGACCTGCGTGCCGATGCTGTGCTGCAGAAGAAGCTCTACAGCCTGCCCAACGTCACCGTTATCAAGAGCGCACAGACCACCGAGGTCACCGGCACCGACAAGGTCGATGGCCTGGTGTACAAGGACCGCAACACCGAGCAGGTGCACCGCGTCGAGCTCGAGGGCATCTTCGTGCAGATCGGCCTGCTGCCGAACACCGACTTCCTCAAGGGCACGGTCGAGCTGTCGCGTTTCGGCGAGATCATCGTCGATGCCAAGGGCCAGACCTCGGTGCCGGGCATCTTCGCTGCCGGCGACTGCACCACTGTGCCGTACAAGCAGATCATCATCGCCATGGGCGAGGGCTCCAAGGCCTCACTGTCGGCCTTCGATCACCTGATCCGCAGCAGCGCGCCGACCATGTAAGCCTGCTCCACCGTCCTGCAGGAGCGGCGGCAGCCGCGAACGCCGCCCCGCCTCCCCATGGAGCGGAGGCAGCCGAGGACCTTGCCGCAGCGCAAGGGCCGCCGCCCATCGGGCACTCCGCCCCGCCTTGCGCGGGGCTTTTTGCTTTGCCGCGGGCACCCGCGGCCCTTCCGGCCGGTCACAGGTCGGACCTATCACGGAGCGCCACCGTGCCTTTCAGCTGGTTCGAACGCCGCGTCGACCCCTACCCCGAAGCCGCCCCCGGCCCCACGCCGCACGGCTTCTTCGCCTTCCTGTGGGCGGGCACCGAGGGCATGCGGCCCTTCATCTTCGGCATGATGCTGCTCACCGCGACCATCGGCGCCTTCGAGGCGCTGCTGTTCGCAATGCTCGGCCGCGTCGTCGACTGGCTGGCCGCGGTCGAGCCCGCGCGGCTGTGGGCGGACGAGGGCGGCACCCTGCTGCTGCTCGCCGCCATCATCGTCGGTAGCATCGTGCTGGTGGCGGTGCAGACCATGCTCAAGCACCAGAGCCTGGCGGGCAACTTCCCGATGCGCCTGCGCTGGCGCTTCCACCGCCTGATGCTCGGCCAGAGCATGAGCTTCTACCAGGACGAGTTCGCCGGTCGGGTTTCGGCCAAGGTCATGCAGACCGCGCTCGCGGTGCGTGACACCTGCCTGATCCTGACCGACATCCTGGTCTTCGTGAGCATCTACTTCTTCACCATGACCGCGGTCGTGGCGAGCTTCGACCTCTGGCTCCTCGCCCCCTTCCTCGGCTGGCTGGCGCTCTACGTGCTGGCGCTGCGCTGGTTCGTGCCGCGCCTGTCGAAGGTGTCGCGCGCGCAGGCCGACGCGCGCGCGCTGATGACCGGGCGCATCACCGACGCCTACACCAACATCGCCACCGTCA
>ENA-UOUJ01000662-UOUJ01000662.1-activated-sludge-metagenome-genome-assembly--contig:-NODE-662-length-21200-cov-36.235375_pt1 | contig 21200 bp, 16 predicted proteins | sample MGYA00249839_ERZ747224 | MGnify/ENA primary metagenome ERZ747224 (study PRJEB28782, sample SAMN03220277) | activated sludge metagenome | biome: wastewater; feature: sewage sludge; material...
GTTCGGCTGTTCGGCTGTTCGGCTGTTCGGCTGTTCGGCTGTTCGGCTGTTCGGCTGTTCGGCTGTTCGGCTGTTCGGCACCAGAGCGTAAAACCAATGCTCGTGGCACAGTACAAATGGCTGTGCCAATATGCCTCTAAACGGCCAATCTCACCACACGGAGCTTGCCCCCTGTTTAGCCGCAATCCACTTGAAGACGGCTAAAGTCCTTGGCGCGCAGCTTGTCCTCCTCAATAAAGGCCATCAAGCGGGCACCATCCTGCCAGCACCAGTTCAACTCATCATGGGACTGCAAGGTCAGCAGTGAACGCCATGGCGACTGACTGGGATACTCGTCCTGCGTTGGCGTAGGGTCATAGCCCAGGCTGTCCCAAGAGGGGCGACCCAGCAGATAGTCGCGCGGCAAGTCGCCGCTTTCTTCCAGCTCCTCAAACCAGTCATACAGCTCGTCCATATCCACTGGCCAATCCTTGCGCAGCTCTTCATGGCGAGGAATATCAATGCAGTTTTCGAACAGCACTTCCCGACTTGCTGTACCCCAGTCATGAGGGGCCTGAAGTTCTTGAAAATCAGTGGTGTCCGGCCAGTAAAAAGCCTTCAGATAGTCCTCGTCGCGCCAGAAAATGACGTCTTCCTGATCCATACCGTAAAACAGCGACAGCAGCCCGCTCGTGGGCAAGTCCGCTGGGCGATCCGGTCCTTCCGGCAGCTCCGCAAAATTGATCTGGCCGACAAATAAATATTCACCGTCCGGATGCTCGGGCCAAGTAAAGCTTGGAGGAACCATAGGTTGGCCACCAAAGCGGCTTTGCAAAGGCTGACCCTGGTCTTTCCCCAAACGGATGGCAACCGCCGGTTGCGCCAGGTCCAGGAAATACTGTTTATGCGCTTGCAGCGCAGGCGAGGCATCAAGGTACTTTTCTAGCGTGTTCAGATCCATGGCGCTGGGAAGGAAGAAGTTGAAGATGGTGCAGGCAAGGATAAGGGTGTCACAGCACACACGGCAACCCTTGCCGAAGAATCAGAAAGAAAAAAAACCGGCCCAAGAGCCGGTTTTTGTTTGCCTTGCCGCAGATCAGTACGTGACCGCCAAACCCGGCAAATCCACAGTAACTTGCATGGAGCCCACCGCTTGCAAGCAATGGCGTGCAAATTCCTGGGCGCGCTCATCGTCTTGCGACAGCAGCGTGTAACCCAGGGCATCGGCCACGCCCATAATCTTGTCCAGCAACAGCACTTTGCCGCTGGCCCGCAGGGGTTCACAGCCAAGCTCTTGCCAGGTGCGATCAAACCAGTCACGCGATTGCTTGCCGCTGTCCGCGTCAATGGTTTGTATAGGAGTGACCAGCTCTATGTGCTGGCGAGGACTAAAGATCACAAGCACCATAGCGCTCATAGACGATCTCCGAAAAAAAATAGATCAACTTTGGAGCTTAAGCAAAGAAGGCCTGCCAAATTGTCGGCAGGCCGACATTCCAGGGACTACCAGGAGCTATCAGCCGGTTCCCACATCACCGGCACGCCAGTGTTATTCGCCTGGCGCAACATATCCAGCAAAGGATAGGCGCGTTGGCTGAAACTCACGGCCTGTGAAATCGGGTGTTCCTTTTCATCGTCTTCGTCCTCGTGGGGCGAATGCTTGTTTTCCCGGTCCTGCCCGATCGCTCGCTCAATATTGCCAATAGCTTCGGACAGTTGCTCTGCCGTGAACACGCCACGCTCGGGCAAACCATCAGGATAGGAACGCCCCGCGGCCCGGAGAATAGGCATGGCATGTTCAGAGAACATCAGAACATCGGCAGCGGCTTTGCTTTTAAAGACGACTAGCATACGGTTTCTCCTTATGGATCTTTGTGTTTCCGATTCGACTTTCAGGATACACACCCCTGCAAGATAGCAGGATTTTCCCCGTCTTGGAGAGTCCTTCATGCCTGCCGCGTTTCTGCCATGGTTAATCTTGCTCTTGACCACCTTGCCGTCCCTGGTCTGGTCACAAAGCTCGCTTGAATGCCCATTGCCTCCATCTTCCACCCGCTGCGCACCAGCGGCCGCCTTGGGAGAACAGGCCGAGCCCGCAACGGATATGGGTTTGCTCAATCCCGTGGATTTGCTCAGCGGACAAAAATACCAAAGCGATACAGACCTGCCGCTAAGCCAGGCCTGGCCTTTGCTGCAATTGCAGCGCCATTGGAATGGGCAGGGGCGAAACCCCACGCCGACACTTGGGCAAACTGGCTGGGCCTTGAATTACGACCTGCAATTGCGGCAGCAAGGCCATGCCTTGTTCATGCCGGATGGAAGGCAAACGCGCTTGTACCCACCTGCACAGCGGCAAAGTTCGGGCTGGTTCTGGCAAGGGCCGAATGGTTTGATTCTGCGGTTTGATGAGCAGGGCTGGTTAATCCATGTGCGTATATCTACCCAGCAGTGGCTGGATATAGAACGTTTTGCGGGCACGCATCCGCAGGCGTATGCGGTTAACACTGTCCGTAATCATTTGGGCCAAGCGCTGGTGTTTGACTGGAAAAGCCAAACGCAGGAGTCGATGTCGCTACCAGGGGTGGAACAGAGCAAAGAACCAGGACAAAACCAAACTCAAGTTCAGGCATCAGGACAGGTTCAATCCCAAACTAAAACCAGTTCCCTGACCCATGTCACAAGGGCGGTAAGGGCAGCGGGAACGGCCGCAGTAGCAGCAGCGACGACGGAGGCAACTACGGCTACGGCTACGGCTACGGCTACGGCTACGGCTATCAATATTAAAACCCCGGCCGGGCCATTTCGCTTGCTTCTGGAGCGGCAGAATCAACAAATCTGGCTGGCCAGCGTCAGCCGTCCGGACGGCATGCAACGTCTCTATCATCCAGCCCCCACACCTTGGTCGCACCGTTTGGGTGGCAGCAGCCTGCAAGCACCGGGGCAAGCCCCTCAGCCAATCCAACAATGGGAGTACGACGCCCAAGGCCGAGTCAATAGGTTGATCTCCCACGCCTTCAAGCAAGACTGGACGGCACGCTATGAGCCGGGTCTGAGCGAATGGTCCATAGGTACGGAGCGACATCGCTTCCATTACCGAGACCATCAAGGCCTGCAGCGGCTACAAAAACTGGAAAGCCGCTTGTGTAGGGACTGTCCGGCCCACAGCACGGAATGGCAATATGACCCACAAGGGCGCTGGTTGCAGGCCGGACCTTGGACAGCGCAACGCCGGGCAAATGGAACGCTCTCTCGACTGGAGAAAAGGCAGGGCGGCTGGGGAGCATTACGTTTGGAGCTGAATGAAAAAGGGCGCTTGCAAAGTTGGGCAACCAGCCAGCATGGAAGCGAAACACGGCGCTGGAACCCGAATGGCAAACTGACGCACCTCGAATATGCCGAAGGAGGCGCGCTCCAAATTCAATACGACCAACAGGGACGCCTGAGCAGTCTTGAGCATCAGCAAGGTCAGGACACTGAACGCAGTGAGCTGGACTGGCTCGGGCCTGGCGCGCTGCGTATTCGTCATCCCACAGAAACGCAATGGCTCAAATTGCGGGCCGGTTTACTACAAGAGCGCCGCTTGGAACGCCGCCATAGTCCCGGCCAACGCTGGACCGAGCGCTTTGAGTACGACGAGCAGCGCAAGCTGACGCGGCACACCCTGCCGGAAGGTGGCCAGCTACGCTATCACTGGGACAAAAACGGACGATTGCTGTCTCTGGAGTGGATCAAGCAAACCGGGCAAAGCCAGACCGTGATCCACGCACAAGAGGTGGGCTATGCCTGGGGCAATGGCCTTCAACTGATCAGCCATGCGAACAGCACCGGGCAAGCAGTGGATTTGATGCTTTTGCAGCCGGATGGCAAACCTGCCTGGACACAAGCCCGCCGTCTGGATGCCCAAGGCAGGGTGCTGGAGGATCGTCATGAATACCCGCTGCTACAGCAAACCCGTCATTGGCTGTTGCACTACGACGCCCAAAGCCGGCTCATCGCTTTCCGCCAGGACCAGACAGAACCCGAACAGTGGCTGGCCTGGAGCCACAACGGTGGCCTTGCTGCACGCCACCCGAAGCCAGCCGCCTCCATTCAGCGTTCTTCCTCCGGCACGGCGAAAGCCGTCGGAAACCTGAATCTGGACTACGGCCCCAACCGTCGCTTGAAGCGTGTGCAAACAGCAAGCTCCACACTGGTCGAATACCGGCACGATGCCTTTGGCCAACGCATCTGGCGCCAGCAAGGCAATCAGGAGCGTGCCTTCTTCTTTCACGGCCAGCAATTAATGGCTGAGCTGGATTTACCAGCTACACCCGGCCAGCTCATCTCCCGGCGCTATCTGTATGCCGGGCTGACACCAATAGGCATGATTGTTTATCAGCCAGACGGACAAGGGCAGCTGTATTACCTGCATAGTGATTTGATGGGAGCTGTGCGGCTGATTAGCGATCAGCAAACCCAGCCGGTTTGGGCTGCCGACCTGAACCCTTTAGGACAGGCCGAACCTTTGCTTGAAACCCTGGAATTCAATCTACGTCTGCCGGGGCAGTACGCGGAATCGGCTACCGGCTGGCACGACAATCTCTTGCGTACCTATCTACCCGATCACGGACAGTATCTGGAAGCGGACCCGTTGGGGCCCTGGCCACAAACCCAGGCCGTGGGTTACGCACAGCAACAGCCTTTGCGTCATATTGATCCCACCGGCCTGCTCCTGTTCGCCTTTGATGGCACACGACAGGCTCCTATTACCAATAGCAATGTGTGGAAACTGTCGCAGTTGTATCAGGATGGGGCGGTGCATTATGCCGCAGGGCCGGGTGATCCAGTCACCCTGAACTGGGATGCACTGACTGCTTGGCGAGCAGGGCAGATTCTGGAGTCGCAATGGAACAATTTTCTGAATCGCATGCAGGAACAAGGCCCGGCTCCTAACGCTGTACCCGTGGACTTGCTGGGTTTCTCTCGGGGAGCGGCACTGGCACGAGACTTTTCCAATCGAATTCTGGACCACGTGCAGCAGGGCTGGTTTGTGCTGAATGATCCGCAGCGCGGCGCCATCCGTGCCTGCATCACGCCCCGTTTTTTAGGGCTGTTCGACACCGTGGCCCAGTTCGGGCTGGGAGGCGGCAGCAACTCCCAATACCGCCTGGGTGTGTCTGACGCCTGGAGCTGGGTTGCTCATGCCGTCGCCATGCATGAACACCGCGCCTACTTCCCTTTAAGCGCCCTGGCAGAGGCCATGAATACCGTGGAAATGCCTTTTATCGGCGCGCACAGCCAAATTGGCGGCGGTGTGCTGCCTGATGAAGACGAAGAAACCATCAGCGATCTGGATAAGGTAGCGCTGGCCTGGATGCATTGGCAGGCCAGGGCGACGGGCCTGACGCTGGCGGAACTGGCGCACACAGACCTTAGCGTCCTTCACCCTGTATTACTGGACATGCGCCTGCCTGGGCTGCGACTGACTAAAGGCAGTTTGCGGGGTGTGGACTATCACGGAGCGGGTCGAAACCTGATGTATCAGGACCTGCATCCACGTCTGGGGCAGGCTACCCAACAATCCATTGAAACCGTGATCAAACGCCATAACAGCTGGCGCATCCGTCCCGGAAATCAAGTGGGTTGGGTAGACATGGACGCTTACGATACGTGGTTACATAACCACCTGGGATGGGAGCGCCAGGCTTCTTGAAAAGAATTTGGCGTCAAATCACGCTATCATGTGGGGCTATCCGGCGGGCCAATGTCGCGCCTTCCATCTGGGGCGTGTTCCACACGCCGCAGTTGTCTTTCTACCAATCCAGACCTTTCCTATGCTTGCTGAGCAACAATCTCAATTAATCGCCTGCCTCCAGGCTGCCGTCCGTGCCATCTTGCCCCAGGCTGAACCCAACATCACGCTGGAGCGCCCCAAAGTGGCTGCGCACGGTGATGCTGCCTGCAATATTGCCATGCAACTGGCCAAACCAGCCGGTCGCAACCCGCGCGAGCTGGCTCAGCAAATCGTCGATACCCTCCTGGCTGATCCGAACGCCGCCGCTTTGCTGGCAGGCGCGGAAATTGCCGGTCCGGGCTTTATCAACTTTCGTCTGTCCACCGCCACGCACCAGGCCGTCCTGAAGACCATTGCCGAGCAAGGCGATCGCTTCGGTCACCTTGCTCCTACTCAGGAAAAGCTGATGGTGGAGTTCGTGTCGGCCAACCCGACCGGCCCCTTGCACGTGGGCCACGCCCGCCAAGCCGCGCTGGGCGACTCGCTGTGCCGCGTATTCAGCTCCCAAGGCTACGACGTAACCCGCGAGTTCTACTACAACGACGCCGGTAACCAGATCGACAACCTGACCACCAGCGTGCATGCCCGTGCCCGTGGCATCGAGCCCGACAGCGAGCAATTCCCTGCTGACGGCTACAAAGGCGACTACATCCTGGACATCGCCCGCGACTACCTGGCCGGCGCAACCGTTCAGGCTGCCGATGGTGCTTCCGTCACCGCCAGTGGTGATCTGGACAATCTGGAAGACATTCGCCGCTTTGCCGTGGCCTATCTGCGCCGCGAGCAGGATCTGGACTTGCAAGCCTTCGGCCTGAAGTTCGACAACTTTTACCTGGAAAGCTCGCTGTATACCTCCGGCAAGGTTGAAAAAACCGTGCAGGCCCTGATCGACGCCGGTCACACCTATGAGCTGGACGGCGCGCTGTGGCTGCGCACCACGGAACTGGGCACAGGCGACGACAAAGACCGCGTAATGCGCAAATCCGAAGGCGGTTACACCTACTTCGTGCCGGACGTGGCCTACCACGTGGCCAAGTGGGAACGCGGTTTCCACCACGCCATCAATATTCAAGGCTCCGACCACCACGGCACCATTGCCCGTGTACGCGCTGGCCTGCAAGGTCTGGGTCTGGGTATCCCCAAGGAATTCCCGGCCTACATCCTGCACAAGATGGTCAAAGTCATGCGCAATGGCCAGGAAGTGAAAATTTCCAAGCGCGCAGGCAGCTACGTCACCTTGCGTGACCTGATCGAATGGGTAGGCCAGGACGCCGTGCGCTTCTTCCTGATCCAGCGCCGTGCCGACTCCGAGTTCGTATTCGATATCGATCTGGCCCTGTCCAAGAGCGAAGAAAACCCGGTTTACTACATCCAGTACGCCCATGCCCGTATCAACTCCGTGTTGAACCAGTCGGCAGAACTGCTGGATCAGGTTCCTCAGGCCGACATCACGCCTTTGACCGCCCCCACCGAAATCGCCCTGCTGCAACGCCTGTCCGAATACCCCAATGTGCTGGCCCAATCCGCTCGCGAATTGGCTCCTCACCACATTGCCTTCTGGCTGCGCGACTGCGCGGCGGACTTCCACTCCTGGTACAACGCCGAACGCGTGTCGGTAGACGACACCACCTTGCGTCTGGCCCGTCTGCGTCTGGCCCAGGCCTGCGCCCAAGTCATTCGCAATGGTCTGAACCTGCTGGGTGTGTCCGCACCCGAACGTATGTAAACCCATAGGCAGATATGGCAAGAGCACGTAAAAAATCCAGTAGTTCCGGCGGTACCTATACCGGCATTCTGATTGGCCTGATTCTGGGTCTGGGCGCGGCGGTCGCCGTTGCCCTGTTTGTCACCAAAGTGCCCATGCCCTTTGTGGACAAGGCCAGCCGGGACAAACCTACCGTTGCCTTGCCTGAAGGGCGAGACTTGCTGGACCCGAACCGGGACCTGTATGGCAGCTCCAGTGGACAAACTCCTCCGCCGGGCGACACCATTCCCGGTTTGACCTTGCCCCCCGTGAATTTGCCCAGCATCCCGTCCAAGCCTGCTGCACCGGACGCCTTGGGTGATCTGATCGCCACCTTGCCCGCCATGGGTACGGAACCAGCTCGCCAGCCAGAGACCCGCAATACCGCTCCTGCGGTAACGCCTCCGGCCACAACGCCTGCCGCTCCAAGCACCCCGGCACCGGCCACCAGCAAACCCGCCACACCAGCTCCGGCTGCGCCCCCGGCGGCGACCAAGCCAGCCACCACCTCCACCCCCTACTACCTGCAAGCAGGCGCATTTCGCAACAATGCGGACGCCGAAGCCATGAAGGCCCGCTTGTTGATGCTAGGCTTTGACGCTTCAGTGCAAAGTGCACAGGTCAATGGCAGCACGGTGAACCGGGTACGCATGGGCCCCTTCAAGGGCATAGACGAAATGAACCGGGCACGCAGCCGTCTGGCCGAGGAAAAAATTGATACTTCGGTGGTCCGGCCCTAAGCAATTTGTGCCAAAGGCAGCCCCAAGGTGAACTTTTCCGCCATTGCACAGGTCATAGACCTCATCTTCCCCATTAAGGAAATTGATTCATGAAGCTGAACGCATTGTTTGTACGATCCCTGGTCGGTGCCAGTCTCTTGGCTGGGGCGACCTTGTTGCCCGCCACCAGCGCGCTGGCTCAACAAGCCGACCAAGGCTACGTTACCCTGCCTGCGGCTCAGCCCTCGGACAGCGTCGGTAAAACCGAAGTGCTGGAGTTCTTCTCCTACAGCTGCCCACACTGCGCCATCCTGGAACCCAAGGTCGAAGCCTGGTCCAAGACCCTGCCAGACAACGTCGTACTGCGCCGTGTGCCTGTTGCCTTCAATGCCGGCATGACTGATCTGCAAAAGCTGTACTACACCCTGGAAGCCATGGACCGTCTGGACCTGCATCCCAAGGTGTTTGAAGCCATCCACCAGAAACGTGAGCGCATTTTTGATGCAAAGACCATCACGGCCTGGGCAGCCGCACAAGGCGTAGACAAGGCTCGCTTCGAGCAGACCTTCAACTCCTTTGGCGTGCAGACCAAGGCCAATAAAGCCAACGAACTGTCCAACACCTACCAGATTCAGGGCACACCTAGTCTGGCAGTAGGCGGCAAGTTTGTGACTTCCCCTGCACTGGCCAATGGTTACGACGAAAGCATCACCAAAGCTCAAGAGCTGGTGAAGATGGTCACCAACCGCTAATCAGCGGTTTGGCTGAGCCATACAGCCAAGGGCCCTCAAGACTGGTTTTGTTCCGGTTTTGAGGGCCCTTGGCGTTTCTATATCTGTGATCTATTAGCTGCCGGTAACTCGTAAGTAATTCGATAACAGCGGCTTACAAGAAGGTACGGGATTCCAACGTCATTGCAAGTCTGGGCCATTTATTAAAGCCAAGGTGCGTCCCTGGCTGGAGCAGTCAGTGAAAGGCCTAAGCCTGCGCCGCCGTCTCAAAAGCCTGCGTCAGGTCAGCGCACAAGTCTTTGGTCGATTCCAAACCGATATGCAGGCGCACCAGACTGTCCTGGCTGTCCTGCCAGTAGCTATGACCACTTAGAAACGCCGTATCCACCAACTGCACCAGGCTTTCAAAACCACCCCAGGAAAAGCCAATACCAAACAGGGTCAGGGCATCTACGAATGCGCGTGCCTGCGCATTGTTCAGTCGTAGCTGCACCGACAACATACCGTTAGAGCCGGTGCAGTCACGTTGCCACAAGGCATGGCCAGGATCTTGTGGCCAAGCGGGATGATAGATACGGGTAACTTCAGGGCGACTATCCAGAAATTGGCACACAGCCAGCGCATTGGCGGCGCTTTCACGCATACGAATAGGCAGGGTACGCACACCGCGTAATGCCAACCAGGCGTCATCGGCACTGATGGAAAAACCCAGCGCATAGTGGTTGTCGTGCAGGCGTTTGTTGATGGCTGGATCTGCGGACATGACTGCACCCAACATCAAATCGGAGTGGCCTGCCACATACTTGGTCCCAGCCACGATAGACACGTCAAAACCCAATTCCAAGGGACGGTAGATATAGCCCGAGCCCCAGGTGTTGTCAGTAACCAGCAGCAAATCGTGCTTGCGACCAAACTCCGCCAAGGCGGGCATATCCAGCATTTGCATCAACAAGGAGCCGGGTGACTCCACGTACACCATGCGGGTATTGTCTTGCAGATGACGGGCCATTTCCTCGGGGGTCGGTGCACAGAACGTGGCCTGTATGCCCATCCGGCGCAACACGGTCTTTTCCAGATAATGCACCGGACCATAAGCACTGTCAGCAATCAGCACGTGATCGCCAGAATCCAGCAGTGCCAGCAAACCCAAGGTAATCGCTGCCATGCCGGACGGTGCCAGCAAAGCCTGGGTGGCAGATTCCAGCTGACAGAACACCTGCTCCAGTGCAGCGTGGGTATCCATGCCCGAGCGCCCGTAGGTAACCGAGCGTTTTTCGGGATCTGCCTTGTCCGCCTGGGCTCGATCCAGAGCGTCCAGATTGCGAAAGCGCACCGTGCTGGTGCGCATGATGGGCACGGCCACCGGCGCCGCATCGGTATGCGGATCGAACGGGGCCAGACCCGTATGTTGCAAGGCGGTGTCCAGGGCGAGATCAGAGCTCATAGTGTTGGCAGGCGGTAGCAAGAAAAGCTCTACGCTACCACAGGCGAGCGGGCCCGGTCGCCTCTGCCAACAGTCGCTATATTGCCCCTTCTTATTAAGAGGCGCCCCAGTGTTTAAATGCGCTGGAAACGGTAAACCCCATCCTCGCCCATCGCACGACGCAAACGATCATCAAAATACAAGGCGTGCAGGTGAGCAATGGCCTCGCCCATGGCAAAGGTCATCTGATGCGAGTCCAGCTTGCGATGAAAGAGCACAGGCAGAATATCGGCGGCGGTACAGGGCTGGGCACAGGCTTCCAACACTTCTTCCAGACGCTCGGCGTGATGCTCCTGCTGCTGACGAATGCGCTCGTGCATGCCACGGAAAGGCTTGCCATGCGAAGGCAACACCAAAGTATCCGGGGCCAGATCCTGATAGGACAGCAGGGAGTTCAAATACAAAGGCAAAGGATTCGCAAAGGGCTCGGTATCGAACACGCTGATATTGGTGGAGATACGCGGCAAGAGCATATCACCGGAGATCAGCACCTTCAGTTCTTCACAATACAGGGACATATGCTCGGGAGCATGGCCGTAGCCCACGATCAAACGCCAGGGGCGTCCGGCAATCATCACACGCTGACCATCCATCAAGCGCACAAAACGCTCGGGCACCGAAGGCACCATCGAAGGGTAGTAATCCCCACGGCTGCGAATCTGCTCACGGGCTTTCTCATCTTGCAGGCCATGACGGACAAAATGCGCTTCTGCCGCCACACCATTCGGGCCACCGGCTTCCGCGCCAGTCTGGCGTCCACCTGTCCCCGACCACAGCTTGGCGGTCGCGTAGTCCGTCATGCTGATCCACAAAGGTGCATTCCAGCGCTGGCACAACCAGTCCGCCAAACCGACATGATCCGGGTGCATATGGGTAACGATCACGCGCAGCACGGGCAAGCCTTCCAGCTCGTTCTGGAAAACCTGTTCCCACAGCTCGCGCACTTCGGGACGGGCGACGCCACAGTCCACAATGGTCCAGCCCTCCCGCCCCTCGATTTGGTCGCGCAATAGCCACAAATTGATGTGATCCAGCGCAAAAGGCAAAGGCATACGCAGCCAACGCACCCCCGGCGCGACTTCCAGGCTGCCACCCGCTGGGGGCAGGGTATCTGCCCAGGGATAATTCAATTTTTGTTCGTTAGGATTCATGCTCGCTCCAATGAATGGCTCTTGTAGGGCGTAAGGGCTGTCCATACTAAAAGGCCCTAGTTCCCTCTCTAGCTCTATGGCATGATAGTTTACGTTTACGTAAATCACACTAAAAATGACAACGACAACCTGGACAATATCGGATCTGGCGCACGAGTTTGGCATCACGCCTCGTACCCTGCGCTTCTATGAAGACCAAGGGATCTTGAGCCCGCTGCGCCAAGGTACACAGCGCATTTATCAGCCCCGCGATCGTGCCCGCCTGAAGCTGGCCCTGCGTGGCAAGCGCCTGGGGCTGCAGTTATCGGAGATTCTGCGGCTGATCAATATGTATGAATCCCCGATGGACACGGCCTCCCAGCTTAAGCACTATCAGGAAGTCCTGAACGAGCACCGCCTGCGCCTGGAGCGTCAGCGGCAGGACCTGGATCAGACCTTGCAGGAGATTCAGGACCAGCTCGACATCTGTCACACCATGAGCGAACAGTTGAAGTTGGAGTCCCGATAAGGGAAAACCCATATATATGACGTTTACGTAAACGTAATATAAATACAATTCCACAACCCATTTATTTCCACGGAGTGTCTCATGAGCCTGCCCGGCCTGAATTTCGATCTTGGCTCCGACCTGGACATGCTGCGCGACGCTGTCGCCGACTTCTCCCAGGCCGAAATTGCCCCCTTAGCGGCTCAACTGGATCACGATGACCAGTTCCCCATGCACTTGTGGAAGAAGTTCGGTGAGATGGGTTTGCTGGGCATGACCGTTAGCGAAGAATACGGTGGTGCGAACCTGGGCTATCTGGCTCACATGATCGCGATGGAAGAAATCTCCCGTGCCAGCGCCTCGGTGGCCCTGTCCTACGGCGCGCACTCCAACCTCTGTGTGAACCAGATCAACCGCAACGGTACAGAAGCCCAGAAGCAGAAATACCTGCCCAAACTGATCAGCGGCGAGCATATCGGTGCTCTGGCCATGAGTGAGCCCGGTGCCGGTTCGGACGTGGTCAGCATGAAGCTGCGCGCCGAAAAGAAGGGCGATCGCTACGTGCTCAATGGCTCCAAAATGTGGATTACCAACGGCCCGGACGCTGACACCCTGGTGGTGTACGCCAAGACGGACCCGCAAGCCGGCGCACGCGGCATTACCGCCTTCCTGATCGAAAAGAATTTTGCCGGTTTCTCCGTTGCCCAAAAGCTGGACAAGCTGGGTATGCGCGGCAGCCACACAGGCGAGCTGGTGTTCCAGGATTGTGAAGTCCCTGAAGAAAACGTGCTGGGCCAACTCAATGGTGGCGTCAAAGTGCTGATGTCCGGCCTGGACTACGAACGCGCCGTGCTGGCCGGTGGTCCGCTGGGCATCATGCAAGCCGTCATGGACGTGGTGATTCCTTACATCCACGACCGCAAGCAGTTCGGCCAGGCCATTGGCGAATTCCAGCTGATTCAAGGCAAGGTGGCCGATATGTACACCACCCTGCAAGCCAGCCGCGCCCTGTGCTATGCCGTGGGCAAGAATCTGGACCGTCTGGGTGCAGGCCATGTACGTTCTGTGCGTAAAGACTGCGCAGCCGCCATCCTGTACAGCGCTGAAAAAGCCACCTGGATGGCTGGTGAAGGTATCCAGATTCTGGGCGGCAACGGCTACATCAACGAATTCCCCACAGGCCGCCTGTGGCGCGATGCCAAGTTGTACGAGATCGGCGCGGGCACCAGTGAAATCCGCCGCATGCTGATCGGCCGCGAATTGTTCGCCGAAACCGCCTAAAAAGGCAAAGGCATGTCCAACCCTGATTTTGGCGAAACCACCGTCATTACCCCGGTTCAAAAACCGGGGATGACGGCTATCCAGGTGGCCCAGGCCATGCTGGATGGGTTCAATCGCCACTATGCGCTGTTTCGCTACAGCGCCCAGCGCGCCAAGTCTTTGTACGAATCAGGCGACTGGCATGGTATTCAGCAGCTCTCGCGCGAACGTATCGAGTACTACGCGACACGGGTGCGCGAATGCGCGGCCATGCTTAGCCAGAATCTGCGTTTGCATCAGCCCACGCCTTCCGATCCGGCCCATCTGGACGAGGCCCAGCAGCAGTTGTGGTTGCAGGCCAAGGCGGAGTTTGTACGCCTGCTCTCGGGTCACCGTCAGCCAGAATGTGCGGAGACCTTTTTCAACTCCGTCTCCTGCCGCGTGCTGCATCGGCACTACTTCCGCAACGAATTCATTTTCGTGCGCCCAGCCGTTGCCACGGATTATCTGGACGGCGCGCTGCCTTCGTATCGGGTCTATTACCCCACCGAAGAAGGTCTGGAAGCCAGTCTGACCAGTATGCTGGCCGACTTCGGTCTGGCCGCCCCCTTTGCCGACCTGCCGCGCGATGTGCGCACGCTGGCTCGTATGGCCGTGCGTCAACTGTGCCGCCGTCTGCCACGTGGCTATGGCTCGCGCATTGGCTCGGACTGCCAGATTCAGGTGCTGAACTCCCTGTTCTTTCGTAACAAGGGCGCCTATGTGGTGGGCCGCCTGATCAATCAGGGTGAAGTGCTGCCGTTTTCGATTGCCATTTTGCATCGCCCATCAGGACATTTGTATATAGACGCCTTGCTGCACACCACGGACGACCTGTCCACGCTGTTCAGCTTTACCCGCGCCTATTTTCTGGTCGATATGGAAGCGCCATCGGCCTATGTGGACTTTCTGTCCAGCCTGCTGCCACGCAAGCCCAAGGCCGAGCTGTACACCGCCATCGGTCTGCAAAAGCAGGGCAAGACGCTGTTCTACCGCGACTTTCTGCACCATCTGTCGCACTCGCACGATCACTTTGATCTGGCTCCCGGTATTGCCGGTATGGTGATGACGGTATTTACCTTGCCGTCCTACCCCTATGTGTTCAAGCTGATCCGCGACCGGATTCAAAAGCAGGGCATGGACCACGCTACGGTACGCAGCAAATACCAGCTGGTTAAAAAACATGATCGTGTCGGGCGCATGGCCGACACCTGGGACTACGCTCAGGTGGCCTTGCCCAAGGCACGCTTTTCCGAAGCCTTGCTGGAAGAACTTCGCCGCGAAGTGCCCAGCCTGCTGGAAGAGTCCGAGGACACCATCCTGCTGCGCCACGTCTACATTGAACGACGCATGACCCCGCTGAACCTGTATCTGAACAAAGCCAGCGACCCCGCCCTGAATGCCGCCGTGGAGCAATACGGCAAGGCGATCCGGGAACTGGCCGCCGCCGACATCTTCCCCGGCGATATGTTGTTCAAGAACTTTGGTGTGACTCGTCTGGGCCGCGTCGTCTTCTATGACTACGACGAAATCCAGCACATGCGCGAGATGAACTTTCGCGCCATTCCGCCTGCACCAAATGAAGAAGCCGAAATGGCCAGCGAACCCTGGTATCCCATCGGCCCGAACGATGTATTTCCCGAAGAATTCGGCTACTTTCTATTGACCGACCCTCGTATTCGCAAAGCCTTCATGGCCCACCATGCAGAACTGCTGGAGCCTGAATGGTGGACTCAGTGCCGCTTGCGAGTGACGCAAGGTCGGATCGAAAATATTTTTCCGTATAACAAAGATCGGCAGCTGCACGAGTTTGCCAAACGCGGGCCGGTCTCCTCTTTGCAACCAGGAGTCTTTCATGACTAATTCCGTTGTCATCGTCTCGATCGCCCGCACCCCTATGGGCGGCATGATGGGTAGCCTGTCCGATCTGGCCGCCCACGAACTGGGCGCCGTCGCCATCAAGGCGGCCATGGAGCGCTCGGGCATTCAGGCCGACAAGGTCGACGAAGTGATCATGGGTAACGTGCTGCAAGCCGGTCAGGGCCAGGCTCCTGCACGCCAGGCTGCCTTGGGCGCCGGTCTGCCCCAGGGTGTAGCTTGCACCACCATTCACAAGGTTTGCGGTTCCGGTCTGAAAGCCGCCATGTTTGCCCACGACCTGCTCAAGGCAGGCAGCGTGGACGTGGTGGTGGCCGGCGGTCAGGAAAGCATGAGCAATGCTCCCTACCTGCTGCTGAAAGGCCGCGAAGGCTACCGCTACGGTCACTCCACCGTGTATGACCACATGGCCCTGGACGGCCTGGAAGACGCGTACAGCCGTGGCACCGCCATGGGTGTATTTGCCGAAGATTGCGCCAGCAAATACGAGTTCAGCCGCGAAGAGCAGGACGCCTACGCGCTGGAGTCGCTGCGCCGCGCTCGCCAAGCCAGCGATGACGGCAGCTTTGAATGGGAAATTGCGCCAGTCACCATCGCTGGCCGCAAGGGTGATGTCGTTGTTGCCAAGGACGAAGCCCCCACCAAAGCCATGCCCGAGAAGATCCCCACGCTGCGTCCCGCTTTCAAGAAAGACGGCACAATTACCGCTGCCAACGCCTCGTCCATTTCGGACGGTGCCGCCGCCATGGTGATCACCACCGAAGAAAAAGCCAAGGAATTGGGTGCCACACCGCTGGCCCGCATTGTGGCTCACACCCAGCACGCGCAAGAACCGGCCTGGTTCACGACCGCTCCAGTCGCTGCTATCCAGAAACTGCTGGATAAAACCGGTTGGAGCGTGGCTGACGTTGACCTGTTCGAGATCAACGAAGCCTTTGCCGTGGTGACCATGGCTGCCATGAAAGAGCTGAACATCCCGCACGACAAGGTCAACATCCACGGTGGTGCTACCGCCCTGGGTCACCCCATCGGTGCATCGGGTGCTCGCCTTCTGGCAACCTTGATCGGCGCACTGCGCAAGACCGGCGGCAAGCGCGGTATTGCCTCGCTGTGCATTGGCGGTGGCGAAGCTGTCGCCCTGGCCGTCGAGCTGGTTTAAAGCAAGCTCATCAGCCGGGCTGCGGCCCGGCTGATTTTATGGGCTTTTCTCTGTTCTCTTTCCAGGCACGCCATGTCAGTTATTGAATCCCGCATCAATCCGCGTTCCCAAGACTTTCAGGACAACGCCTCGATCATGCAGGCCCTGATCCTTGATCTGCGCCAAAAGCTACAGAAAACCGCCTTGGGTGGGTCCGAATCCTCCCGGCAACGCCATGTGGGTCGCGGCAAGCTGCTGCCCCGTGAACGCGTCGAACGTCTGCTTGATCCCGGCACCCCTTTCCTGGAGCTTTCGCCTTTGGCTGCCCAGGATGTCTATAACAACGAATCCCCGGGCGCAGGCATCATCACCGGCATTGGCCGCATTGCAGGCATTGAATGCGTGGTGGTCTGCAACGACGCTACGGTCAAGGGCGGTACTTACTACCCGCTGACCGTCAAAAAGCATTTGCGTGCCCAGGAAATTGCCCAACAGAACAATCTGCCCTGCGTGTACCTGGTGGACTCGGGCGGGGCCAACCTGCCCAATCAGGAAGACGTGTTCCCGGATCGTGACCACTTTGGCCGCATCTTCTACAACCAGGCCAATATGTCGGCCCAGGGCATTGCCCAGATTGCGGTCGTGATGGGTTCGTGTACCGCTGGCGGTGCCTACGTTCCAGCCATGAGTGATGAATCCATCATCGTGCGCGACCAGGGCACCATCTTCCTGGGTGGCCCTCCACTGGTCAAAGCCGCAACCGGTGAAGAGGTCAGCGCCGAAGACTTGGGCGGTGGCGATGTACACACCCGTCTGTCCGGCGTAGCTGACCATCTGGCGGAAAACGATCTGCATGCGCTGGAGCTGGCGCGCCGCTGCGTAGGCCGCCTGAACCGTGAGAAGAAACTGCCCTGGCCGCTGAAAGAAGTGCGCGAGCCACGCTACGACCCGCAAGAGCTGAACGGCATCATCCCTGCCGACACCCGCAAACCCTACGATGTGCGCGAAGTCATCGCCCGCATTGTGGATGACTCGGATTTTGATGAATTCAAGGCCCGCTTTGGCACCACGCTGGTGACCGGCTTTGCCCATATCCACGGCATGCCTGTAGGCATCATTGCCAACAACGGCATTCTGTTCTCCGAAGCGGCCCAGAAGGGCGCCCACTTCATCGAACTGTGCTGCCAGCGCAAGACGCCTCTGGTGTTCCTGCAGAACATCACCGGCTTCATGGTGGGCCGCAAGTACGAAAACGAAGGGATCGCTCGCCACGGAGCCAAGCTGGTGACTGCTGTCTCTACCGCGGCCGTGCCCAAATTCACCGTGATTCTGGGCGGCTCCTTTGGTGCCGGTAACTACGGCATGTGTGGCCGCGCCTTCAGCCCACGCCTGCTGTTCCTCTGGCCCAATGCCCGTATCTCGGTCATGGGTGGTGAACAGGCGGCCAGCGTGCTGGCTACCGTGCGCCGTGATGGCCTGGAAGCCCGTGGTCAGACCTGGAGTGCCGAGGAAGAAGAAGCCTTCAAGGCCCCCATCCGTGAGCAATACGAACATGAAGGCCACCCCTACTACGCCACCGCGCGTCTGTGGGATGACGGCATCATCCAGCCTTCGGATACCCGGCGCGTTCTGGCCCTGGGCCTGTCCGCCGCCTTGAACGCCCCTATTGAAGACACCCGCTTTGGCGTGTTCCGCATGTAAGACAAGGAGACACTGTGTTTCAGACCCTGCTGATAGCCAATCGCGGTGAAATTGCCTGCCGGGTGGCCGCCACTGCCCGCAGCCTGGGGCTGCGTACCGTTGCGGTTTACTCCGACGCGGACGCCGACGCCCAGCACGTACGTGCTTGTGATCAAGCCGTGCGCATCGGTGGCCCCGAGCCACGCGACAGTTATTTGAAGATCGACGCCATTCTGGAAGCCGCCCGTGCCACTGGCGCGAATGCCATCCACCCTGGCTACGGTTTTCTGTCCGAGAACGAGCACTTTGCTCGCGCTTGTGAAGAAGCCGGCATTATTTTTGTAGGCCCGCCCGCTCAAGCCATTGCGGCCATGGGCAGCAAGTCCGCCGCCAAATCCCTGATGGAAAAAGCCGGTGTACCCTTGGTGCCCGGTTACCACGGCGACAATCAGGACCCCGACTTTCTGCACAAACAAGCCGACCAGATCGGCTACCCCGTGCTGATCAAGGCCAGTGCCGGTGGTGGCGGCAAGGGCATGCGCATTGTGGAAGAGTCCGGCGCGTTCCTGGAAGCCCTGCGCTCTTGCCAGCGCGAAGCCGCCAGCAGCTTTAGCGACGACCGCGTACTGATCGAGCGCTACGTCACCAAGCCACGCCATATCGAAATTCAGGTCTTTGGTGACCAGCACGGTGGCTACGTCTACCTGTTCGAACGCGACTGCTCGGTACAGCGCCGTCACCAGAAAGTGATTGAAGAAGCTCCCGCCCCCGGCATGACGCCCGAGCGTCGCCAGGCCATGGGTGAAGCGGCCATTGCAGCAGCACGCGCCGTGAACTATGTGGGTGCAGGCACGGTGGAGTTCATTGCCGAGCAGGACGGACGTTTCTACTTCATGGAAATGAATACCCGCCTGCAAGTGGAGCACCCCGTCACCGAACTGATTACCGGCCACGATCTGGTGGAATGGCAGCTGCGTGTGGCCGATGGCCAACCTTTGCCTGCCAAGCAGGAAGAACTGAGCATCAATGGCCACGCCATCGAGGTTCGTATCTACGCAGAAAACCCCGATAAGGACTTCCTGCCCTCCATCGGTACGCTGCGCAGCTTGCAGTACCCCGCCCATGCGTCCTTCACCTCCGGTGAAGTACGTATCGACAGTGGCGTGCGTGAAGGCAGCGTCATCAGCCCCTTCTACGATCCCATGATTGCCAAGGTGATCACCCATGGTGCTGATCGTGAGCAGGCCCGTCGTCGCCTGATTCGCACGCTGGCCGATACTCAAGTGGCCGGCGTACACACCAACAAGACTTTCCTGCAACGCCTGCTGGGCGATGAAGCCTTTGCCCAGGCCGATCTGGATACAGGTCTGATCCCACGCCGTCACGATGCGCTGTTCCCCAGCAATCAGGACGTTCCAGCGTCTGTGCTGGCCTTCGCCGCCTGCGCCGTGCTGACTCACCAGGGTCTGAGCGGACAAGCCTCCAACTCCGACCCCTGGGCGGTGCATGACGCCTGGCGTCTAAGCGGAGACTACGATCAGAAAGTAGCCTTGCAACTAGGCGAACAAACTCACGAAGTACTACTACAACGTCGTGAAAACCAGTGGCAGATCACACTGGGCGAAGCTCAACACGTGCTGCGCTGGCAAGCCGAGACAACCGCTGGTCTGGCCAAAACCCTGACCTTACGTCTGTGGCTGGATCAGGTCGAATATCGCGCCCAGGTGCTGCAAGATGGCGACCATCTACAAGTTGCCCAGGCCGGTTCGGACTGGACTCTGGCCGTGATCGACACCTTGGCCAGCGCCGGTACCAACAGCCAGGAAGCCCACGGCGGCCGTCTGACCGCTCCCATGCCCGGCAAGATCATTGCCCTGAACGTGGGCGCTGGTGACAGCGTCAAGCAGGGTGATGTGCTACTGGTCATGGAGGCCATGAAGATGGAACATTCCATTCAGGCACCGGCTGATGGCACCGTGGCCGAGCTGTTCTTTGCCGTGGGAGATCAAGTGCCCGAGGGCGCAGAACTGGTCACCATGGAGAGCTGAAACTCCTCCCTTCCAGCCCGTGTAAAACGCATTGCCGGACTGGAAAAATAGGCGTAAAGTCGCACTAACAAGAGCCCCCGTCCAGGGGCTCTTGCCGTTAAGAACGACTCATGACCGCCCAGCCCCTTACCCCTTACTGTGGTCGCTTTGCGCCTAGTCCCAGTGGTCCCTTGCACGAGGGTTCACTGGTGGCCGCTATGGCCAGCTACCTGGATGCACGCGCCCAGAACGGGCGCTGGTTACTACGCATTGAAGACATAGACACGCCACGCGTGGTCGCAGGGGCTGACCAGATCATCATGCAGCAGTTGCAAGGTCTGGGCATGCATTGGGATGGCGAGGTGCTTTGGCAAAGCCAGCGGCTGGCACGCTACCAGGAAGTGTTTGATGGCCTGCGCGAGCGAGATCTGGTCTACGGCTGCTCCTGCACCCGTCAGGAAATTCTGGCGGCTTCCATGCCGGTTGCCCCGGATTCGCATGAATATCCCTATGCAGGCACCTGCCGCCACGGCATCCCGGCAGACCGTGCCATCCGTGCATGGCGGCTGCGGGTGCCGGAAGGGGTGGAACACTTCACCGATCGCTGGGCCGGGCCGCAGCAACAGGACGTAGCCAAAGAAGTAGGGGACTACATCCTTAAGCGCGCCGACAAGCTCTGGGCTTACCAGTTTGTTGTGGTCATTGATGATGCAGACAGCCAGATCACCGATGTTGTACGCGGTGCCGACTTGCTCAGCTCCACCGCCCGCCAACGCGTACTGCAAAAAGTCCTGGGCCTGCCTGTACCGCGCACGTTGCACGTGCCGCTGGCCTGTGATGAGCAAGGCCGCAAGCTCTCCAAACAGAACCATGCCCCGGCCTTTGACCTGGAGCATCCTATGGAGACACTGCAACGCGTCTGGGCCTTTCTGGGGTTTGCTCCCGTGGCTGCGAACACCCTGGACGAGTTCTGGAGCCAGGCCATCAGTGCGTGGGCGCAGCGCTTCCCGCTGCCTGCGGAGCCAAGCCCGAACAGTTGAGCCACGAGCCGAGGCTGGATGCGGATGCGGATGCGGATGCGGATGCGGATGCGGATGCGGATGCGGATGCG
>ENA-UOUJ01000663-UOUJ01000663.1-activated-sludge-metagenome-genome-assembly--contig:-NODE-663-length-21189-cov-11.433425_pt1 | contig 21189 bp, 41 predicted proteins | sample MGYA00249839_ERZ747224 | MGnify/ENA primary metagenome ERZ747224 (study PRJEB28782, sample SAMN03220277) | activated sludge metagenome | biome: wastewater; feature: sewage sludge; material...
TCTATAGCAGAAGCTGTTGATGATTCTAATAAAAGACCACAACAAACTATATTTTGTGTATTAGAAAATGATGACAATAATGAGTTTACAGAACATCAATTAAAGTCATTAGAATCAGTTAAACACATGATACGTAATAATAATGCAAGAGTATTTGATACATTAGAAGATGTTGCTAATTTCTTAAATTATATTCGTGGATATGTGGATCCATATGAAAATTAACGAAAATGAAAAAGATAATTGATAAATTATTTTTAATTAAAGAAATCCGAAGTAAAGAAGGTGTTTTACATTTTAAACGTTATAGATTATTATCTACACCTTGGTTCAATATTTATATTCATAAAATATATAAAGCTGATAGAGATTTACATTTACACGATCATCCATGGAATTACTTTAATATAATTATTAAAGGTGCATATATTGAACAAACTATAGAAAACGGAGTAATTAAAAACAATTCAATGTTGTGTTTATGTACATCACGTAGAAAAGCAACACAATGTCATAAGATTGCACATATGGTTACACCATGTGTTACTACATTATTTATTACTGGTAAAACATTTAGAACTTGGGGGTATAATGTTAATGGTAATTGGATAGATAATGAAACATATCGAAAATTAAAAAACGATAAAAAACTTTAAACATTCTTATTATTTCTTTGTATAATAAACTGTATTAGAATAAAAATAATAAACAAAAATTATGAGTACAACAGAAATTTACGGGGAATTAGAAAAATTATGGGAAACATTTAAGGCAGAGCATAATTCATCTAAAAAAGTATCAAAAGGTAGAGCACGCAAGGCATTAGGTGAAATGAAAAAATTAATTACACCTTACCGTGCAGCTTCAAATGCTGAAGGAAAAGCATAAAAAACAAAAATAAATTTTTATATATCAAAACTAATTACTATATTTGCTATATAAATTAAAAAGGAACAAAAAATAATTAATATATAATTAAAATGAAAAATTTAGTAAACATATCAGTTAGTGATCGTTATTATGATCGTGAACCGGAGCAAAGACTTGGGACTGATATTGTATTATCTAATTTTTAACAATGAAATTATAAATTAATAGATACTTTGAAAGTCCCTTAGAAATAAGGGACTTTTTAGTTTATATAAAAACGAGAGTGTGGTGTAATGGTAGCACATGGTGTTTATAATATCTAGATGTAGATCAGTTGGTAGATTACTGCATTTGGGATGCAGGGGTCGTGAGTTCGAGTCTCACCATCTAGACAATTTTTATGGACAGTAAAGTATAGTTCAAATTTAATATATAAATAAAAAGATATATTAAATTATGGAACAGATTAATAAATATATATGTGAAAATTGTGAGAACAAACATGACGGAACTTATGGAAGTGGTAGATTTTGTAGTAATAAATGTGCAAGAGGTTTCTCAACCAAAAATAAAAGACAAGAAATAAACCAAAAAGTAAGTTTTTTTTTACGTAAAAATAAATCTGAATATTTGTATACTAGAAATTGTATAACATGTTCAAAAGAATTTACTACAAAAAAAGAAAATAAAAAATATTGTTGTGTTAAATGTGCACAGAAAAAAATATATACAGATGAAGAAAAAAAAAGAAAATCAGATATACAAAAAAAATTAGTTTCGGAAGGAAGACATGTTGGATGGCAAACTAGAAATAAAAGAAGTTATGCTGAATTATTTTTTGAGAATGTATTAATTAATAATAATATTAATTTTTCTGTAGAATTTAAAATTAATAAACGCAATTTAGGTTTTAATAATGCTTCCAATTATTTTTTAGATTTTTATTTACATGATTATAATATTGATTTAGAAATTGATGGTAAACAACATGAACAACCAGAACGAAAAAAAAATGATAATATTAGAGATGAAGCGTTAACTAAATATGGTATAACTGTTTATAGAATAAAATGGAAAAATCCAAAATATAATGAAAATTATATTAAAAATGAAATAAATAAATTTTTAGAATTTTTAGAAACAATTAAAACTGAATAATTAGTACACTGGAGAACGGTTCGAATCCGGCACTTTCGACTGGTTCTTTGAAAAAAAAAAAATAAAATATTTTTAAATATAAAAAATAATTAGTATATTTGTAAAAAGAAGTATTTTTCGCCGATTGGTCAAGTGGTTACGACGTCGCACTTTCACTGCGGAGTCACGAGTTCGATTCTCGTATCGGTGACAAAAATGAAAAAATGTGAGAATTGTGATAATGATCACGACGGTAATTATGGAAGTGGTAGATTTTGCTCTAGTAAATGTTCAAGATCATTCTCTACAAAAGATAAGCGTTCTTTGATAAATGAAAAAGTTTCAAAATCATTAACAAAAGATGCATATAAAAAAATATGTAAATTTTGTAAAAATGAATTTGAAACAAAAAGAAAACAAAGATTATTTTGTTCAAATAGTTGTGCATCTTTTTATAAAATGCAAAATACTGATTGTAAAATAAAAATAAGCGCAGCATGTAAAAAAGCAGGTTGTGGAGGATTAAGAAAAAATAGTACAAGAGGTAAAAGCGGTTGGTATAAAGGATATTGGTGTGATAGTAGTTGGGAATTAGCTTATGTTATTTATAACCTAGAACACAATATTAAATTTGAAAGAAATAAAAAAGGATTTGAATACATTTATGAAAATCAAACTCATAAATATTATCCAGATTTTATTCTTGAAGATGGTACATATATTGAAATAAAAAATTTTAAATCTAATATAACAGATGCTAAAATTTTTTATTTTAAAAACAAAATAAAAATATTATATAAAAACGAAATGAAGTTATATTTAGATTATGTCATAACTAAATATAGTAAAAATTTTATAAATTTATATGAATAAAAGGCTTATTGGTATAGTGGTAACATATTCGGTTGTCTCCCGAAAGTCGACAGTTCGATCCTGTCATAAGCCGCAATAGTTGGACACAGAAAATTCTCAATCTGCAGAACGAGAATAAAGTACGTGAATGCTTTATTTTAATAACTCATCTCGAGTAAAAAGTTATTAAAATTTTTAATATTAGTGTAGTGGATAGCACGATCAGCGCTGAGCTGGTAGGGAATAGTTCGAATCTATTATATTGATCAAATATTTCGAGGTATGGTGTAGTGGTTAACATACATGACTGTCTCTCTTGTGCCGCGGGTTCGATTCCCGCTACCTCGACCGGTTCTTTTTTAGTGTTATAATTAAAAAGACTTAAATAAAATATTAAGGAAAATACTGAACGGTAGTAGGTTGTTTTTTGCGGATGTGTTCGATTCACAGACTGATTGAGTTCGACTCTCATTCGGGCTGGTTGCAATAAAAAAACAGAATTAATATTTAATATGTCGCAGTCGACTAGTGGTTTAGGTCGCTACCCTTTCAAGGTAGTAAGTCAGAAATGACTTCGTGGGTTCGAATCCCATCTGCGATACTAGTAAAAACGAAAATAAAAATTATGAAAAAATTCAACATGCTTTAAGGTAAAAACAACCCTAAAGCAAAATGGAAAAAACAAAACAAAGTAAAAAGTATTGGGCATGGACTGAAGCTCAAAAAAGACGAAAAACTAAAGGTAGATATTGGAGTAGAATTGCTCCAAGATGGTATCGAAGAGAGTTTGATGTTAAAACTAAAACAAAAGTTAAAAAGGCATTACACCAGATTGTGCTTGGTTATGATGAAGATGATGTAGATTTTTCTCGTGCATATCATCAAAGTTGTGCAAACTGGTATTGGTGGTAAAAAATTAAAAAGATAAGAAAAAATGAAAACAATAGTAATAAATAAAAATGTAGTAATAAAAGTACAAGCAACTTCTTATTCATATTATTATAACTTATTGAAAAATCGATGAGACTATATTTCTATTGCAGAATTTGAAGCCTTATCGATTTGATAAGGCTTTTTTTATATCCCAACATGGCAGAGTGGTTAATTGCGCGGAACTGTAAATTCCGTCTCTTTGAGTTCGTAGGTTCGAATCCTACTGGTGGGACAAAAATTATATGGGAGGGATTATGGTGATAGCCGAATCTGTAAAATTCTAGCAGGTGAGTTCGAGTCTCACGTCTCCCACTGTTATTATAGGGAAGTTGAAATGATGGTCAATTGTGATCTGGATTTAAGATCATGTACTGCAAATTAAATACTTCAAGCAAACAGTAAATTTGAATAACGTTGGTTCGATTCCAGCCTTCCCTACTTTTATATTAATTTTATTATTTATATAGTTGTGCGTATAAATTAGCAAAAATGGCTAAAAGAACAAGTGCAATGACTAATTCAGAATTATTAAAATTGGTAAAAAATTATAAAGGTCCGCATACATTAGATGATGAAGCATATCATAATGAATATGAACAGGAAAATAAAATAGAATCTATTCATTTTCAATCTGGTAATTTTATTAATTTAAAAAAAGAGTTATCTGCATTTGATGATGACAATATTAAATTAGAATTTAAAATTGAAAATAAAAATATACTATTAAATTATATTAATGTTATTTTAAATGATAATGAAATAGGTGTAATTAGATTAGTGAATTCACATGAACTAATGAAATATTCAAATGATAATGAATATTTCCAATATAGTATGTCAGATTATTATTATAAATTTGACCATTATTACGAATATTTTAAAATTGATGCAATATATACTACACCTGAAAGTATTCATTATGAAATTGAACAAAATATAAAGGAGTATATACACACAACAAAATCACTATTTTTAAATAAAAATATATAAATTATGAATATCAGAGATTATATTTCAGAAAGAATTACAAAAAATCATTTACCGTTAAATGTTGATGAATGTGTAGCAGTGGTAAAAACATATGAAACCATTTATGCAAATGTTTCTGAAGAAGAACGTTTTTTTCGTTTAATTTTAAATAATGTTGGTGCTAGTTTAACTGATATTAATGAAGATATGTCAGAAATCTTAGGATGGTTGCGAGTACATAAAAGTAAACAGAATATTGTTTATTTCTTATTCGAAACAGAAGAAGATTATTATAATTGGTTAAGTGTACGTAAGGATCTTTATAGTAAATTAACCGATAAAGATTGTATTCGTTTATTGAATTTTTTAGAATTATCAACAATGAATTTTATTTCTGATATTCTATCAACAACTACATATGTATTATCAAATGGTAAAAAAGAATTTACTATTAAGAAAACAGGATATGGCGTTGATGTAGATAGTGTATCATTTATTAAATATTTGGGTACAAAATTTAAAGAAGGATATTCTTTTATACCAAAATCATAATTATATCGATTTTTTTTATTATCTTTGTAAAAAATAATTTATGATACTTCAACATAATGCATTACATAGCATAACTAAGTATGATGATTTACTTAAGTATACTAAAGCATTAAGAAATTTTAATGTAACAGATGTATATAACAAAAAATTGGATGCTATTAATGATTTCTTTAGAGAAGAAAAATTAGATAGTGCTGTTGTAGGTTTATCTGGAGGTTTGGATTCATCATTAGTATTGATGTTATTATTACATGCGTCAGCTAAAAAAGATAGTCCAATTAAAGTCATAAATGGTTGTTTTATGCCTATTTATTCACCTGGTATTACTGGACAAGATACAGCAAGAATGTATGTAGACCATTTAAATAGTCAAGCAAATAAATATACATGTTATAAATATTCAAAACTTGATTTATCACCAGCATCAATGGCATATCGTCAAGTTGTAGGTACAACTACAAATTGGCATATTGGACAAATTGATTCTATTGTAAGAACACCTGCATTATATGGAATGGCTGCAAAATTACAAACACATGATTTTAAATCAATTGTAGTTGGTACTACTAACAGAGATGAAGGTGCTTATATTGGATTCTTTGGTAAAGCAAGTGATGGAATGGTTGATTTGCAACCAATTGCAGATTTACATAAATCGGAGGTTAAAGCATTAGCATCGTTGTGTAATGTTCCAGATGAAATTATTAATCGTCCACCAATGGGTGATGTTTGGGATGCTAAAGTTGATGAAGAAATGTTTGGTGCAACATATGAAATTTTGGAAATGTTTCAAATATTATTGGAAAATGATCAACTTGAAGTAATCAATAATATCGAAGATAAACCAGAATTAATAAAATCTTGTTTAAATATTATTGCACAACATAAAAAGAATGCACACAAATATTATAAAAATAATAATTATTTAATATCATATGGATATGGTAAATATTTAGATGTAATGCAAAGAAATATTAAAATTGCATGATAACCTACTTTATATAGTTTAATATATAAAATAAAAACTATATGAAAAAATATTATACAATTTATAAAATAATTAATAAAAATAACAATTTCATTTATATTGGGTGTCATTCAACTTATGATATAAATGATAATTATATGGGTTCTGGTAAATTAATAAAAAAGGCAATCAAAAATGAGGGTATAAATAATTTTACAAAAGAAATATTATTTATATTTGATAATAAGAAAGAAATGTTAGACAAAGAAAAAGAATTAGTAAATGCTGATTTTGTAACTAACCCTAACACTTATAATATTATGATTGGTGGTGCATATAATAATTCAGGTTATGCTACAGTTAAAGATCAAAATGGTAATACATTTAATTGTTTAATTACAGATCCGAGATATATCTCCGGTGAATTAATTCATATTAATAAAAATATAATAAAAGTAAAAAATAAAGATGGTAAAATTTTATCTGTTTTAAATACAGATCCACGTTATTTATCTGGTGAATTTGTTAGTATACATAAAAATACTGCTATAGTAAAAAATAAAGATGGTAAAATTTTACGAATTGATATAAATGATAAAAAATATTTAAATGGTGAATATATTTCTATTGTTAAAGATAAAATAGTTGTTAAAGATCAAAATGGTATAACTTATCAAGTTAATAAAGATGATTCAAGATTTTTATCTGGTGAATTAATACATGTAGCTAAAGGTATAATACCAGTTAAAGATCAAAATGGTAATACTTTTGGTGTTACTAAAGATGATCCGAGATATATCTCTGGTGAATTAATTTATATAGCAAAAAATAAAGTAGCAGTGAAAGATAAAGATAATAATAAATTTATGGTCGATAAAGATGATCCAAGATTTTTGTCTGGTGAACTTGTTGGTGTATCTAAAGGTTTATTTCAAGTTATAGATCCTATAACAAATAAAAAAATTAGAATATCTAAAAATGATCCAAGGGTATTATCAGGTGAAATTAAAATTAAAACACAAGAAGAAAAAATAAAAGAATATAATGAACGAAGAAAGAAAAAACGAAATAAAATATAAAGTAGGTTCGCCTGCAAGATTTATAGATATTTTAAAAAGAAAAGTTATTTAATTTTTTATTTAAAAAATTTTCTTATCTTTGCTTAAATTAAATTATTAAAACAAAGAAACAGTATTTACCTTTAATCCTATTGTGTTTAGGAATTTCGCTGATTTGCTACGGTAGACCTGGGACACGAATGGTATCACTGTGCGTATTGTGATAACTATTTTAATGTCAATGGAAATTTTATCTTAATTTTTTTTAGAAAACGATACACTGTATTGTTTTTTTTATTATATTTGTTTTATGAAAGTATTTAAATTTATAAAAACAGTATTAAAAAAATTGTGCAAGCCTTGTAAATTCTATGAAATGAATTTACCAGGTAATGTATATTATCGTTTTACATACAGTAAAAAGAATTTAAAGAAAAAAGATTTTGTACAACCATTTGGGATTAATCACGATTTGTGTAATAAGATCAATAAAGCACGTATTAAATATAACGAAGAAAATCCAGATAAAAAATTACCAGTTCGTAATGATTTTGAAGATCTTTACGATAATCGAATTGGATATTATATTGATGGTACCAAAATTAATACTAGGATCCATCCGTTGCATAGTAAACAATTGATGGATGTTAAAACAAAAAAGAAATACATTATTGACACCGTAACTATTATGCATTATTACGGTTCATATATGACATTGATGGTTCGTGAAGAAGGTTCAAAATCACATAAAGAAGTTATGTGGGAAAACTATACAAGTATGGAACCAGATAATGTTAAAAGAATTAAACAAAATAGAAAACAATTTATCTTAATTGATAAATTTGACCCATTTACATTATAATATGAAAAACAAAGAACGTTCACAAGCAAAAATAAAAGAATTATTGGATAAAAATAGTTTGGTTATTTCTACTAATCAAATTGTTATTCCTATTGCATGTTTAGAAAATACACTTGATAGTGTTGTTTATGCTAAAATTGCATTAACATCATTAGCTGCATATAATGCAAAACATAATTTAGCACCAATTGCAACCAAAAGTATTAAAGCATCTTTAACTGAAGATAATGTTTATAATATTATCGATAAATATGATTTAAGTTGTAACTATAACTTGTATATTAATATTTATGATGCTCAAACTATTATCAATTCTAGTGAATCTGGTGAATGGAAAACATTATTAGATTATGCTGATTTATTTAATGACTTTGTTAATATACATTACTCACCAACAGAATATTTTAAACGAAAAAATGTATTCTTTAAATATATGCCAATGTTTCATTCTTTTGCATTAGCAAAAAAAGAAGTTGATGATATTTATATGACATATTGTTGTGAAGATTGTGATGGTGAATATGAACAAGCATTATTATCAACAATTGAATACTCAGATAAGTCAAACATTTTCGATAAATTAAAAAAATTAAAAATTAAATCTAAAATCTAAATAATATGGAAACAATTATAATGAAAAGAATTGTTATTTTTAACATATTTAATTTAGCATTTGAATTTGTTAAAAATGATAATATATCAATTGTAGAAGCTTTTAATATTGTAAACACATTAAATGCACGTCCTGATGAATATAATATTTCTGAGTATACTCATTATTGGTTGAAAAATTCTAAATACATTTCATATAGTTTTGATTCTAAATCTAATTATGAGAATACGTATAATCATTCAACTGTTAATGCAAGTGGTAATATCGAAAATGTATTGGGTTTAACTGATGCAGAACGTTGGTTTAATACTTTATCAAACGAGCATAAAAAATATGTTAAAGAATTAGGATCATTTTTTAACCCGCCTGCATGTGCAGGTTAAAAAATTATTTATATATTTGTAAAAAATAAAGTTATGTTAGAAGGTTATAATACACATAGGCATGCAACTAATCCGACTGAAAAACAATTACATGATTCATTTGTTAAACATCATAATAATGAATACATAGATTTAATTGTATTTGGACAAGCTGATAGTAGTACAATACCAAAAGATTATTTGACAAAACGCGAGCAACGAATTGTTGTTTCTACTATTCAATGGTTGGGTTCACCAGTAGGAAAAAACTTTTTACGTGAAAATGGTTTTACACAAGAACCGAAACCGTTGTTTCCGAAACCAGAACAAAAAAGTTTTGATAGTTATGCTGTTGCTATAGTGTTTCTAACAATTGGATTGTCAGTAGGATTTTTAATTTGGGGTTAATGGTAACAAGAACACAATTATTAGATTTAGGTTTTTTTGAAGAAAATTTTAATTCATATTCTTTTGATTCTTGGGAGTATCAATTTATTATCAATAAACAAGAATTGTATTATACTAATGATGGATTTGGTGAACCCGAATTCATTGCAAAAATTAAAGATGTTGAACACCTTAAAGAAGTAATGTGCTCATTAGGTTATCATGATGAATTTTAAAAAATAAGATATGGATCAAATTGTAAATACAACAAAGCCGGCACCAAATTCATTGCCAGGGTTTTATGAACCAGCACATACAATTGAATTGTCTAATGATAATAAAATTGAGACAATTGATGGTATTGATTTTGATGATGCATTTATTATCAAAAATGTATTGTCATCAGAAGATTGTCAAAAATTAATTGAATTCATGCATACGAGCAACAATTTTGAAGATGTTGGTGTTCAAGGAATGATGGATAAAAAGGATGAGCGTATTGGCTCAAAACGTACGTCTATTTGGTCACCATCTGTTGCAGAACAGATTTGGAATAAGATTGATAAGTATTTACCAATTGTTGCACCTACACAATTCACACCAACTGATTGGTGGCAAGGTAAAGTAGATATTAATTCAAATAAATCTACACCAGTACCAGAATATTATCCAGTTGCAGTATCACCATTACTTCGTTTTATGCAATATGGAAAAGGCGGACAACATTATGCACACTATGATGCTGGATTTATTTATCCTGATAATAACTATCGTACACTTAAATCAATGGTTATTTATTTAACCACTAACGACGGAGCTGCAACTAGATTTATTAATGACCAACAATATGAAGCAGTTTGGCATCGTAATCATAATGATTGGGAACGTGAAGTACGAGAAGATGAAATTATTGGTAAATCAGAATGCATTCGAGGTAATATTTTGATTTTTAATCACCGTGTGTGTCATGATGTTGAAAAATACATGGGTGGTCAACCAAGAATTATTATTCGAGGCGATATTGTTTATAAAATGTTTTAATATGAATGCAATAGAAAAAAGAATAGAAGAATTAAAAGCAGAATTAAAGGTATTTCAAGAACAGTATTTAGCTGTTAGTAAACAAAAACAGGTACTAAAAGAAAATATAAAATCTAAATTATATCAGATTAAAGTTATTGAAAATTCACAAAAAATAGTACCGGTAGATTTACTTGAACGTGATATTAATATTTGTATAGATTTTATTAGAAAAAATAAATCTGTTACATCAAAACAATTAGTAGATCACTTAAATCTTACTTTGATGGGTCAAGAAGTAAGATGGAATAAAACATTAAACACTGTTGACTTTGGTGGCAGAATGGGAAATTATTTGAAAAATAGAGGTGAAATCATTTTTGATCCAAAAGGTGTAGGTGAAAAAGGAAGACGTACAACAATTTGGGAAATTAGATAAAATATTACTGTATTTAAAAAATAATTTGTATATTTGTGTAATGGAACAATGGAAAATAATACGAATTGTACGTGAGCCTTTTTATAATAATATTTATAAGAATAATAAATCTTTAAATTATATTGAAAAGGCTGGATTCTTTTTCTCAAAATTTGATGGAGTTATCAATTGGGAAGAACATTCAAATATTCTATGTACACCTATTAATTTCTTGTCATATCCTAAAGATAAAACAAAACGTTCTTGTGTATTAATCGCAACAGGTGCAATGTCTCCATTACATGAAGGTCATATTGATATGATTAAAGCGGCATCTAAAGCTGCAAGTGAAAACGGTTACGAAGTGTTGGGTAGTTATTTATCTCCTGGACACGATGAATACATTAAAGAAAAAACTGGAGATCAGTGGATTTCAATTCATGATAGATTAAAATATGCAAGTAATTTAATAAAAGATGAAAAGAATATTGCATTGGATCCATGGGAAGGTGTTTTTGCACCTGGTGCTGTTAATTTTACATCGGTAGTACATCGTTTATCATTGTATTTGAAAAAACATTTTAAGTACAATGTTGATATTCTTTTTGTTTGTGGATCCGATAATCAACGATTCAGTTTGACATTTAAAGATAAACCAGGATTTGGAACTGTTATTGTAACTAGACCAGGACATATGACAATTGAACCTGAATTTATTTGTTCAAATACAATTGTTGCGGAATGTAATAATACAATGTCTTCAACACAAATTCGTAAAGAAGGATTTAAAAAAGTATATTATCCAAAACAAGTTAATGTACGTGTTAAAAATAATAAAGATATTTTAGCACATGATATTATTTCAAATTATTTTACATTTGCACAATTACATTTAGTAGGTGAACAAATACTAGAATTTGATGAGGTTAAAAAAGATAAACCTGTTTTAAATTTAGATGGTGAAACAAATCATGTTATTGGAACTGGTTTAAATATTTCTCGTAAATATGATTTCTTTGGTCAAAAGTTTATTTCATATACACACAGACCTGAAACAAAATTTACTATTGATGAACAAATTTCTAATTTGAAAGAAAAAGAATATTATTTATTCGATGATGATATTTGTTCTGGACGTACAATGAAATTTGTTGAAAATAAATTAAAAGAAAACAATATTAAAATTGCTGGTAAATTATCTTTTATTACTTCTAATAGATTTACTGAAGTATTGGACGCAAAAGACTTCATTTTAAGCAATGAAAATGGTTTAGTAAGTATGTATAAGGGTTCGTTAATTAGAGTGCCTTATATGTACCCGTTTGTGTGTCCTGCAACAAGAGCAAGTATCACAAAACCAATGGAGTTTTCAATTGATATGTGGAAAATGAATTATAAATTATTTAAAGACCAAACAATTCAATCTGAAAACATTTTATGGTTAACTAATTTAGGATTTACACCAGAAACTAAAATTAAAGATGTATGTAAATACTACATCAATTTATTAACGCATATTAAAAAATACTATTAATTATGGAATTTACAGTTACAAAAACAGCAAAAATTGAGTTTGATCATATATTTAATCAAACCACAACATTTAATACACCTGATGCAAATTATGATGTTATTAATATAAAAGCATTTTTTGATGGTACTGATTGTAAACAGTTTATTCATGAATTATTTCAAAAAATATTTCAAGAATTGCCTATAACATATAGTATTACATACAATAGTAATGAACATGTTTTATATGTTGAAGATGAAAAATTTTTTATCAAAACTTATAAAAAATCTATTGTAGTGTATAAAAAATCAAACCGTTTTAATGATGATACTATTTTTAAAATTCAGTATGCACAAAACATTTCAACTTACAATATTTTATCAAGTATTGTATCATCATTACATACACTAAAATCGAGCGAATATAATGATGAATTGATTAAACAAAAAGTTAATAGTAGTGTTGATTTTGAATATCAATTTGCAAGTGATGATTATTGGAATAATAAAAAATTCTATGTTCTAACATATAAACCATTAAAAATAAATATTAAGTGTATTGTTACGCTTGATTGTATTGAATTTGTATCTTATTTACACCATTATGGTGAAACATGGCATGATGGTACTAATGAATTATCTATTGAAGAAATTAAAAATGAAATACAATATTATCAATGTTTACTTGATAATGAACCTATTGTACGTGAAAAAGTTGCAAGTTTATGATATTTTTTATAGAAAAACAGTTTCATTCTAAAATGGAACAATTAATTAAAGCTCTTGAGTTTCATGGAGATCATGATGATAAACCAAAAAAATTATGAAGTAGCTGCAGAAATTCGTGAAACTGAACGCAAATATATTTTTAATATTTTGGTAAATTATGCAACAGCGTTCATATTTAAAAAATAATTTATATATTTGCAATATGGAAAATATTCAAAAATATTTGAATGATGATAATGTGTGCGCTATTTATCCTCTAGGTTCTAGAGTTTATGGTTCATATACAGATGATTCAGATTACGATTATATTTTAATCTGTCATGAATTTTTTCATTCTAAAGATATTAATGTACATGTATATACTATTGAACAATATAAACAAGCATTAAATAATCATGAAATTCAAGCATTAGAATGTTATTTTATAGATGATAATTTAATTGTTAAATATTTGGATAATACTTTTGATGGTCTTTTTAATTTAGATAAATCTAAATTGAGAATATCAATTTCTACAATTAGTTCTAATTCATGGGTTAAAGGGAAAAAGAAATTAATTATAGCTGGTGATTATGATCCATATTTAGCGATTAAATCTATATTCCATTCATTACGTATTTTAGATTTTGGAATTCAAATTGGTTCAACTGGTTCTATTATAAATTATGGTTCAATGAATTGGTTGTTAGAAGATTTAAAGAAAATGTCATTACAATACCAAAGAGATGAATTATGGAATGCTATTGATACTAAATATAGATCATTGTATAATGAAAAATCGTCACAATTTAAACAATTGTGTCCTAAAGCATTAAATGAAAATGATATGAAAAAAGAATTGAGAATTATTCTTAAAAATCATAAAGTAACTGATGGTGAATTGAATAAAATTTTAGCACTATTTAAATAATATGAAAGTAGAAGTAATTAGAAAGACCAAATTTGATAAATTGTTGGTTGATAATAATATCAATGATCAGAATGCAGAATCATTTACAGATACTGCATTTATATCTATTCTTAATTCAGAAGCAACAGGTCATTTTAGAACAAATCATGCTAATGTATTGGTATTGAATTTTGATGACATTACAGATGATTTAAACTGGGATGATGATCCTGATTTTTATGGCCCTGTGTTGTTTACCGTTGAACAAGCGAAACAGATTTTGGAATTCATTGAATTGAATAAAGATAAACAACAATTTATTGTACATTGTTCTGCTGGTATTAGTAGATCCGGTGCTGTTGGTACATTTATCAATGATTATTTTGGTTTGGATTATTCTACATTTAGAAAAACAAATCCACAAGTACAACCTAATCCGTTTGTATTGCGTACATTAAGAAATATTCAACAGTAACTACTATATATTCGTTTATTTTTTATATGTTTATTTATATTAATATAAATGTAATATATAAATAATAAATAACATACAACAATGAAAAAATTATTATTGGCATTGGTTTCTTTATTTATCTTTTTATTTTCTTTTGGACAATATAAATATGATGTTCATGTAGAAATGATAAATGCAAATAAAGAAACTATTGGATTATTAGATCAACACATTTTTACATATAATAGATATATAAATGAAAATGTAATTTCATTTTCGACAACACAAAATTATTCTGAATTATTTATAGATTCTTTGTTTGTTGTTATTGGTGTTCAACCATTTATGGTTATTAAAGACAAAACTGAAACAAATACAATAGAAAAAGCAGGAGGAAATGATTGTGGAGCTGCAGAATTGTTGTGTTCAAACAGTTCACAAACTGCAAATAGTGGAGGTGCAGGTGCTCAGGAATTAAATGGCACAAATCAAGGATGCTTATCAACTGAACACCAATCTTCATGGTACTATCTAAATATTCAAACCGGTGGAACTTTGAATATGGTCATTGACCCAGCAAATAATAGCGATGATTATGACTTTGCCATTTGGGGTCCCTTTACTGCTGCTACTGCAGATGCTAATTGCCCCCCTATCACTTCTCCTATTCGTTGTAGTTGGTCTGCGGAATCCGACCAAACTGGTTTAGGTCCATATTGGGGACAAACTTCGCTTTTTGGGTGTGGTTTTTTGGGATTAAGTGCTTGTTATGGCTGGATAACTCCAAGTGACAATTCAGAAGGAGCTGGTGGTGATTCATGGGTAAGTACACTTAACGTCAATGCCAATGAAATATACATTTTACTCGTTGACAACTTTTCCAATTCCGGACAACCTTACAACATGAGTTTTGGTGGCACTTCGGTATTAGGTTGTACACCAGTTGAGTTATTATATTTTGAAGCTGATAAAGATGAAGCTGGAAATGTTTTACAGTGGAAGACCGAAACTGAAACAAACAATGATTATTTTGAAATTGAGTGGTCTGTGGATCCAACTGATTCAAATTCATGGGTAAAGATTGCAACTGTTAATTCAAAAGGTAGTGGAGTTTATAATTTCTTACATGATAAGTATAAACGAAATGATTTGAATTATTACCGTTTATCACAGATAGATATAAATGGTACTCGTAAAGAATTAGGTATTGATGTTGTTGATAATTCATTTAAATACAAAGAGATTTTAAAAGTTGTCAATAGTTTAGGGCAAATGGTAGATTTAAATACAAAAGGTGTTATATTTATCATTTATACTAATGGACAAATGGAAAGAGTAGTTAATTATTAAAAAATATAAAATTGAAAATTAGTAATAATATTTTAGTTGGTGTTGAAGCTCCCCGTATTTGTCAATATTGGGGTTCAATTCATCATTATGTAACTGAGTTACAATTAGAATTCAGTAATCTATCTGGAGATGAACTTGTTGGTTTAACTATTGGTATGGATGAGAATGGTGTATTGCATCAAAATTATTATTTAGAATGGAATAATCAAATTGATTTGTATATTATCAAAATTGATAAGAATACACAACAAAAAACATTAGAAGTCGTTCAAGATATTCCAAAAAAAGAAATGATGGAATATATCAATAGTTTTAAATTCGTATTGGATCTGTATTATTATTTAAAACAAAATTAATACTAACTATGTCAGAGGAACAAATGATAGAGTATATTAAATCTGGTGGTAAAACAATAATGATTAGATTGATTGATAATCTCCGTGATGGAGGTACTACTGTAATAGATACTACAAGTGGTAAATATTATATACACAAAACAACAAAAACAATTCATACTAATTATGAACCAACTGGTTTTAATTTAGTAACAGATAAACTGTTAATTGAATATTTAATCGATCGTATTGATAATTATATTCAGCATCAGGAAGAAGATGTTAAAAGAAATAAAAAATTATTACAAGAAATAAAAAATATTCAAAAATAATTGTTATATTTGTGCTATGAATAAAATTGAAAGTATTATGAATCACATTAAACTTGAATGTCTTAAGACTATTAGAACTGTATTTGGTAAGAAAAAAACACCGACTGTAGGTAAATCGCGTTTACGAATAGCTAAAAGTATTGGTGTAGACGGTAAAGAAATTGATCATAATGATATTATCGTTGCTAAAAGTGCATTATATGGAGTTAATAAACATAATAAAGATAGAAAGCTTTGTAATTATGACTTTATTAAACATTCATGTCGTTGTGGTATTACACTAGACGCATTGAAAGAAGGTAAAGGATGTCCAATTAAAAATTAAAACCATGCATAGTACAAGAGTAGCAATTGGAGTTCGTGTTAAATTGAATGAGAACTTTAAAGAAAAATGTTTAGGTGATAAATATTTGAAAGAAGAAACAGTATTGTTTATTGATTGCGAAAAACCATTCAATGATGTTACTGGTCAATACGTAACTATCAAAGGTGGTTCATTAACAAATTCAGGTTATGCATATTTGAATGAACTCGATGTTGTATTTGATCGCCCTAAATCACCAATTCAAACAATTACATTGGATCTTGATAAAAAAGATGTAATTGCTTTAGTTAAAGGTTCTCATGTTCCATATGAATTAATGAAAACACCGATATTTAAACAAATAGGTAATTATTCTGGTGGTTTTAATGATCATTGGTCATGGTCAGATATTGGATTAAATAATTTGTCTATTGATGAGTTATTTAAAGTTTATCAATTATTGAAAAAATGAAAAACTGGAAATTAGACCGTTTACAAAATGGTGAAACGTGCATTGGACTCTCTGTTCGAGTTGTTCCAGTGCAAAGCATTGAAGAAATAACAATAACAGGAATTATTAAGAATGACCTTGAATAATTTTATGTTTGCTAACGGTATGGGTATAAACGAAGTCGGCATGGTAAACGGTGCAATGTCCCGAAAGGTTGAAATCACCTTAAATAGTGCGGTTAGTCTCGTTCAGATGTTGCAGCCGATTTTGTTTATACCCATACCGTTATGGGATAGGTTGCCCGATTAGATGGTTCCCGCCTTTTAAGTGGGCTGAGTCGAAAGGGCAACTTTACCATAACGTTTTGCGTATAAAAAACATTAAAACAATTTTTTATACGCTGTTATAAGCTGATTTTAAAACTTTTTATAAATAATTAAATATAAATAAAATGAAAACAGAAGAAGTAGTAAAAAAATTAATAGACGAAATAAAAAAAGATGCTGGATTACGTGAAAGTTATAAAGCGAATATTGCTATGGCTTTTTATGATGAGTGTGTTAGAAATCAAGTTGATGATGATTTGCCACTCGAATTATTACACAAAATTGCAAACAAAGCTGCTGATAATTTTTTGGATAATTGGTGTGCGTAGGTAAGTTTTAAAATTTGCTTATAACATGCCTCGTGTATGCGTAGGGCGATTAATTAATACAAAACTTAAATACGAGTATTAATTTAAAAATAAAAACAATGGAAGATTTAAAATTATTAAAAGAACACCTTAAAGAATTAAAGGTAAAAATGGCACAACACCAAGCCATTAGAAACAGAATTGAGGTTGAACAATGGAAAGATACAAAGCGATTACTTTCTATTGGAATTACAAACTTAGAAACAGCTATACTATACTTTAAAGAAGCTATTGAAGAACAGGAAAGACAACCTGCTAAAAGATACGCTTAGTTTTTATTTTTAAATTCTTTAGGTATAGCACAGACCTTAAAAGGAAGCACAGCACTAAGCATTACTTATAGCTGGTGTTGTAGCACATTAAAACGATGCTACAACGATTGGGCGTATATGTAGTGTGAGATTAGAAACACTAACCTTGACTTAACGGATGAATTTGATTAAATGAACAAATTTTGAATACATCATAGAACCTCACATTACATATACACCTTGTTAGCACCAGTACGGTTAATTTGGTAGAATTTTAAATTTTGTAATATTTATATATAAAGACAAAACGATGAGTAAAGAAATACGACAAATGATTGATAAAGTTAAATTATTTAAGCAATTTATAAATAAAAAAGTAACAACGCATATTGATGATATTTACATAAAATATGAAACATCTGATAAAAAGGCTTACGCTGACATTGAAAAAACAAGTAATGATACTTGGCACATTTCATTAATTGAATCGAGACGTAAAGGTGGTGGAACAGAACTTATGCAAAAAATAATTTCAGATGCTAAAATACAAGGTATTAAAAAAATAACTTTAACAACAACTGAACAAAGTGGTTGGGGATTTTTTGATAAATTTGGATTTGTGGAAGTTGGTGATAATAATGACCCGTTTGATATTCCAATGATATTGTATGTTTAATCGAAGCACTGTCTTTGTATTGGTGCTAACGGTTGCAAATATATTGTCGTTTTAATGCAATATATTTGTTGTTATAAGTATGTATTATTTTTGTTTAACAATATAAAATTAAATTAATTATGGAAATTAAAATTTGCAACACCTGTAATGGTACAGGAACAATCAGAGAAGATGTTGGAACACATAACTCTGAATATGAATATCACACTTGTTCAAGATGTAATGGAACAGGTAGAGTTAAGACACGAAGTTATAGTTATAGTGTTCCATACGATATGGATAATACTGAAATATATAAAGTGGATTCTGAAATAATTAATTTAATTAGAAAATTAGAATCTAAACAAAAATAATATTACTTATAACGGATGGTGGTATGTTGTCGGTTTTTATTTACGGATTAAAAGAACAGAATTATGACAGGAAATGAATTATACGAAGAATACTGTAATGAATACCCATTAATTATGGGATACAGAGAAGTTAGTTACGAAAGTTGGCTGCAAAGACAAGTGCTTGAATTACGTGAGAATGTAGTAAATAAAAACTGCAATATACCACGTGTTAGCAATCTGTTATGTGGCTTCTTCGAGCCTAAAAACAATAATAGTTCAGCAACAATATGTAAGCATTGTGGTAGAGAAAAATGGATGCACCCAAAAGCCACATAATTGTTGCTAACGTTTTGCGTATATGTGCAGTACGCAAGAACGAATATTTAAATTAACAACAAATGCTTATTGGTGTATTGCACATATACGCTGTTATAAGCTGTAAAAATTAAAGATTATGGAACGAGAAGTAAATTTTGAATACGATGTTAAATGCAGGAAATGTGGTAAGGTAACACGTATGTTTTTTGGTACTAATTACACTTCATCTAAAGAGAAATTCAAAATTTGGGTGAGGGAGCACAGCGCATTTCCGATTGAAGCACAATGTGAATGTGATAGAGGAATGATGATGTTTCACGATATTGTAGGCTTTGGAAATGCGCTGGATGTACTTTAATTTTTATTGCTTATAACGTTTGCAAATATGAAAAGTAAATTTTTTCTTGAAAATTTTTTATTTCGAAATTTATTTATTATATTTGTTGTTATGTAATCGTTTTAATGTTACATAACGGTTGGGTGTATGATAAGGTTTGTTTAGACGAACTTTCAAATTAGTACAACTGTTGATAGCAAACTTTCTTATACACCTTGTTATAAGTTAGTTTGCGGATATTTGGGTGATGTTAACTGTTCGTCCGTTAAACGACTTGCAGTGATGATGGAAACACGGTTCGATTCCGTCTTCATCCACAAATTACTTATAACGATTACAGATAAACTGAGTTTTAACATAAACATTAATAAAATGACTAAGAAATATATTATAAACGGAAAAGAAATAGAAGCACCCGGAAAATTCAGTTTATCTGGTGTTATACAACGTACTCCACAGGAACGTTTAATAGAACTACAACAACTTTACAATTCTATGGAGTACGAACAAGATACCAATGCAAACAGAATGAAGTGTAATTGCTATATGGATGAAATTAACGAAATTGTAAAGTTGTATCCAGAATTAAGCAATACAGTTCAATTGAAAAACTACGGTTTTTAGTATGTTGTATAACGGTAGGCAAGTTTGCGTAGTGCGAAAATTTAAAAACAAATATAATTTTTAATGAAAGATTTATTAATAGAGTGTAGAACCGCTTTAGGATTAGCGAAAAGTATGGCAGAACGTGAAAGATATGACACAGACGTATATACGAAGAGAATTGAAATGATAGATAAAGCATTACGCAAACTTGCTGTTGTAGGGCGGAGCGAACAGTTGCCTTGCGATTGCAACGTAAAACTTGCTGAAACCACATTACAGGTATATTGCCCGAAATGCTACAAAACACACAAAATGAAGTAGCAAGGCAATTGCCTACAACGGTCGCAGGTATGTTTAGTGCCTAATTAATAGTAAAAACCTTAAATAATAAATAAAATGACAAAAAAAGTAGAAAAATCAAAACAAGCAGAAACACAGGCATTAAATATACCTGTTGTTAGCGGTAGTGTTGATTTAACTGGAATGAACAACACAAACAGTACGGCAATAATTGGTAATACAACGACTGATACAACAATGATAAAAGTTGGTTGGTATAGTGATAATTTTAGCACTTATTACTTAGATGAGAATGGGGTTAAACATTACCGCTAAC
>ENA-UOUJ01000664-UOUJ01000664.1-activated-sludge-metagenome-genome-assembly--contig:-NODE-664-length-21185-cov-8.316422_pt1 | contig 21185 bp, 17 predicted proteins | sample MGYA00249839_ERZ747224 | MGnify/ENA primary metagenome ERZ747224 (study PRJEB28782, sample SAMN03220277) | activated sludge metagenome | biome: wastewater; feature: sewage sludge; material...
GACACCCGATGCGCCCACAGATGCGCGCGACCATGCGCCCGCTCGTCCCGACCCTGCTCGCCGCCGGGCTCCTGTTCGGGGGCCCCGCCCTGGCGCAGGAGACGCCACGGCAGATCACCGTCATGGGCTCCGCGCAGGTGGAGGCGGTGCCCGATCGCGCCACGATCACCGCGGGGGTGGAGACCCGGGCGCCGACCGCGGCGGAGGCGCTGGCGGCGAACGCGCAGGCGATGGCGGAGGTCTTCGCCGCGCTGGAGGCGGCGGGCGTCGAGAAGCGCGACGTGCAGACGAGCCAGCTCAACCTCAATGCCGTCTACGAGCCCTATCGCGAGGGCGCCGAGGCGCCGCCGCAGGTGGTGGCCTACGAGGCGAGCAACATGGTGACGGTCAAGGTGCGCGCGCTCGCGAACCTCGGCAAGCTGATCGACGCGCTGGTGGGATCTGGGGCGAACCGGCTCTACGGGATCGGCTTCGACGTGTCGGAGCCGCGTCCCTCGCTCGACGCCGCGCGGCGCGAGGCGGTGGCGGATGCGCGCGCCAAGGCCGAGCTCTTCGCCGAGGCGGCCGGCGTCACGCTCGGCCCGGTCGTCACGATCCGCGAGGACACCGGGATGGGCGGGCCGCAGCCGCTGAGGGCGCAGGCGGCGATGGCGGAGGCGGTGCCGGTCGCCGAGGGGACGGTGACGCTGACCGCCGACGTCGAGGTGGTCTTCGGGATCGAGTGAGGCAGGGGCCGCGGCGCGCCCGGAGGCGGCGCCGCGGCCGGCGCGTCAGGCGGCCTTGCCGGCCACGTTGCCCTCGAGCGGCAGGTCGGTCACCGGGGCGAAGACCGCCTTCCAGATCGCCGCGCCGAGTGCCGCGCCGATGAGCGGCGCCACCCAGAAGAGCCAGAGCTGGCCGACCGCGCCCGTCTCGGCGAAGAAGGCGACCGCCGTCGAGCGGGCCGGGTTGACCGAGGTGTTGGTCACCGGGATCGAGACGAGGTGGATGAGGGTGAGCGCGAGGCCGATCGCGATGCCGGCGAAGCCCGCCGGGGCCTTGGGGCTGGTCGCGCCGAGGATGACGAGGAGGAAGCCCGCCGTCAGCACCACCTCGATCAGGAAGCAGGCGAAGAGGCTGTAGCCGCCGGGCGAGTTGGCGCCGTAGCCGTTCGAGGCGAAGCCGCCGGCCGTCCAGTCGGCCTTGCCGGAGGCGATGAGGTAGAGGATGCCGGCGGCGACGAAGCCGCCGACGACCTGGGCGACCCAGTAGGGGATCAGCTCGCTCCAGGAGAAGCGGCCGCCGATCGCGAGGCCGAGCGAGACCGCCGGGTTGAAGTGCCCGCCCGAGATCGGGCCGACGGCATAGACCATGGTGAGGACGGTCAGCCCGAAGGCGAGCGCCACGCCCTGGAAGCCGATCCCGAGCTCGGGGAAGGCGGCGGCGAGCACGGCGCTGCCGCACCCTCCGAAGACGAGCCAGAAGGTGCCGAGTGCCTCGGCAGCGAGTTTGTGCATCTTGATGTTCCCTCAAATGTGCGCCGGTGGAGCTTTCTAGCCGAGATCTCGCCGGGGTAAACGGCAATTCTCACGGGATCCGCACAGTGCGGGATTCCGGCATATGGTTGATATTGCTTGCTTATCTCAGGCGCGTTAACCACATTGCGCATAATGGTTAACGGCCCTGCCGGCAGGCCGGCGTCCTGCGGCGGCCGGGAGCGGCCTCAGGAGACAGCCTGGATGGCGGGGGCGACGGGAAGGGGGACGAAGTCGGCCATCGGGACGCCGGTGGCGTAGCCCTGGGCGTGGGTGAAGCCGGTGCGGCGGACCTGGGCGAGATGCTCGGGGCGCTCGACGCCCTCGGCGGTGACGGCGACGCCCTGGGCGCGGGCCAGCGCGAGGATGGCGCGGATGACGTCGGCGGTGGCCGGGTTGGCGAGATCCTGGACGAAGGCCTTGTCGAGCTTGATGCGGTGGTGCGGCAGGCGGGCGAGGTAGGCGAGCGCCGAGTAGCCGGTGCCGAAGTCGTCGAGCGCGATGCGGATGCCGCGGTCGATGAGGGCGCGGAGCTGGCGCGTCGTCTCGGGATTGTCGCGCATGAGCACCGTCTCGGTGATCTCGAGCTCGAGCCGGTCGGCGGGGAAGCCGGTCTCGGCCAGGGCGAAGTCGACGTCGGCGAGGAAGTCCGGCTGGTGGAACTGCAGCGGCGAGATGTTGACGGCGAGCCCGATCCGCGCCGGCCAGCCCTGCGCGCGCTGCATGGCGGCGCGCAGCGCCCAGCGGCCGAGGGGCAGGATGAGGCCGGTCGCCTCGGCGAGCGCGATGAAGGCTGCCGGCTGCAGCACGCCGCGGGTGGGGTGGCGCCAGCGCAAGAGCGCCTCGGCGCCGACGACGCGGCCGTCGCGCAGGTCGATGAACGGCTGGTAGGCGAGGTGCATCTGGCCGAGCGCCAGCGCCTCGGCGAGGTCGAGCTCGAGCCGGCTGCGCTCGAGCGCGCGGGCGCCCTCGGCCGGCTCGTGCAGCACGAAGCGGCCGCGCCCCTCGAGCTTGGCGCGGCGGAGCGCGGTGTCGACCTGGATCAGCGCCGAGGCGGGGGTGGCGGCGCTGGCGGTCACGATGCCGATGCTCGCCCGCACCACGACGCTGCGGCCGTCGAGCAGGACCGGCTGGCTGACCGCCTTGAGCAGGCGCCGGGCGAGGACGCGCAGGCCGCCGGCGCTGCGGGGGGAGACGATGGCGAAGCGGTCGCCCTCGAGGCGGAGGAGCCGGTCGCCGACCCCGAGCGCCTGCTCGATCCGGGTCCCGGTGAGGGCGAGGAGGGCGTCCCCGGCGGCCACCCCCATCGCCTCGTTGATGGCGTGGAACCGGTCGAGGTCGAGCATGAGCAGGCCGGCCGGGTCGCCGGCCGGCAGCGCGCGCATGGTGGCCTCGACGAGGCGCTGGGCGGCGGCGCGCGGAAAGCGCCGCCGCGCCGCGGGGGCGGCCTGGGGGGCGCGGGCGAGGATCGGGCCGGCGAGGGCGGCGGCGTCGGAAAGGCGAAGCCGGAGGGCGGCGGTGAGGCGGCGGGGCAGGGCGGAGGCGACGAGGAGGAAGCCCGCGGCCGGGGCGGCGAGCGGGACGGCCGCGGCGAAGCGGGCGGCGAGCCCGAAGGCGGCCGGATCCACCCGCCGCGCGTTCGGGCCGGCGAAGCGGGGCCCGGCGGCCCGCCCTGCGGCGTCGCCGCCGAGGGCAGCGAGCGCGGCGTTGCCGGCGACGAGGCGGCAGGCGTCGCCCTCGCCGGCGAAGAGCCCGGCGGCCGGAACATCCTGCGCCGCCACGAGACGCAGCAGCGCGGTGGCGGATCTCTCGTCCGAAAGGGGCGGCGCAGTCATCAGGCTCCTCCTGACGTAGCGTCAGGCACAACCCTGAGTAGCACGCCCTGCGGCGATTTGCCCAGCCTTAAACAACGACAGGTTGTTAAACGGGGCGGTTCGGCTCAGATTCGGCCCCAGAGATCGTAGTCGCCCGCCTCGTCCACGGTGACCGTAACGCGATCACCGGGCTTCAGGTGCGCGAAGTCCTCGTCGATGAAGAGGTTGCCGTCGATCTCCGGCGCGTCGGCCCAGCTGCGGCAGGTGGCGCCGTCGGCGTCCACCTCGTCGACGACGGCCTCGATCCGGGTGCCGACCCGGGCGGCGAGCCGGGCGGCGCTGATGCCCTGCGCCTTCTCCATGAACCGCTGCCAGCGCTCCTCCTTCACCTCCTCGGGGACGTGGTCGGGGAGCGCGTTGGCGCGGGCGCCCTTGACGTTCTCGTAGCGGAAGCAGCCGACGCGGTCGAGCCGGGCCTCGTCGAGCCAGTCGAGCAGGTGGCGGAACTCGGCCTCGGTCTCGCCGGGGTAGCCGACGATGAAGGTGGAGCGCAGGACGATCTCCGGGCAGGCGGCGCGCCAGCGGGCGATCTCCTCGAGGGTGCGGGCGCCGGCGGCCGGGCGGGCCATGCGGCGCAGGACGTCCGGGTGGCTGTGCTGGAAGGGGATGTCGAGGTAGGGCAGGATCAGCCCCTCGGCCATCAGCGGGATCAGCTCGCGCACGTGCGGGTAGGGGTAGACGTAGTGGAGGCGGACCCAGGCGCCGAGCTGCCCCAGCGCGCGGGCGAGGTCGGTGATGTGGGTGCGGACCTCGCCGCCCTTCCAGGGGTGGGCGTCGTGGCGGCGGTCGACGCCGTAGGCGGAGGTGTCCTGGCTGATGACGAGCAGCTCCTTCACCCCGGCGGCGACGAGTCTTTCCGCCTCGCGGAGCACGGCGTGGGCGGGCCGCGACACCAGCTTTCCGCGCATGTCGGGGATGATGCAGAAGCGGCACTTGTGGTTACAACCCTCGGAGATCTTGAGGTAGCTGTAGTGGCGCGGGGTGAGGTGGACGGCCGAGGCGGGCAGGAGGTCGAGGAAGGGATCGGGCTTCGGCGGCACGGCGGCGTGCACGGCGTCGAGGACGGCCTCGTACTGGTGCGGGCCGGTGACGGCGAGGACGGCGGGGTGGCTCTCGCGGATCAGCGCCTCGTCGGCGCCGAGGCAGCCGGTGACGATGACCCGGCCGTTCTCGGCGAGCGCCTCGCCGATCGCCTCGAGGCTCTCGGCCTTGGCGCTGTCGAGGAAGCCGCAGGTGTTGACGATGACGGTGTCGGCGCCGGCGTAGTCGGGGGAGACGGCGTAGCCCTCGGCGCGGAGCCGGGTCAGGATGCGCTCGCTGTCGACCAGCGCCTTGGGGCAGCCGAGGCTCACCATGCCGACGCGCGGCTGGCCGGGGCGTGCGTCGGGGCGTGCGTCGGGGTGCGCATCGGGGCGCGCCTGCGCATCGAGGCGCGGGGCGGGGGCGCGGTCGGGGCGCAGGTCGGGCGGATTGGCGCGCATGCGCCTGCGCATATACGCGCTCGAGCCGGCGAGGCAAGCAGGCCTTCAGCGGCCGGCCGCGGCGATATGGAGATGGCGCCGGCGTTGCGCGAGGCGCTGGGCGACCATGGTGGTGGCCGGGCTGATCGAGCCGGAGATGAAGCTCGAGATCGAAAGTGACCGCGCTGCGCGGGTAACGATCGCGGGACGCGAAGGGAAAATCTGCCGGGCGGGGTGGAAAAATCGGGGGACGAGGAACATCATTTCCCCCCGGAACGCAATCATTCGATGGGGGACTCGCGATGAGATCGATCGAGAAAGGCCTTCTGGCGGCGGCGGTCGCGGCGGGGCTCGCGCTTTCCGCCGGCGCGGCGGCGGCGCAGTCCTGGTACGTGAAGGGCTTCGGCGGCGCCACCTTCCCGCAGGAAGACGACTTCGACCTCGACGTCCGCGGCACCCCCGACTCGCTCGACACCGGGCTCAACTACGACACGGGCTACGTGCTCGGCATCGCCGGCGGCTACATGTTCACGCCGAGCATCGCCTTCGAGCTCGAGTATGCCTTCCGCACCGCGGATGCGGACGCCAAGAACGTCAACGAGAGCGTGACCACGCAGTCGAACGCCTGGATGGCGAACGCGATCTACTACTTCCCGCCGACGGGGGTGAACGGCCAGTGGCAGCCCTATGCCGGCGGCGGCCTCGGGGCGGCGGATCTCAACGTCGAGGACGTGTCCTCCGCGAACGGCGGCGACTTCGACAGCGACTACAACTTCGCGTATCAGCTGATCGGCGGCGTCGCCTACAGCGTGAATCCGAATTGGACGATCAATGGCGAGGTGCGTTTCTTCGGGATCAACGACCAGGATCTCGAGAACGATTTCTTCTCGTTCAAGACGCCCTATCACACCTTCGACCTGCTGATCGGCGCCACCTACAGGTTCTGATCCTACGGCCGGGCGCGGCATCGCGTCCGCGCCCGGCGTGCCCGCCAGCGCGAAACTTTGTTGCGGCGCGGTCGGCAATCTGGCAATGCACGCTCGAGGGGCGAGCGGGAGCAGGGCCGGTGAAGGACATTCTCGACGAGCTGGAGAGCCGGCGGGCGGAAGCCCGGCTCGGTGGCGGGCAGAAGCGCATCGAGGCGCAGCACGCCAAAGGCAAGCTGACGGCGCGCGAGCGGATCGAGGTGCTGCTCGATGAGGGCAGCTTCGAGGAGTTCGACATGTTCGTGGCGCACCGGAGCCACGACTTCGGCATGGGCGAGACGCGCATCGCCGGCGACGGGGTGGTGACCGGCTGGGGCACGATCAACGGGCGGCAGGTCTACGTCTTCAGCCAGGATTTCACCGTCTTCGGCGGGTCGCTCAGCGAGACGCACGCGCAGAAGATCTGCAAGGTCATGGATATGGCGGTGCAGAACGGGGCGCCGGTCATCGGGCTGAACGATTCGGGCGGGGCGCGCATCCAGGAGGGGGTGGCGAGCCTCGCCGGCTACGCCGACGTCTTCCAGCGCAACATCATGGCGAGCGGGGTGGTCCCGCAGATCAGCGTCATCATGGGGCCCTGCGCCGGGGGCGCGGTCTATTCGCCGGCGATGACCGACTTCATCTTCATGGTGCGCGATTCGTCCTACATGTTCGTGACCGGCCCCGACGTGGTGAAGACGGTGACGAACGAGATCGTCACCGCCGAGGAGCTCGGGGGGGCGCGGACGCATACGACGAAGTCGTCGGTGGCGGACGGGGCCTACGAGAACGACCTCGTGACGCTGATCGAGGTGCGGCGGCTGATCGACTTCCTGCCGCTGTCGAATCGCGACCGGGTGCCGGTCAGGCCCTTCTTCGACGATCCGGCGCGGTCGGAGCCGAGCCTCGACACGCTGGTGCCGGCGAACGCGAACACGCCCTACGACATGAAGGAGCTGGTGCGGAAGGTCGCCGACGAGGGCGACTTCTTCGAGATCCAGCCGGACTTCGCCAAGAACATCCTGACCGGCTTCATCCGCATCGAGGGGTCGAGCGTGGGGGTGGTGGCGAACCAGCCGACCGTGCTCGCCGGGTGCCTCGACATCGACTCGGCGCGCAAGGCGGCGCGCTTCGTGCGCTTCTGCGACGCCTTCGGCATCCCGATCCTGACCTTCGTCGACGTGCCGGGCTTCCTGCCGGGGACCGGGCAGGAGTACGGCGGCATCATCAAGCACGGGGCCAAGCTCCTCTTCGCCTACGGCGAGGCGACGGTGCCGAAGGTGACGGTCATCACCCGCAAGGCCTATGGCGGGGCCTACGACGTGATGAGCTCGAAGCACCTGCGCGGCGACTTCAACTACGCCTGGCCGACGGCGGAGATCGCGGTCATGGGGGCGAAGGGGGCAGTGGAGATCCTCTACCGGGCCGAGCTGGGCGATTCGGAGAGGATCGCCGCGCGCACCCGCGACTACGAGACCCGCTTCGCCAATCCGTTCGTGGCGGCCGAGCGCGGGTTCATCGACGAGGTCATCATGCCGCATTCGACCCGCCGGCGCGTGGCGCGCGCCTTCGCGAGCCTGCGCACGAAGCGCCTCGAGAATCCCTGGAAGAAGCACGACAATATCCCGCTCTGAGCGCGTCACGCGCCGCGAAGAACCATAGCCAGACGCATGATTGTGCTTGATGGAATCTGCGAGCTCCCGAGCGTGGCGCCCCCGGTTGGACGCGGCGCGCGGCGCGCGCTACATGGTGGCGCGATCTCGAAGGGTGCGGCAGATGCTCCGGCGCAACTGGCTCAGGCTTCCCAGGCTGGTCCGCTTCATGGTGGTGCATACCGCCAACGGCATGGTGCTCGGCTGCCTCTTCCTCTTCGTGCTCATCTGGCTCGACTTCGCCGGCCTCGCCCGGCTCCTCGCGCAGGACGAGAGCGGGCTCGCGACCTTCGTCCTCTTCTTCCAGACCGCGCTCACCTTCGGCGCCGTCTCGATGGGGGTCGCGGTCATGCATCTCGGCGAGGACTGATCCTCCCGGCCGCCGGCGGAGGGCGGCCATGCTGAAGCACCGCGGCTTTCCCGGGCGGCTGCCGGGAACCGACCTGCAGTTCACCATCCGGCGGGCGGACCCGAAGGGCGCGACGCCGCTCAGGGCGCGCGAGCGCTATGCCGACCGGCGGCCGCTCGACCGTGCCGCCGACCGGGAGTTCCTCGCCGCGCTCTGGGAGCATTTCGGCGAGGCGCCCTTCGTGCGCGGCAATCTCGACGCCGGGCGGCTCGGGTGGCTGCTGAAGCGGGAGGTGGTGCCGGCGGAGGAGCCGTTCGACGCCGCGAGCTACGAGGCGATGCTCCGCATCGACGCCGAGCGGGCGCGGCAGAGCTTTCCGGAGGTCTTCGAGAATGAGTGAGGCGGCGGGCGCCATGGCACCGATCGGGCCGCTGCCGCGTTGTCGTCGGGGCGGAGACGCGTCCGCCCGGACAGAAGGAAGAAAAGCATGCACAGGCACATCATCCTCCTCGCGGCGCTCGGCGCCGGCCTGCTGCTGGCCGCCTGCGGCGAGACCCGCTCGCAGCGGGTCATCACCGGCGCGGCCGGCGGCGCGCTGGCGGGGGAAGTCATCGCCGACGAGCCGGTGGGCGGCTCGGTCGCCGGCGGCGTGCTCGGCGCCGTCCGCTAGCCGGACGGCAAGGCGGCCGCGGACCGCCGCTCCTCTCCGCGAAGCCCGCGCAGGCTCCCCTGGCCGCATTCCGGCCGGGGACGGTCACGTCTGCGCCATCCACAAGGACCTGGGACATGAACGTGCGGAACCTGGCGGCCCTCCTTCTGGCCGGGATTCTCTCGGCCTGCGGCGGAACGGAGGTGGGCGGCGGCCCCGGTCCCGATTCGCTGACCGGCGAGATGCTCGAATCCGATCCGATACTCGGGGAGGAGATCGACGACGCCACCGGCACCCAGATTCCCTGAACCCGACCCGGTAGACCCGCATGTTCAAGAAGATCCTGATCGCGAACCGGGGCGAGATCGCCTGTCGCGTCATCAAGACCGCCCGGCGGATGGGCATCGCGACCGTCGCGGTCCATTCCGACGCCGACGCCGGCGCGCTGCACGTCCGGATGGCCGACGAGGCGGTGCATATCGGCCCCTCGCCGGCCAGCCAGTCCTACATCGTGATCGAGAATATCCTCGCGGCGATCCGCCAGACGGGCGCCGAGGCGGTGCATCCGGGCTACGGCTTCCTGTCGGAGCGGGCGGATTTCGCCGATGCGCTCGACGCGGCGGGCGTGGCCTTCATCGGGCCGCCGGCCGGAGCGATCCGCGCCATGGGCGACAAGATCACCTCGAAGAAGCTGGCCGCCGAGGCCGGGGTCTCGACGGTCCCGGGCTTCATGGGGCTGATCGACGATGCCGAGCATGCGGTCGAGATCGCGCGCGGGATCGGCTATCCGGTGATGATCAAGGCCTCGGCCGGCGGCGGCGGCAAGGGGATGCGCATCGCCTGGTCGGACGTGGAGGCGCGCGAGGGCTTCGAGCGGTCGAAGTCGGAGGCGGCGAGCTCGTTCGGCGACGACCGGATCTTCATCGAGAAGTTCGTGACCCAGCCGCGGCACATCGAGATCCAGGTGCTCGGCGACAAGCACGGCAACTGCCTCTATCTCAACGAGCGGGAATGCTCGATCCAGCGGCGGAACCAGAAGGTGATCGAGGAGGCGCCCTCGCCCTTCCTCGATGCGGTCACGCGCCGGGCGATGGGCGAGCAGGCGGTCGCGCTGGCCAAGGCGGTCGACTATTGCTCGGCCGGCACGGTCGAGTTCATCGTCGACGGGAGCCGGAACTTCTATTTCCTTGAGATGAATACCAGATTGCAGGTCGAGCATCCGGTGACCGAGCTGATCACCGGGCTCGATCTGGTGGAGCAGATGATCCGCGTGGCGGCGGGCGAGAAGCTCGCCTTCGGCCAGGCGGAGGTGAAGCTCGACGGCTGGGCGATGGAGAGCCGGCTCTATGCCGAGGACCCCTACCGCAACTTCCTGCCCTCGATCGGGCGGCTCAGCCGCTACCGCCCGCCGGAGGAGCGGCGGACGGCGCAGGTGGCGGTCAGGAACGACACCGGCGTCTTCGAGGGCGGCGAGATCTCGATGTACTACGACCCGATGGTCGCCAAGCTCTGCACCTGGGCGCCGGACCGGGCCGGGGCGATCGCGGCGATGCGGACGGCGCTCGATTCGTTCGAGGTCGAGGGGATCGGACACAACCTGCCCTTCCTCTCCGCCGTGATGGACCATCCGCGCTTCGTCGAGGGCGCGATCACCACCGCCTTCATCGCCGAGGAATATCCCGAGGGCTTCCAGGGCGTGGAGCTGCCCGAGCCGATGCTGCGGCGGGTGGCCGCGGCGGCGGCGGCGATGTACCGGGTCGGCGAGATCCGCCGCTCGCGGGTGTCGGGGCGGATGGACAACCACGAGCGCAAGGTGCGCGCGGACTGGGTGGTGACGCTGCAGGGGCTGTCGCTGCCGATAAGGATCGAGGCCGACCGGGCGGGCTCGACGGTGGTCTTCGAGGACGGGGCGCGGATGCGCGTCGTCTCGGACTGGACGCCGGGGCAGAGCCTGGCGCGGCTCGAGGTGGACGGCGAGCTGCTGGTGCTCAAGGTCAACCTGATCGCCGGCGGCTACCGGGTGCGGGTGCGCGGGGCGGACCTGCCGGTCATGGTGCTCTCGCCGCGGATGGCCGATCTCGCCCGGCTGATGCCGGAGAAGCTGCCGCCCGACACCTCGAAGCTGCTGCTCTGCCCGATGCCGGGGCTGGTGGTCAGGATCGACGTCGCCGAGGGCGAGGAGGTGTTCGACGGGCAGGCGCTCGCCATGGTCGAGGCGATGAAGATGGAGAACGTGCTGCGCGCCGAGCGTCGGGCGAGGGTCGCGCGGATCCGGGTGGTGCCGGGGGCGAGCCTCGCCGTCGACGACGTGATCCTGGAATTCGAGTGATGCGCGGCTCAGCGGTTGCGGCGGCTCCAGGGTTCGCCGCTGAAGGGGTCGATGCGGATGCTGGCGCGGCGGTTGTTCGTGTTGATGAACTCGATGTCCCAGTAGCCGTCGTCGTCCCATTCGAGCTCGGTGAAGACGCGGACCGGCTGGCTCTTCTCGACGCCGGCGACGATCTGGCTGAGCGGCAGCCCGTTGGCGGGCGGCAGGTTCTGGCCGAAGGCCGGCGCCGCGAGAAGAAGGGCGGGGGCGAGGGCGAGCAGGCGCATGGGATCTCCTTGCAGGGGCTTGTGGGACGGGTCAGTCCGCGCGAGGCTAGCGCGTGGCGGGCCGCGGCACCAGCCTCGTTCAGGGCCGCTGCGAGCCGGTCTCCTGCCGTCGGGAGGGGGTGCGGTCGATGAAGTTGGCGAGCTCGCGCACCGAGGTGGGCAGCGGACGGCGGTGGGCGACGGTGCCGTCGACGTCGATGAGGACGAGCCCGAAGCCCTGCGGGCGGAGCTGCCGGCGCAGCGGGCCGTTCGCCGCCGGGTCGGTGTCGGTGAGGACGACGACGCGGCGCTTCTCGAGCTCCTCGGGGAGGGCTTCGAGCATCGCCATCTGCTGCACGAACTTCGGATCCTCGGGGTCGTCGGCGAAGACGACCACCGGACGGCTCCCCTTGAGCTCGGCGAGCGTCGGCTGCGGGGCGTCCTGCGCCACCGCCGCGAGCGGCAGCGTGACGGCGAGGATCAGGCCGGCGAGGATTGGGCGCATCGTCATTCTCTCCCTGACGGCATCTAGCCAACAAGCGCCGGGGAGCGCGAGAGATTTCTGGAGGGAAAGCCATGAGCGCAGACCTTGATGCCTGGGCCGCGCTGGCGGCGAAGGAGCTGAAGGGCAGGCCGGCCGAGAGCCTGACCTGGGAGACGCCCGAGGCGATCGCGGTGAAGCCGCTCTATACCGAGGCGGATCTCGCGGGGCTCGGGCATCTCGGCGGCCTGCCTGGGCTGCCGCCCTATACACGCGGGCCGCGGGCAACGATGTACGCCGGGCGGCCGTGGACGATCCGGCAGTATGCCGGCTTCTCGACGGCGGAGGAGAGCAACGCCTTCTACCGCAAGGCGCTGGCGGCCGGGCAGCAGGGGGTGAGCGTCGCCTTCGACCTCGCGACGCACCGCGGCTACGACAGCGACCATCCGCGGGTGGTGGGCGACGTCGGCAAGGCCGGGGTGGCGATCGATTCGGTCGAGGACATGAAGGCCCTCTTCGACGGCATCCCGCTCGAGAAGGTCTCGGTGTCGATGACGATGAACGGGGCGGTGATCCCGATCCTCGCCAACTTCATCGTCGCCGGCGAGGAGCAGGGGGTCGAGCGGCGGCTGCTGTCGGGGACGATCCAGAACGACATCCTGAAGGAGTTCATGGTGCGGAACACCTACGTGTATCCGCCCGAGCCCTCGATGCGGATCGTCGCGGACATCATCGGCTATACCGCGGCCGAGATGCCGAAGTTCAACTCGATCTCGATCTCCGGCTACCACATGCAGGAGGCCGGCGCGAACCTGGTGCAGGAGCTCGGCTTCACGCTGGCGGACGGGAAGGAGTACGTGAAGGCGGCGATCGCGGCCGGCATGGACGTCGACGAGTTCGCGGGACGCCTGAGCTTCTTCTTCGCGATCGGGATGAACTTCTTCATGGAAGTCGCGAAGCTGCGGGCCGCCCGCCTGCTCTGGCACCGGATCATGGAGGGGTTCGGGGCGCGGAAGCCGTCGAGCCTGATGCTCAGGACGCACTGCCAGACCAGCGGGGTCAGCCTGCAGGAGCAGGACCCCTACAACAACGTGGTCAGGACCGCCTACGAGGCGATGGCGGCGGCGCTCGGGGGCACGCAGAGCCTTCACACGAACGCGCTCGACGAAGCCATTGCGCTGCCGACGGAATTCTCCGCTCGCATCGCGCGCAACACCCAGCTCATCCTGCAGGAGGAGACCGGGATCACCCATGTGGTCGATCCGCTCGCCGGCTCCTACTATGTCGAGAAGCTGACGGCGGAGCTGGCCGATGCGGCCTGGGCGCTGATCGAGGAGGTCGAGGCGCTCGGCGGCATGACCAAGGCGGTGATCTCGGGGATGCCGAAGCTCCGCATCGAGGAATCGGCGGCGCGGCGGCAGGCGGCGGTCGACCGCGGCGACGAGGTGATCGTCGGGGTCAACAAGTATCGTCTGGCCGAGCAGGAGCCGATCGACATCCTCGACGTCGACAACGTCAAGGTGCGCGAGGCGCAGGTGGCGCGGCTCGAGCGGATCCGCGCGACGCGCGACCAGGCGGCCTGGGCGAAGGCGATGGCCGAGCTCGAGCGCGCGGCGCGCGAGGGCGGCAACCTGCTCGCCGCGGCGGTCGAGGCGGCGCGGGCGCGGGCCAGCGTGGGGGAGATCTCGGATGCGATGGAGAAGGTGTTCGGCCGGCACCGGGCCGAGGTGAAGATGCTCGCCGGGGTCTACGGCGCGGCCTACGAGGGCGACGAGGCCTTCGCGGCGATCCAGAAGGACGTCGAGGCCTTCGCCGAGGAGGAGGGGCGGCGGCCGCGCCTGCTGGTGGTGAAGATGGGCCAGGACGGGCACGACCGCGGCGCCAAGGTCATCGCCACCGCCTTCGCCGACATCGGCTTCGACGTGGACGTGGGGCCGCTCTTCCAGACGCCGGAGGAGGCGGCGCAGGATGCGATCGACAACGACGTGCACGTCGTCGGCATCTCGAGCCAGGCGGCGGGGCACAAGACGCTGGCGCCGAAGCTGATCGAGGCGCTGCGGGCGCAGGGGGCCGGCGACATCCTCGTCATCTGCGGCGGCGTCATCCCGCAGCAGGACTACGACTTCCTCAGGCAGGCCGGGGTCGCGGCGATCTTCGGGCCGGGGACGAACATCCCGGCGGCGGCGCGCGAGATCCTCGCCCTCGTCCGCGCGCGCCGCGCGGAGACCGCCTCGTGAGCCGGGCGCCGGGGCGGTCTTCGTCCCGTGCCTGAAGGTCCTTCAGGCATTTGGCCGGATGCGCGAGCCGCCGGGGCGGGCGAGAATGTCGTGGCCCGAAACGAAGCGGGCCTTGAGACCGTCGCCACGGAGCCGGCAGGCCGCCGTGGCGATGAACGATGCCGGTTGCCGCCCGACGGCCCCGGCCGATCCTGAAGCATGTCGGCCGCAGGCCGCGGGGGAGAGCGCGAGATGACGGACAGCACCAGCGAGAATGCCCGGCAGGCGGCACTGGACTATCACGAGTTCCCGAAACCCGGGAAGCTGGAGATCCGGGCGACCAAGCCGATGGCGAACCAGCGGGATCTCTCCCGCGCCTATTCCCCGGGCGTCGCCGAGGCCTGCCTCGAGATCAAGGCCGACCCGCAGGTCGCGGCGCGCTACACCGCCAAGGGCAACCTCGTCGCGGTCGTCTCCAACGGCTCGGCGGTGCTCGGGCTCGGCAACATCGGGGCGCTCGCCGGCAAGCCGGTGATGGAGGGCAAGGCGGTCCTCTTCAAGAAGTTCGCCAACATCGACTGCTTCGACATCGAGGTGGACGAGAAGGACCCGGTGAAGCTCGCCGAGATCGTGGCGAGCCTCGAGCCGACCTTCGGCGCGATCAACCTCGAGGACATCAAGGCGCCGGAGTGCTTCACCGTCGAGCGGCTCTGCCGCGAGAAGATGAAGATCCCGGTGTTCCACGACGACCAGCACGGCACGGCGATCGTGGTGGGCGCGGCGGCGATCAACGCGCTGCGCGTGGCGAAGAAGCGGATCGAGGAGATCAAGATCGTCTCCACCGGCGGCGGCGCCGCCGGCATCGCCTGCCTCAACATGCTGATGAAGCTCGGGGCGCGGCGCGAGAACATCTTCCTCTGCGACCGCCAGGGCGTGATCTACCAGGGCCGCGGCGACGACATGGGGCCGGAGAAGGCGGCCTTCGCGCAGAAGACCGAGGCGCGGACCGTGGCCGACGTCATCCCCGGCGCCGATCTCTTCCTCGGCCTTTCCGGCCCGGGGGTGCTGACCGGCGAGATGGTCAAGCAGATGGCCGAGGATCCGATCGTGCTCGCGCTCGCCAATCCCGATCCGGAGATCCAGCCCGAGGAGGCGCGCGCCGCCGACCCGAACGTGATCATCGCCACCGGCCGGTCGGACTATCCGAACCAGGTCAACAACGTCCTCTGCTTCCCCTTCATCTTCCGCGGCGCGCTCGACGTCGGCGCGACCGAGATCAACGATGCGATGCAGATCGCCTGCGTCGAGGGGATCGCGGCGCTCGCCCGCGCCTCCTCCTCGGCCGAGGCGGCGGCGGCCTACCAGGGCGAGCGGCTCAGCTTCGGGCGCGACTACCTCATCCCCAAGGCCTTCGACCCGCGGCTCCTCGCCATCGTCGCGAGCGCGGTCGCCGAGGCGGCGATGAAGAGCGGCGTGGCGACGCGGCCGCTGGCGGACCTCGATGCCTACCGGGCCGAGCTCAACCGCTCGGTCTATCGCTCGGCCTTCATCATGCGGCGGGTCTTCGAGGCGTCGCGGAACGTCGGCCGGCGCATCGTCTTTGCCGAGGGCGAGGACGAGCGGGTGCTGCACGCGGCTTACGCGCTCAACGAGGAAGGGGTCGGGCGGCCGATCCTCGTCGGCCGGCCCGAGGTGATCGAGGCGCGCTGCGAGCGCAACGCCATCCCGCTGCAGGCCGGGCGCGACTACGAGCTCGTCAATCCCGAGGACGACCCGCGCTACCGCGAGTACTGGGGCACCTACCATTCGATCATGCAGCGGCAGGGCGTGACGCCGGACCTCGCGCGGGCGGTGATGCGCACCAACACCACCGCGATCGCGGCGGTGATGGTGCACCGCGGCGACGCCGACAGCCTGATCTGCGGCACCTTCGGCCAGTATCTCTGGCACCTGAAGTACATCCGCGAGGTGCTGGCCGGCGGCCCGAACCGGCTGCATCCGATCGGGGCGCTGTCGCTGATGATCCACGAGAAGGGGGTCATCTTCGTCGCCGACACCCAGGTGCATTCCGAGCCGACGCCGGAGGAGATCGCCGACACGGCGATCGCCGCGGCGCGCCACGTCCGCCGCTTTGGGCTGGTGCCGAAGATCGCGATCTGCTCGCACTCGCAGTTTGGCAACCTCGACACCAGCTCCGGCCGGCGCACCCGCGCGGCGCTCGCGATCCTCGACGAGCAGAAGCTCGACTTCGAGTACGAGGGCGAGATGCATTCCGACGCCGCGCTCGATCCGGTCCTGCGCGCGCGCATCTTCCCCAACTCGCGCATGGAGGGGGTGGCGAACGTGCTCGTCTTCGCCAACACCGACGCGGCGAGCGGGGTGCGCAACATCATCAAGGTGGTGGGCGGCGGGCTCGAGGTCGGGCCGATCCTGATGGGGATGGGCAACACCGGCCACATCGTCACCCCCTCGATCACCGCGCGCGGCCTGCTCAACATTGCCGCATTGGCAGGGGCACCGGTAAAGAGCTACGGCTAGGACGCATCGCTGCACGGGGGAACTGCCATGGGCTACCGCGAGGTCTACGACGGCTGGAAGACCGATCCCGAGGGCTTCTGGATGCGGGCGGCGGAGGCGATAGACTGGATCGAGGCGCCGACGCGCGCGCTCGATCCGAGCCGGGCGCCCTTCTATGGCTGGTTCCCCGACGCGGTCTGCAACACCTGCCAGAACGCCGTCGACCGGCACGTCGAGGCCGGCCACGGCGACCGGACGGCGATCATCCACGATTCGCCCGTCACCGGGCGGGTCTCGCGGATCAGCTACGCCGAGCTGCGCGACCGGGTGGCGCGGCTCGGCGGCGCGCTGGCGGCCCGCGGCATCGGCCAGGGCGACCGGGTGGTCATCTACATGCCGATGGTGCCCGAGGCGCTGGTGGCGATGCTCGCCTGCGCGCGGATCGGGGCGATCCATTCGGTGGTCTTCGGCGGCTTCGCCGCGCACGAGCTCGCCGTGCGCATCGACGACGCGCAGCCGAAGGCGATCATCGCCGCCTCCTGCGGCATCGAGCCGGGGCGCGTCGTCCACTACAAGCCGCTCGTCGACGCCGCGATCGCGCAGGCGAAGCACAAGCCCGAGTTCTGCATCATCTTCCAGCGCGAGCAGGAGCGGGCGAGCCTGGTGCCCGGGCGCGACGTCGACTGGAACGAGGCGCAGGAGGGGGTGGCACCGGTCGGCTGCACGCCGGTCGGCGGCATGGATCCGCTCTACATCCTCTATACCTCCGGCACCACCGGCCAGCCGAAGGGCGTGGTCCGGGCCAATGCCGGGCACATGGTCGCGCTCGCCTGGTCGATGAAGAACATCTACGCCGCGGGGGCGGGCGACGTCTTCTGGGCCGCCTCCGACGTCGGCTGGGTGGTCGGGCATTCCTACATCTGCTATGCGCCGCTCCTCGTCGGGGCGACGACCGTCGTCTTCGAGGGCAAGCCGGTCGGCACGCCGGACGCCGGCACCTTCTGGCGGGTGATCGCCGAGCATGGCGTGAAGTGCCTCTTCACCGCGCCGACCGCCTTGCGCGCGATCAAGCGCGACGATCCGGCCGGGGCGCTGGTCAGGGACTACGACCTCTCCAGCCTGAAGTATCTGTTCCTCGCCGGCGAGCGGGCCGATCCCGACACCATCGAGTGGGCGCGGCGGCTGCTCGACGTGCCGGTGATCGACAACTGGTGGCAGACCGAGACCGGCTGGCCGATCGTCGCCAATCCGGTCGGGATCGAGCTCCTGCCGGTGAAGCTCGGCTCGCCGACGGTGCCGATGCCGGGCTACGACGTGCAGATCCTGTCGGAGGGGGGGACGCCGCTCGCGGCGGGCGAGCTCGGCGCGGTGGCGATCCGCCTGCCGCTGCCGCCGGGGACGCTCTCGACCCTCTGGGGCGCCGACGAGCGGTTCGAGCGGTCCTATCTCACCACCTTCCCCGGCTACTACGAGACCGGCGACGCCGGCGTGCTCGACGAGGACGGCTATCTCTCGATCATGGCGCGCACCGACGACGTCATCAACGTCGCGGGCCATCGCCTCTCCACGGGCGCGATGGAGGAGGTGCTGGCCGCGCATCCGGACGTGGCGGAATGCGCGGTGATCGGGGTCGCCGACGACCTCAAGGGGCAGCTCCCGCTCGGGCTTCTCTGCCTCAACAAGGGCTCGGAGCGCGATCCCGACACGGTCGTCGCGGAATGCGTGCGCCTGGTGCGCGACCAGATCGGGCCGGTGGCCGCCTTCCGCCTCGCGGTGGTGGTCGACCGGCTGCCGAAGACCCGCTCCGGCAAGATCCTGCGCGGCACCATGAGCCGCATGGCCGACGGGCTCGAGTGGAAGGCGCCGGCGACGATCGACGATCCGGTGATCCTCGACGAGATCGCCAACCGCTTCGCCACCGTCGGTCTGCCGCGCCAGGAGGGCTGAGGGGCGGAATTCGCGTTTCGCGAGGCGCCGTTTACGCTTCTTCCCGAATTGCGACAGCCGTGCCTCGCAATTCGGGAAGAACATCCCACGCGTGCAATATTAGTGCGCGATTCAACTTGGCATGGTAGTTGCTTAAGTTAATCTAGGGTCGAGGCGAGGGGCAACCGGACGGTCAAGGAGGCTTTTCCCTGTGATACCCTGGTTCGGCGCGGCCCTTTCCGCGCTTCTGCGTACACTCCTCGTCGCATGCCTTTCCCTCTTGCCCGTCGGCGTGTCGGCGGCCGAATCGGTGCTCCGCCTGGTCGGTGGCGACGGCCGGGCGCTCGATCTCTCGCTGCAAGAGCTCCAGGCCATGCCCCAGACCACCGTCGCCACCGAGAACGAGTTCAGCGACGGCGTGGTCAGCTACCGCGGCCCGCTGGTGCGGGACGTCCTCGGCCTCGCCGGCATGGAGCGGCTGGCCGAGGTGCGCTTCGTCGCGGCGAACGACTATTTCGTCGACATCCCCACCCGCGACTTCAGCGACTATGACGCCATCCTCGCCATGACCGCCGACGGCGAGCGGCTGTCGCGCCGCGAGAAGGGGCCGCTCTGGCTCATGTATCCGATCTCCGATCACGCCGAGCTGCGCAGCCGGGTCTACCTCCGCCGGCTGATCTGGCAGGTGGTCCGGATCGAATCGCGATGACCCTCGGCCGACCGATCCCGCGCTATCTCGGCGTCGTCGTCCTGCTGGCGATGGCCGGGTTCGCATCGGTCGGCTTCTTCTCGATCCGCCGCGACGTCGAGAACCTGCGCATCATCAGCCAGGACAACACCCAGTGGTCGGCGACCCAGATGGAGCTCGAGCTGCTGCGCTTCCGGCTGAGCCTCGCCGACCTCGCCCCCCGGCCGATGCCGGAGACGATCGCGGCGATGCAGGAGCGTTTCGACATCCTGTGGAGCCGCGTCTTCATGATGGGGCACGGCCGGCTCGGCGAGAGCCTGCTGCGCTACGACGGCGAGGACGGACCGGTCGCCGGCCTTGCCGCCTACCTGCAGGAGCTCGACCCGATCCTCGGCGATCTCGCCCGGCCCAGCCCCGGCCTCGCCGCGCGGCTCGCCGGGATCGAGGAGCGGCTCGCCGCGTTCCAGCAGGAGCTGCGCGAATACACGCTCCGCGTCATCCGCGCCGATTCGGCCGCCGGCGACCAGGTGCGCACCCGCATCCAGACCAGCGCGCGGCTCACCGCCGTCATCAGCCTCGCCGCGGTGCTCCTGAGCGTGCTGGCGCTCTTTCTCATCCTGCGCGAGAACCGCCGCCAGCGGGAGATCGCCGAGATGAGCCGCAGGAGCGCCGAGCAGGCCGAGCTCGCCAGCCGCGCCAAGTCGCGATTTCTGAGCATGATGAGCCACGAGCTCAGGAACCCGCTCAACGGCATCCTCGGACCGCTGGCGCTGCTCGGCCAGAGCGAGCTGGCCGGCCGCCAGCAGCGGCTCGTCGTGCAGGCGCAGCAGTCGGGCCAGTCGATGGTGCAGATGCTCTCGGGCCTGCTCGACTACGGCGAGGTGCAGGACGGCCGCTTCCGCCTGAAGAGCGAGCCCTTCGGCCTCGGGGCGCTGGCCGCGGCGGTGCGCGGCGACCTGCGCGCCGAGGGCGCCGGGGGGGCCACCGTCACCGTCCTCGCCGGCGCGCCCGAGCGGGTGCACGGTGACCTCGACCGGCTGCGGCAGATCTTCGTCCACCTCGCGCTCTACATGGTGGAGAACCGCGACCCGGCCACCGCGACGCTGAGCTTCGGCCACGACGGGACGAGCCTCGCCGGCGAGATCGCCATCGCGGCGAGTGGCGAGCTCGTCGACTGGAAGCTCGACCTGCTCATGGACCTGCGCGAGGGCTCGCCCGACCAGGTGACGGCCGAGGCGCTGCGCCCGCTGATCGCCCGCGGCCTCATCGCCGCCTGCAACGGCGTCCTCAGCCTCGTGGAGACGGCCGACAGCCGGCGGATCGTCCGCGTGGCCGTTCCCTCGGCGGCCGTGCGCCTCGAGCTTCTCCGCGTGCATCTCGAGACCCGCTCGATGGCGCTCGCCGCCATCTACCAGGCGGCGCTGCGCAGCGACCGGGTGGTCTTCCTGCCGCCGGAGAGCAGCGATCCGGTCGACATCGTGCTGGTGGACAGCACCAGCGTGGGCGAGCTTCCGCTCATGGCCCGCCTCAGGGCCCGCTTCCCGAGCGCGCTCTTCGTCTCGCTCGGGCAGCCGCAGAGCCCGGAATTCTTCGACGATATCGTCGAGGTGCCGAACGACATGTCGCAGCTGCGCTCCAGCATCCTCGGACGCCTCGCCTCATAGTTGGCAAACTGCGAATGCGGTTTGCCATTTGCGCGTACCTTCTGTATCATACGCTGAAAATCACCGGCAGGTTTCAACCTTAGGTTATAAGGAGCAGGCCGGGTGGCGGGTGCATCGACCGGCGCAGTGGCAGAATGACCGTCATCGACCCTTTCCTGGACCGCAGCCAGAGCCCGGCCAGCGTGCGCCTCGAGCATCGCGAGCTCGCCATGCTGCGCCACGACATCCGCGGCGCGCTGATGGGGATCATCGGGGCGGCCGGCCAGATGGAGGCGGCCCGTCTCGGCGACGAGCTGCGCGCCCAGGTCGAGCGCGTCGGCGCGGCGAGCCGCACGCTCGCGACCCTCGTCGGCATGGTGCTCGGCGAGGAGCCCGACCCCGGCGAGCCGGCGGACGGGCCGCGCATCGACACCGACGCCTTCCTCGCGCATCTCCGCCGCCGCTATGCCGCCGAGGCGGCCGAGCGCGGGCTCGCCTTCGTCGCCGAGGCCGACCCCGGCGCGCCCGAGGCGCTGGCGACCGATCGCGTCGCCCTCGGGCGGATGATCGAAAACCTGGTCGGCAACGCGCTCAAGTTCAGCGACGCGGGCGCCATCCGCCTGACGCTCGGCCGCGATGCCGACGGCAGCGTCGTCTTCCGCGTGGCCGACGAAGGC
>ENA-UOUJ01000665-UOUJ01000665.1-activated-sludge-metagenome-genome-assembly--contig:-NODE-665-length-21177-cov-5.879036_pt1 | contig 21177 bp, 23 predicted proteins | sample MGYA00249839_ERZ747224 | MGnify/ENA primary metagenome ERZ747224 (study PRJEB28782, sample SAMN03220277) | activated sludge metagenome | biome: wastewater; feature: sewage sludge; material...
TAGGCGATGTGGCCCGCCAGCACTTCGGCAACGTGGCGTGAGGCCGCGGCCATCGGGGTGCGGCTGAAGGCGCGGAGTATGTCTCCGCTTGTCGGTATGGTGGTCATGGTCCTGCTCACGGTTGAGGCAGGAAACCGGCAAGCCGGGGCTGTTCGCACAAGTGCGGTCGGGTCTTGCAATGAGGCCGGGGAGTGAGTAGAAAAGAGCTAACGGTATGGCTCGATCCAAAGTGTCCAGCTTTGGTTCACTCAACCCCCCCTCGTCGGTCTCCGGCGGGGGGTTTGCTTTTGCGGGTGGTCGATTCCTCTCAAGATGGGGTTGAAACTCTTGGCAGGCTTACTAGCCGTTGCGACCTGCCGCAATGAAAGGTTCAGGCCCGCGCGCTAGTAGCGCACGAACTCGTCGTGGACGGCGCCGGTGTGGTCGCGGTAGCGCAAGGCCACGCCGCGCGTCAGCGGCCCCGGACCCCGGTTCTCGTAGCGGACGATCTCATAGCGGCGACAGCCCCCCTCGCGATCCTCGCTGACGCACTCGCGGATGGCGACACGCCTGCCCCCGACCGCCTCGGCCAGCCATTCCGGCCCTGTGGCGAAGCTGCCGCGCCCCCATGCAAAGCTGCCGTCCTCGCCGTAGCTGCCGACCTGCGTGCGGTCATAGAACCACTCGCCGGTTTCGCGGTCGAAAGTGCGCGTGAACCGGATGTGGTAGATCGCGATGGCGTCCCGGTAGGCCCGAACCTCGGGCGTCAGGTCATCGGGGCCGAGCTGCGGCGCGGCGATTCCGGCGAGAGCGGCATCCTCGGCGCTGATCCCCATGGGGCAGCGCCAGAGTTGCAGCGGCGGCTCGACGGGCCAAGGCGTGATTCTGCGGATCACCTCTGCCTTGGCCCGGCTGCACTCGACGGACGCCGGAAAGCCGCCCGCCATGCACAGGAAGATCGCGCAATCAATCGGATATGCCTGTGCCGGGGTGATCGAGGCGGCCGCGCCAGCAAGCGCACAGGCGGCGGCAAAGGTGAGAGATCGGTGCATCGGCAGCCCTCGGCCAGGACAAGATACGTTTTTGATACCAGCCAAGAGGCTTGTCAGCAATAGTATGTTTTCAACGCAAGCCTCTGGAGGACTACTCCAAGGGTGTGGCCGCCTTGCGCGTAAGGCCAAGTGCTTCCGCGCGCGCCAGGAACTCCCTATGAAGCTGCGACACCGCTTGTGCCTCCGCCATCAGTTCGGCGCGGGCGTGATCGAGGCAAGCGGAATATCTAGACATTTCAGTGAAATAACGCTCAAAATCTTGGTTAATCAGATCGGCATATTCCTTGAACGTAGCGTCACTCTCGGGCATGAAGGGGACCACGGGGGGATCGCAGACCGGCGCCGCAGCTCCGATCAGGGCGAAAATTGTTGCCGAACGGCAACACGTCCGTATTTTTCCCGCCATCTTCAAGCTGCCTTTTTGGATAGCTTATGAATGTATGTCTTTGATCCTAGGGTTATTTACGGCTGCGCTAAGGCAATGAGCCACTAGGGAACGAAAACAAGTTATTGATAGTGCGGGAGTCGTGTCCTAGCAAGAGGCATGGCCCCGCCCAAACCAGCACGGTGAGGAAGGACCACAACGTAGATGCCAACCAAGATAGAGTTGACGAACGGTGTGTCAGAAGAAGGTCTTCGGGAACTGGTCGAGCAGGGCTACACAACGGAAGTTGTGTGCGTGGACGATCCTTACTTCACCGGGCAGTATTTTGCCGGGAAGTGGAACATCCGCGCCGTCTCGCCGGACGGCGAGTCCGAAATGGTGCTGGTCACGCAGCGCAGAACCAAGCAGCCGCGTGACATCAAGACGATCAACGGCATTATCAGCCTGCTCATCGGCCTGGGCTACGATGGGGTCAATCTTCCCATGCGGGCCGGGGGCCGACGCCCCAACCGGAAGCGCGGCGCGAACCCGCCGGTGGATTGAGACCACCTGCGCCGCCCTGATCGGGGTGGCGGTGACGCTCGCGCCCGTGTCGGCCGAAGTGATCCGCTTCGATGCCAAGGGCAACCAGATCGGGCAATCGCATCGCCGCAACCCGGTGAAGCGTTACGACGCCGCCGGTCGCCTGATCGAGCCGCCGAAGCCGCAGGCGGCGGCGGTCGATCTGGACACCGCGGACCTCGGGGGCGAGGCGATGATGCTGCTCGAACCGCGCGCGGCGTCTCGCAAGGCAGTTCCGGGCAACCCCGGCCATGCTGTCGGCATAGCTGCGGCGCGCAGCGTGGCACTGCGCTACCAACACCACCCCGCTCTCAAGCTCAACAACATCCGACCGCAGGAATGGACGGCGCTGTTCCAGGCGCTCGTCTGGCAGGAGTCGCGCTTCAACCCGCGCGCCCGTAGCCACAAGGGGGCTATCGGCTACGCGCAACTGATGCCGGGCACGGCGGCGAAGCTCGGGGTCAATCCGCATGACCCGGCGCAGAACCTCGACGGCGGCGCGCGCTACCTGCTGCTGCAACTCCAGACCTTCCGATCCCCGCTGCTCGCGCTCGCCGCCTACAACGCCGGGCCGGGCGCGGTGCAGAAGTATCGCAATACCGTCCCGCCGTATCGGGAAACCCGCGATTACGTGATCCGTGTCCTCGCGGAGCGCGACCGCATCCTCCGACAGTAGAGAAGGACCGTTCTCGTGACCAACCGACATTTCCTGATGCTTGCGCTCGCAAGCGCCGCCCTTGCATCCGGCGTGGCGGGCGACGCGCTCGCGCAAAGCGTGGATTTCTCGAAGGCCGATACCATCGGCAACGATTTCGTGGCCTGGATTCGCGGCAACCTCGCCACGGTCGTTTTCACGGTGGCGTTCGTGCTGACCGGCTTTCTGGCCGCGTTCAACCGCATCAGTTGGCTGTGGGTGCTTCTGGTTGTCGTGGGCGCCTTTCTGGTGTTCGGGGCGCCGGCCTTCGTCGCAAGCCTCCGGTCGGCCTTTAGCTGATGGAGCGGCACGCCGTCATTCTCGGGTTGTCCTGCCGATGCCCTACATGATGGCGGTGGGAGCGCTCACCATGCTGCCGTTCATCTGGTTCAAGGTGATCGCGTGGCTGCTCACCGGGCCGCTCTGGTATGGCCTCGCTCGCGCGTTCGTCGCGATCAATCCGAACGGCCACAAGGCGGTGGCGGTGGTCCTGAACAAGACCCCGCCCGCCCTGTCCCGCAAGAAGCGAAAGGCGGGCCGCCACTATGTTTAACGGCAAGATCGGTCCGATCAGCGAGCGCGCGCAGCGCCATGTGCCGAAGTCGCCGCAGTTCTATGCGGAAATGCCCTACGCGCTCGAAGTGGACGATCACACGGTCCGCACCCGCGACAACGCGCTGATGATGAGCCTGGAAATCCAGGGGATCGACGGTATCACGACGTCGGACCGGGACATCCTCGATCTGGCAAAGAACTTCGCCGCGATCATGGATGGCCTGGATGATCGGTTCACCTTCTACGTCCACCGGCTGATGCGCCCGGCCGCGTTTGGGTTGAAGCCGATCTATGGCGACCGCTTTGCGCATGACGTGGAAACCGCCTGGCGCAGCCATCTGTCGGGCCGCGCCTTGCGCGAGTTCATGCTGGTGCTGACGGTGGTGCGCAACAAGCGCGTGCCCCTCAAGGTGCCGCTGTTCAACAGGGCGGCGCGGCGGCTGCTCGACCGCAACACCACCGAACGCCTGGGCGAGCTGCGCGAAGTCGTCTCGATCCTGGAAACCAGTCTGGGCGTGAAGGCGCAGAGGCTCAAGATCAGCGACGGGACGCTGCTCGGGTTCTACAGCGCCATCAGCACCGGCCTCTACCGTCCCGAATATCGCGGGCTGCACACGCTGATTGCCGAGGACGTGTCGCTTCTCTCGGTGCGCTTCAAGGGGCCGGTGGCGGAGTTCCGCGACGGTTTCGACACTCCGCGCTTCGCCGCTGTCCTCTCTATCTGGCGCAACGCCAACCAGACCTGGCCGGGGATGCTCGACGCCCTCGACACCGGCACCGACACGGTGATCTCGCACGCCTACACGCCCGTCGCCATGAACAAGGTGAGCGAGTTGGCGAAGCGCCGCATCCAGCAGATGGAAGCGGCGGGCGATCTGGTCGGCTCCATCGCGGACGACCTGCGCCAGACCTATGACGATGTGGAGTCGGGCCGGGTCGGCTTTGGCGAGCATCAACTGACGATCACGGTGTTCGCGGACAGCGAGGCCGCGCTTGAGGAACGGGTGTCGCAGGTCCGCAGCGTGGCGGAACAGGCCAAGATCAAGCTCGTGCGCTGCAACGACACGCTGGCGGCGACCTATTTTGCCACGCATCCGGGCAACCAGGACTATGAGATCTGGAACCCGCTCACCAAGTCGATCAACTTTGCCGACATGGCGTCGTTCCACATGGCTCGCGCCGGGGCCGTGGCGAGCGAACTGCCGTGGCGGACGCCGATCACGGTGTTGCAGACGGTGACGGGGGCGGCGCATCGCTTCAGCTTCCACGCGCCGGGCGATCCGAACGCCGAACCCACCATCGGGCACACGCTGTTTCTCGGGCCTTCGGGCGGCGGCAAGTCCTCGACGGTGGCCTTCCTGGCGGCGCAGTCACAGAGGGCGCGTGCCCGCGTGATCCTGTTCGACAAGGACCAGGCGCTCCGCATGGCGATCACCGCGATGGGGGGCCGCTACACCGCGATCCGCGCGGGCCACCCGACCGGGTTGAACCCGCTCCTGACCGAGCGCGGCCCGCGCGGCGAGGCGTGGCTCATGGACTGGCTCGCCCGGCTGGTGGAGCGAGGCGACGACAAGCTCTCGCCGCACCAGGCCGAGGCCCTGAAAAGCGCCGTGCGCCAGAACGGGCAGGCGCCCGACGAGCTGCGGACCTTCGCGCACTTCGAGGATCTGATCGGTGATGTGGGCGACAACCGGGCGCTTGCCATGAAGCTCGCGGAATGGGGGCCGGAGGGGCGCTACAGTTGGGTGTTCGGGGACGCGGATCAGCCGGTGATCGACCTCTCTGCGAACGTGACCGGCATTGATCTCACGGAAATCCTGTCGATGGCGACGGAGCGCACGGCGGTGCTGTCCTACATCTTCCGGCGCCTGGAGCTGCTGTTCGAGGAAAAGCGCCCGACGCTGCTGGTGATTGATGAAGCCTCGACCGTCTTTGACGACGAGTTCTTTGCCCGCTGGCTGCCGAAGTGGCTGGTGACGGTCCGCAAGCTTAATGTCGTGGTGGTGCTGCTCACGCAGTTCCCCTCGCAGATCAGGGAAAGCCGGTCCGGCTCGATCATCCAGGGGATGCCGAACCAGGTGATCTTCCCCAACCGCGCCGCCGATGTGCCCGACTACGAGGGCTTCAACCTCACCGACAACGAGCTGCACTTCGTGTTGACCGGGCGGACGGCGCAGCGGCAGGCGCTTCTGCGCGGCCATGACGGCTCCACGATCCTCAACCTTGATCTCTCCCCGCTCGGGCCGCTGCTGACGGCGCTCGGCGGCGGCGAGGCGGGCATCCGGACCTTCGGCCCGGACTACGCCAGCCGCAAACACTTCTGGAGGACTGATGATGCGTAAGGTTCTGATCCTCGCGGCGGTGGCCGCCCTGCTCGCAGGCTGCGGCGAACAGCCGATCCGCAAGACCAACTGCTGGTCGAGCATGGCCTTCGTGGCATCAAGCGACTGCCGGTAGGGAGGTGGTGGTGCGGGGCCGCAAGTCCGTTCTGGTGCTGGCGCTGATCGGCGCGGCGGCGATCCCGGCCGGGGTGGCCGGACAGGGCGTGCCCATTGGCGACTTCAAGCGCATCGCGCTCGAAGTGCTTGGCCTGCGCGAAGAAGTCGCCAAAACGAAGGCCGAGCAGGACAAGAACGAGGAACGGGTCAAGCAGGTCGAAGCCCGCACCGATCAACTGGCGGCGGCGCAACAGACGCTCGATCTGCTCACCGAAACCTCGCGCTTCGTGCCCGATCTCGAAGGCTCCGGCGTCTCGGGCGGCGGCGCCGCGTTCGTGGGTGCCGCGGAAATCTACGCCATCGAGGACAACAACCCCTACGCCGCACGGATCATGGGGGATGCGCCGGTCACGATCGAACAGATGATCGCGGACACGGCGCGAGAGCACGCCGGCCACCCGGCCTTGGCAAAGGCGGGCATCAACGCGATCGAGTTCCGCTGCTGGCTCCAGGCGCTCGTCAAGCAGGAGTCGAACTTCTCCATCGGCGCGCGCAGCCATGTGGGCGCGTTCGGGCTGACGCAGATCATGCCGGGCACCTTCACGGAACTCGGCATCCCCGACGATGGCAGCCGTCAGGACCCTCGGGTGCAGCTCGACGGCGGCGCCCGCTATCTTCTGAAGGGCCTGGGGATGTTCGGCTCCATGCCGCTGGCGCTCGCCGCCTACAACGCCGGGCCGGGCGCGGTCTCGAGGCACAATGGCATCCCGCCCTACAAGGAAACGCAGAACTATGTTGTGCGGATCACGGGCTACTACAACCGCTACGCCGCGCGCATGGATGGCAACGCGCAGGCGGTCGGCACGCTCGATCCGCGCGACATGGTGATTGCCGAAGCGTCGAACGTCTCCGATGCGGCCCTGGGTTATGCCGCCGTCAGCATGAATACGATGCACGGCTCCATGACCCGGCTGAAGGAAATCCTGCTGCAGGTCGAGGCCACCGGCTCGGTCAAAACCGCGATGGACCTGAACACCTACACGCGCGCCGAAGTGGCGCGCATGGCGGTGATCCTGGCCCGGCTGCAAGGGGTGCAGCGCAAGGTCGAGGCGGCGCGCTATGCGCTGCTTCTCGAAGCCTATGCGCGTGATGAGGACTACCTGCGAGTGAGGTTGGACGGATGAAACTGACGACGAAAGTGCTGACCATCGGCGCGGTTGCCTGTGCCCTCGCGGTTCCGGCCGGCGGTCAGGGCGTCCCCACCATCGACGTGACCAGCCTGGCGAGGCTCGGGGAGCAGCTTGTCGAGGCGAAGCTCCAGTTGAAGGAGCAGATCGCGCAGAACGTGAAGCTGGATGAGCAGACCAAGCAACTGCTGGACCAGATCCTGCTTCTCCAGAACCAGATCGACGCACTGCGCAACGGGCTGACACTGGCGGACCTCGGCATCGATCCCGAGAACTTCCTGCAAGACATCCTGCCAGACTTTGCCGACCTGACCGCTTCGGTCGATGCGGCGCGGACGGGCGATTGGACCCGCGTGCTGGCCTCGGGCGATGCCTTCAGGGGCGGCGGAACCGTCACCGGCCATGTGGACCGCACGTTCGAGAAGTCGGGCCTGTCGCGGGACCGCGTGGACACGCTGGCGAGTAGCGAGGATCAGGGAGCTTCGCGGATCGGCCAGTCGGCCAACGTCAACGCCTTCATGAGCGTGGCGGCGGAAAGCTCGTCGGAAGCGGCCAAGGACAGCCTGACGCGGCTCGACGGCCTCGTGCAGAAAATCCCCGACACAGAAGGGTTGAAGGAGGCGATCGACCTCAACACGCGAGTCACGGCCGAACTTGGCATCGCGCTCGCCAATGTCTGGTCGATGGAAGCGATCCAGACGGTGGGCCAGGGCAACATGGGCGTCATGGACGCCGCCACCGCTGCCGATGAGGAAAAATACCTGCGGATGAAGCTGGAGGAATGACCATGAAGCGGACGGTTCTCGCGGGTGGACTGGTGATCCTGGCGGTCGGCACGCTGGCGATGGCGCAGATGCTTCCGCCGAACGGCACGGCATCGCAGGACGCGGCCGAGTTCGATTTTGTCACGCCGCCGCCACTCGACGGAGGCATGGCGCCCATCGACACGGCTGAACAGGTGCGGGCGGAGCTGGCCGAGCTGCGGATGTGCCTGGAGAACGCCGAGAAGGCCGACGAAGGCAAAGGTGGATCGGCGGAGCTGGAACGCAAGGTGCTGCTGCAAATGCAGGGCTGTCTCCGCGCCTCTGAACGCCTGTCGGCCGAACTCAAGCTTCACGAGTTTCAGGAAATGCAGGCGGCAACGAGCGAGGCCGAGCGGCAGGCGTCCGCGCAAGGGCTTCCGGCGGCAACAGAGCTTGTTCCCGCCATGACGGAGGCCGAACGCCAGGCCGAGGACGATTACCTGAACTTGAAACTCGGCCCCGATGTGGATGTGTCCGGTATCGAGCGGGTGCCGAGCGCGGCCGAGAACCAGCCCTACCGGACCTGCGAAAAGACGCCAGAATTGAGGGCGAACCTGAAATCTCCCGGCAGCCGAGGAAACAGGGCCTACCGCGACATTGAAGCCTATCTCTCGGCCACAAACGTCATTGCGACGCAGGACTGCACCTGCGCGGGCAAGATCATTCCACATGAAGCGGTCGCCATGTTCGAGGACCGGCTGCGCGGCAAGTTCGGGGTGACGGTTCTCGAACCCAAGCACACCAGCGATCTCTACGACGAATATCAGCGTCAGAAGAAGATCGTTGAAGCCATGTGCGGAGATTACTGATGGCCCTGATTGAAGACATCCTTCAGGATCTCGATGAAGCCGTGCTGGACGTGGGTGAGAAGTATTTCACCTCCACGGCCACCGCGCTCGATCCGATGCTGACCATCGTGACCACGCTGCTTATTGTGCTGATCGGGGTCACGATGGCGCTCGGCGTGAACCGCATGTCCATGCGCGATGCCTGGCAGCTCGTCTCACGGATCATTCTGGTGTTCATCTTTGCCCGGTCCTGGACCAACTTTGGCGTGATCTATGACGCGCTGTCCTCGGGCGCGGGCAGTCTCGCGCTGAGTTTCTTCCAAGGCGACACCCCGAATCCCGCAGCGGCGATGGACCAGTTTGCGGTGCAAATGTCGGACGTGGCTGATGGTGCCGCGCGCTCGTTCAGTTCGATCACCCGGGGAGTCGTCGCGGCGCTTCTGATGATGATTCTGTCGATCCTGATGGCAGCTTATGTCCTGATCGTCGCCTTCTCGAAGATCATGATTGCCTTCCTGCTCGGCGTGGCGCCGCTCGCCATGATCGCGACCATCTTCGAGCGCACCAAGACGCTGTTCGAGGCGTGGCTGACTGCTTTCGTGGGCTACCTGATGTATCCCATCGCAGCGGCGGCGGTGATCGGCGCGGTCGTGTCGATGGCAGGGGCCCAGTTCACGGAACAGGACAGGATCGAGAACTTCTCGATGGCTATCGGCTTCCTGTGCGTGGCCTTCGTGGGCATCTTCGCGCTTCTGGCGATCCCGACCGCGGCGGCGCACGTCACCGGCAGCTTCAACCTCGCCAACTTCGCCCCCGAGGCGCTGCGCGTGGTCGGAAGAACCACAGCCCTCCCGGCAAGGCCGGTCGGAGCGTTGGCCGGTCGGCTCGGTGATGCGGCCAAGGCGCGCGGAGAGGCCGCGTTGTCCGGTGCGCTCACCGGGAAGTCGCCCGCCTTGGCCGCCCGCGCCCGTGACCGCGAATGGGCGGAAAAAGGCGCCGAGTGGCGCAGGAAAATGCGCGGCATCGAAATCATGCAGGGCAAGCGCGACTAGCGCGCCTGACCCTACCCGGACCTGGAGGATGCGATGGCGGACCGCGAGTCTGACAGCAGGACGATTCTGGAAAACGAACTGATCTTCGGTGTCCGCCGCCGCGAGCGGATGGCCTGGGCGGTCGCCATCGGCGGCGTGCTGCTCGGCCTCGGCGGTGTGGCCGTGGCGGGCATGACCCTGCCGTTGAAGGAAACGCAGGCGTTCGTGACCATCGTGGACAAGGACACCGGCCTTGCCGAACGCGCCGTGCGTGTCGAGGCGGCGGGGATCGAGCACGGCGCGGCCGTCGAGCAATCGCTGCTCTACACCTACGTCAAGAACCGCGAGACCTATGACGCGGCCGACAACGAGGCCCGCCTCCTTCAGGTCTATCGCATGTCGGCGCCCCGGATGCAGGCGGCGCTGAAGGCGCAATGGGACAAGGCCAACCCCAACTATCCGCCGGTGATCTATGGCGCGAGCGGCAAGGTGATCGTGGATGTCCTTTCGATCACGCCGGTCGCGCCCAGGACCGCACAGGTCCGCTTCACCAAGCGGCTCAAGAAGGACGGTGAGCCGGATCGCGTCGGCAAGTTCTACGCCACGATCACCTATGACTTTCAGCCCACGAAGGCGAGCGCGGTGCAGCTCGTCTGGGAAAACCCCTTCGGCTTCACCGTCACGGATTACCGCGTGACCGCCGAAAGCCTGGAGGCGCAGAACATGGAGGGCCAGAAATGATCCGTTCCACCACGCTTGCGGCGCTGATCGCGCTCACCCTTCCTGCCGTCGCCCTTGCGGAAGTCCGGCCGCGCGCGGGCGGCAACGACAGCCGCGTGACCTACGCCACCTTTCAGGAGGGTCAGGTCTATACCATCCATACGCGGGTGCGGAACGTCACCCTGATCGAGCTGGGCGACGGTGAGATGATCCAGACGATCTCCGTGGGCGACAGCGAATCCTTCGAAGCGGATAAGGTCGGCGCGTCGAACGCCTTTTCCATCATGTCCTTCGTGCCCGGCGCCAGCACCAACATGACGGTCGAAACCAACCGGCGCTTCTACTTCCTGCATGTGGTGGAGTCCTCGAAGGTCACGCCCAACTGGTCGGTGAAGTTCACGGTGCCGGGCGGTGGCGGATCACGTTCGCGGGCGGCCGCGGCGGCGGCAGCGATCCCGGCCGAGGTTCCCATGACCTACCGCGTGTTGAGCCGCACCGGGGCGGCGGAGTTCACGCCCATCGGGATTTCCGACGATGGCAAGAAAACCCTGTTCCAGGTCCCGCCCGGTGCCCCGATCCCCTCGATCTTCCGGGCCGATGCCAAGGGGCAGGAATACAGCGTCAACAGCAGCGTGAACGGCACGATCATCACCGTGGGCGCGCGCTCGGAACGGTGGGTGCTGCGCTACGGCGATGAGTATGTCTGCGTCGAGGGCACCAAGGCGGGCGCGAAGCGGAGGACGCGCTGATGGCCGACGCCGATCAGCTTCAAGCCCGGCTGGCGCGGATGCAGAAGCCGGTTGCGACGACGCCCTGGTGGCGGCGGATCGCGATGCCGGCCGCGATGCTCGGGACCGGCCTGGCCGGGGGGGCCTATGTAGCGACGGTGGAGCCAACCGAGACAGAAGCGCCGGCCCCCATGCAGACCTCCGAAGTCAGCGAGTTTCAGGACGACTCCGGCCTTGCGGCCTTCACTGTTACCGAAAACGAGCCCCTGCCTGTCACCACGCCCGCGCCAGTGGTGACGCGCACCGAAGTCCAGACGGTGGCGGACCCGCAGGCGAAGGCGGATGCCGAGGCCGCGCGGGCGGCTCTGGAAAAGGCCAGGGCCGATCTCCAGAAAGCTCAGGCGGAGCTTGCCGCCGCCCGCGCCAACCCTTCGGTCGATAATGCGCAGATCGACGCGCTGCGCGAGGAAATGCAGCAGTTGCGCGACGACATGGCGGGTAAGGACCAGGCGCTCGATGAGCTGACCCGCGACAATATGCGTCTGCAGACGGAACTGGAAACGGCCGCACAGATGGCCGGGCAGGCGCAGATGGAGGCCGACATGGAGGCGCAGCGCCTCGCGGAACTCGAACAGCGCCGGGCCGAACTCGAAGCGCAGCGCGCGCAGGAGCAAGCCTTGCTGGAAGCGCGCGCCCGATCCGCCAAGGTCATTCGCTTCGGAAGCGATAGCGGTGGTGGTGGCGGTGCCGAGGCCGACAGCGGCGCGGACGAACAGCTCGATGCCGCCGAACGCTTCCGCCGTGCGGGCCGGACCGAGGCGGCGCAGGCCGAGGTGATCGGGGAGCCCTCGCGCACGGTGCTCCAAGGGACGCTGATCGAGGCCACGCTGGCGAACGCCATTTCCAGCCAGCTCGAAGGCAATGTGTCGGCCACCGTCAGCTATGACGTGTGGTCGATGAACATGGCGAATGTCCTGATCCCGCGCGGCTCCAGGCTGTTTGGCCGCTACAGCTCGTCCATCGACAAGGGCCAGCGGCGGATCATGGTCGTCTGGGACAGGGTGGTGACGCCGGACGGCCAGTCAGTCGAACTCGCGGCCTATGGGACCGACCGCGTTGGCAGGTCTGGGGTGACGGGGCGGGTGAACACCCACACCCTGCCCCGCTTCGCGGCGGCCGCGGCGGTGTCGATCATCGGCGCCGCGCCGGCGGTGCTGGCCGCAGCCATCGAGAAGGACCGCGACGACGAGATTTCCAGCGAAACCGCCGAGAACATCGGCACCAACGCGAGCGATGCGGTCGGCTCGATCATGAAGGACTACATCGACATCCCGACGACCATCAGCGTGGACCAGGGCGCCGTGGTCATGGTCATGGTGAACGCCGATCTGGAAATGCTCTGATGGGCGCGGTCGGGCACCTCGAAAGCAAGCTCGGCGTCCTGCGCCCGTTGATCGAGGCCGAAGGCACGATCGAGGTGGCGATCAATGGTGACGGGCGGGTGTGGGTCGAGCGGGCCGGCGACAGTGAAATGTCGCTGGCGGAGGTGACGCTCTCGCCAGTCGAGGTCAAGGATCTCGCCGGCCTCATTGCCAACAAGCAGCGCCTCACGCTGACGGACGCCCTGCCCGCGATCTCGACCACGGTGGATTATGCCGGGGCAACCCTGCGCTGCCAGGCCATCATCCCTCCAGCCTCGGCCGGGGGCACGACGATCACCTTCCGGGTGTTCCGGCGCAGGCCCGCAGGGGAAGCGCCCAAGAACTTCCGCTTCCTGCGCGACCAAAGGGTATCGCTCGAAGCGGAACGGCTGGACAGGCTGCGCGCGATCCAGCGGATGGCCACCGAAGGCGACGATCCCGACGAGTTCCTGCGCGCCTGCGTCAAAGCGCGCATGAACATCGTGATCTCGGGCGGCACGTCCTCGGGCAAGACCGAGCTGGCCCGCCGCCTGCTCTGGATGGTCGAGGAATGGCATCGGCTGGTGCTGATCGAGGACTCGGCCGAGCTGCTGCCTGCGCAGGAGAACGCGGTGAGCTTGATTGCCGAACGGGCCGAAGCCTCCGCCCGCTCGGCCGACAGGTTGCTGGAGATGACCCTGCGCCTGCGCCCCGACCGGATCATCCTGGGCGAGCTGCGCGGGGTCGAGGCCATGACTTTCCTTGAGGCGATCAACACTGGGCATGAAGGCAGCTTCACCACGCTGCACGCCACGACCGCCCGCAAGGCGGTCAACCGGCTGGCCTTCCTGGTGATGCGGGCGGGGATGCCGCTGACGCTCACGGAAATCAGGGACTATGTGCGCGAGTCCATCGACGTGATCGTGCAGACCGGCCGGGTCGGGAAGGAACGCGGGATTCTGGAAACCTACTTTCCCGCGCTCGATGGAGAAAGCGGCTAGGCCGCTTTCTTCTTGCCGAACAGCCGCGCGTCAAAGTCGTCCATCTTGGCTTGCGCCTTCTTCTTGATGGCGTCCTTCACGTCCTCGTCGCTGCGGGTGTCGTTCTCACCGCGCAGTTCTTCCGCAACCTCGCGCGCGAGCGTCGGCTTCTTGGGGGGGTTGGCATCCGCAGCCGGTGGGGCTGTATCCGCAGGGGAGGCTGCGCCCTCGTCGGCAGGTGCCTCGACGGCACCCTGACGCGCTGCTTCTTCTTCAGCCGCGGCCTTCTCCATCTTGGCCTTGTGTTCTTCCTCGGCAACCTCGCGCGCCAGCTTCGGCTCCGGCTGCTGTTCCTGTGGCCTGTCTTTCTTGCCTTTCTTCGCCTTGGACGCGTCCTCGGCCGGAGGATAGGACACCTTCGCCTCTTGCAGCGACGTGACCTTGGCCTTCAGCTCGTCCAGTTCGGCCCGCATCGCATCGGGATAAGGCAGCGGCCCTTTCTGCGCCTCGAAGATCGGTTTGAAATAGGCATCCTGATAGTAAACGATCCGGTCCACCAGGATCGGGTTCTGACGCTCGGGAATCAGGATGATCTTGTTCGGATCGAGATTGCGGACCTCGCCGGGCGTCAGCAGCGGCCGTTCCTCGTTGCGCCGCGAGATCGAGCGTTTCAGGATACCCTGCCCGTCCTGCGAATAGCTGTCGCTCAAGGCCAGGCGGGTGGTCTTGCCAAGCGCCTCGGAGATCTCGCCGGTGGTCTTTTTCTCGTTGGGGGCGATATAGAGCTTCATGCCCGCCGCGGACTCGATGGAAAGGCGCTCGTTCTCGGTGTAGATGCTTTCAAGCCCCGGAATGGACTGCGTGATGATCGACACGCGCGCGCCATGACCGGCGAGCTGTTTCAGGGATTGCACGATGATCGGCATGTGGCCGAGCTGGTCGAACTCGTCGAGGATGATCTGCACCGGCCAGGGCTCAAGCCGGGGATCGGGGATGCGGGCGCGCATGGTGGCGATCAGCTCCCCGAACAGCAGCCGCAGCAGCGGCGCCAGCGTCGGAATGTCGTCGGAGTTGGCGACAATGTAGATCGAGTGCGGCGCACGCCGGATGTCGTCCCAGGAAAAGTCGTTGGCGCTCGTCACCTTCTCGATGCGGGGGTTCAGCCACAACCCAAGCCCTGCTCCGTCCAGCACGGAAGTGTAGGACGACAGGGTGCGGTCGGAATAGCCCGAGAAGTTGAGAAAGATCGTGGCGGATTGCTCGTGCTGCGTTTCCCTGGCGAAACGCTGATAAGCCTTCTCCTTGTCGCCGCTGCCGAACAGGATGCGGGCGATCGCGCCGATGGTCGGTGTCTTGCGCTCAACGGCGAGCATCCCGGCCGCGACAAAGAGCTGGCGGGCACCCACGATGAAGTCGGACGCCCCGCCCTTCTCGTTCCTGGGCGTCAGGAAGTAGCTGGCGAGCTTGGACAGTTCCGTGAACCGCTGGTCGGTGTCCGCGATCCGGGCGATGCGTTCGAGCGGGTTGTAGCGGTGAGTGGGGATCTCGAAGTCGAACGGCGCGAAACGAAAGACCCTGTCGCCCTGCTCCTGCCGGTGCCGGGACGTGGCCTCGAAGATTTCCCCCTTCACGTCCATGACGACGCAGGAGCCGGGGAACAGAAGGGTGTTGGGAATGACATAGCCCACGCCCTTGCCCGAGCGGGTCGGGGCCACCACCAGGGCGTGCGGAAACTGGTCATAGCTGCCGCAAACGAAGCGGCCGGCCCTGTTCTTCTTCTCGGGCTTGCCGAACTTGCCGAACACCAGGCCCGACCCGACAGGCTGCGCAAGGCCGTTCCTCTTGACCTCGCCCTTGGTCTGGAAGTGCGCCTTGCCGTAGGTGGTCAGGCGGTGACTGATGCTGAACACAACCCCGAGGAGGGCCAGAACGAGCGCGCCGCCGGGGACGATCAGGTAGGCGGTGCGCCACGGGTCGTGCCGCAGCGCCCGGAAACCAGGGAAGTCCGTCACCAGGACAAACGGGTTGCCGGTGTTCAGGTTGGCCCCGAGCTGCCATTGCAGCCAGAGGCCGCCGAACATCAACCCGACAAAGGCCCCGGCGATCAGGCCCGCCGGAACGGCGACGCTCATGCGGTTCATTGGCCCTGCCCCTTACAGTTCCAGGTCGTGATCCTTGCGGCGAAGCTCGTGCTGCGGCTCGTCGCGCTCGTGCAGCCGCTCCTTTGCCAGTTCCGCCTGCCGCATGGTGAGGCCGATGCTCTCATGGCTCTCCGCGGCCGCGACAAGCGCCTTCGCGATGTCGCGCCGCTGCCCCGGCTCGGGGAAGTCGAGCGCCAGCGCCCGGTCGTCGCCGGAAGCGATCTGCTCGATCACCTTCTCCCCATACCGCTCTTTCAGGTCGGTGGCGAAGCGTTCGGCGTGATCCTCATGCTCGAACTCGACCCGGCCGTGCTGGCGATGGACCTCTGCCAGAGATTCCAGTGTCCGCGTCAGGCGGTCTTTCTCATGGCTGTGGTCGATCTCAAGAGCGGTGTTCAGCGTCTTGGCAGCGCTCGCATAGAAGCGGTCCACAAGGTCGGCCGCAGCGTGGCGCTCGTCCTCGCGGTCAAGATCAAGACCTCGCGCCTTCGAGACGGCGTGAAGGTCCTGCTTCACCCATTCGCGCTCCTGCCAAGCGTTCGCGGCCGGATGCTCCAGCCGCCGCTCCATCGTCTCCCGCTCGATGCCGATGGCTTCGGCTGCGTCGAAAACAGCCGACTTGACCTCAAGAGCGGCGTCCTCGGTAAGATCGACCGTCATCTTGCCGCGCCGGATTTCGTCGTCCAGCACTTGCGTCTTGTAAAGCTCGGACCGGGGCGCGCGCTGCACCAGTTCGGCCCCACGGGCATCCCCGAGGTCGCGCATGATGTCGGTCGTGATCTCGGCCAGCTCGTGGCGCATCTCGCGCCGGTCGGCGGGGTCGAGCGTGGAAATCTGGCGCTCGGCGCTGTCGAGCCAGCTTGTAAAGGCGTGGTCCAGCTCCTTGCGGGTTTGGGCTTTCTCAAGGTCCATGTTGGCAATCTCCAGGGATTTCGGGGTCAGGATACCGCCCGTTTCAAGGATCTTGGCGGCGCGTTCCATGCGAAGCGCCACGTCCTTGAGTCGGGAAAGGGACGCGATGGACGCCAGCAGGCGCAGGGCGTCGGCACTCCGCTCGACTTCCGCCAATCCATCCTCAAGCGCCTGGCCGAACCGCCGGCGTTCGGGCAGATCGCCCTCGATCTCGGCGCGGGTCCGGCCATAGGTCAGGATGCCGCGCTCCAGGCGCGAGGACGCATCCAGTTCCACGCCTACGTCCCCCGCCAGCTCGACCAGGCGCTCTTTCATCACGGCGAGGTTGAAATCATGCTCCTTCGCCATGTGAAACCATTGGCCGTGTTCCAGCCCACGGTTGTTCACGACGATGTGGACGTGCGGATGCGCCCGGTCGGTGTGCAGCGCCGCGACATAGGCCCACTCGTCCTCGCCATGCGCGCCTGACTGGAACATCTCGAAAGCCCAGGCTTGGGCGATCCGCAGCGCCTTCTTGGCCGACAGATCGGCGGGAAAAGACAGCAGCAGGTGGGTTGTGTGGCCGTTCTTTGCCTCGCCAAACCAGGCGTCCGACCACTCATGTGCTATGTCGCGGCGCTGCTCGGCTGACAGGCTCCGCACACCCGGCTCCAACTCGACCCCATTGCCGAACACCGCCTCCGACTTGCTGAACAGGTAGTCGAGCTGCGCCGCCAGGCGCGGGCCGGTGTGGGTGCCGCCGCGCGTGATCTTCTTGAACACGGCGGCATTGGACCCCTGCCCGACCCGCCACAGGTTGCGCGCCCGTGCGGAAAACAGCGCCGCCCCTGCCCTGCTCCGCCGCGCCTTGCCGAAGCTGGTGTTCCGAAACCGCCCGCGCCCGCCCCGACCGAGGCGGATTTCCCCGATCAGGTCGTCGGCCAGATCAGCCACGGCCGCTCTCGACGAACTTCTGGAACAGCCGTGTCCCGCGCCGCCGCTGCTCGTCCACCACCGCTTGCAGGTAGATCCGCACGCCGGGCAGCGCCTGCCGCACCGCGTCGAGCGCCTTCCACTCCTGGCGGGTCAGGTCGATCTTGCCGCGATTGGCCGCGAACGCGACCTGGTTCACGTTGACGCCGATCTTGTGCAACTCGGTCTTTACCTCGGTCAGCTTCTCGGCTGTCACCGGGTCGAACTCCAGCATCCCCGAGGCCGCACGGACCAAGGCGCGGATCGCGTCGGAGTTGGACCCGTAGCCAAAGCGGGATTTCACCCACTCCAACTGCTCGATCTCGGCGGGCGTGAGCCGCGCCGACACCGGCTTGCCCTCCGTGGTGGCATTCTCGCGGGGCCGGACGGCACCCTGCTTGATCGCCTTCACCGAGGCAGGAGCGATGCCGACCGCCTCTGACACCGTGCGAACGTCGCCGCCCTGCCGCAGCCGCCGGATGGCTTGGTCGCGCTCCGAAGGGGACAGGTTTCGACGGCTCACGGCGGCTCCAATCCAAGTTTGTAAACATAACGCATTTCCTGCCAAGCCAAGCCCTACCCTTCTTCCTTCTTCTCCTTCCGTCAACCGCTTTCGGCCTTTCCCGTCCCCCACCAAGACGGCCCTCCCGAACCGCCCGCTCGCGTGACCTGCGGCGTTCATGCCGATTGGATGTATCGCCGGCATGTTCACTCCTCACCTCGCCTGGCTCTGTGAAGCCCTGTGTAGAGCCTGCAGGGCAGGTTCGGAGGTCGGCACGAGGATGGGAACATTGGAAAAGTGGAATAGCCCGTCCACGAGCCTCTGGAGCATTTGAACGCATGAGCGCACGACAGCACAAACGTGTGAGTGCATGATCGCATGATCGCATGAGAGCATGTTCAGTCGTCCGCACGGCCGGGAGATCGCATTATTGATAGAGTGCGTGAACGCCTGAACGAAGGATCGCTTGAACACATGACCGCATGATTGAGCGGTCGCACGAACGCTGCGCCGCACCAAAGCATGATAGGCCAGACGCACGATCGCACTAGTGCATGGGTGCATGTTCGCCACATCGTATGATCGGGGATGCGCATGAACGCTTGAACGCCGGATCGGACGACCGCATCATCGATGCAGCGGTTGAGCGCACGGTCGCTTACAGCGGTGCTGGCGACCGTAAACAAACTGAACGAGGGTAACTGATGGGCAACGGTATCCGTGTGATCGCGGTCATCAACCGCAAGGGTGGCTGCGGGAAATCGACGCTGGTGCGCGGGCTGGCAAGCGCCGCCGTCGCCCGCGGAGAGCGCGTGACGGTCTTTGACACCGACAGCAGCCAGAGCATCTACGGCTGGATGAAGGTCGCAAAGCAGTTCAACAACTGGAACGACCGCGCCGAGGTGATCCACACCTACGATCCCGAGGAAATCACCGCCAGGCTCGACGCGATCTACGAGGAACCCGCACACGATCACCTGGTCCTGATCGACACCTTCGGCGGCGCGAGCGAGGCTTTGGACGATATGGTGTTGCAGGCTCACCTGATCGTCGCCCCGGTCAGGCCTGGCCGGGGCGACTACACCGAAACGATGGAAACGCTGATCTGGCACGAGCGCCTGAAAGGGCGCGTCAAAAATCCAGGCAACGTGCCGGAATATCGCGTCGTCATTAATGCCGTATCGGCGGAACCAAGCGCAACTGAGAGACAGGCCATCGAACAGATATTCGAATCCATGCCTGTGATTGAGGAACCAATCATGGAGCGCAAAGCCTACAAGCAGGTCGATGGGGAAGGGCTGCTCGGGGAAATCCGTGACAACACTCGCAAGGGCATCGTGCAGAACCACCTGACGAACGCCTTGGAAGAAATGGATTCAGTTCTGAAACTTCTCGAAGAAGCCATGCTGGCTGATGCGGAGGCTGTCTGATGGCCCTACCTAGAAAAAGGCCCGGCGACATACTCAAGCGTGATCGCGAGTTTACCCGGACAATCGGCAAGTCTGTCTCGGATAAGCCGAACCCATTCAACATGGTCGGAAAGGAACTCGTAGAGAAGCTGGCGGCGGCACGGCCAGCGGAAGTCTCCGCAGCTCCGCCGGCGGACCTTGCGCCCGTCGAACAAGCTATCCAGTCGGAGCAAGTCACGGTGCCCGATCTACCTGCAACAGAACATCCACCCCAATCCGGGAAAACAGGGGGCGCCTCCGAAAGACCGAACGGCGAGGCACCAGGAACCGCGAAAGCAGAACATGGCGTGGAAATCGCAGCCGTAGCCGAAGCACCAGACAGCGCCACGGGAGCGGCCTCGACCACCAAAGAGCCGGCTGCCGGAAGGGCAGGGGACACAGACACGCTTGCCGATGTTGTGATTACAATGCGGATTCATACGGATCTGGTGAAGCGCGCAGAAACATGGGCGGCGGCGGTGGGTTTGCCACTCACCACCCTGATGCGAAACAGCCTCAACAGATTCAAACCTGTACTCCTGGAAGAACTCAAGACAATCAAGGCGGGCGATGTTCACTTGGAACGGTCGGAAAGCGTCGGCCACCACATGCAAACGCGGGTGCGGTTCACGCCCGCAGAGATTGCTGACATGGAAACCCGGCTTGACCCCGCAGGTTTCGGGGTTCTGCGCTCAATGCTGAACCACTATGCTCGTGCGCGCTTCTCATCCTTCCTCGATGAGCGGCTGGCAGACGCCGGTTATTGATGGAGTGATCCCCGCAAGGTGCGGGGATCGCGACAAAGGCGCGTAGATCGCGCCTCCGGGGGGATTCGGGCAGGCCGAACGCCCCCGGTCTGGTGGGCCACGCGCGAAGGGCGCGTGTCCGTCCTGGGAACCGCCGGTTCCCCCGCGCAAGGCCGCGCGCTTCACGGGGGCGAGGGGTTTCCCCGGCCTTCCTCCGCGCTGCGCGCTCCGTGCAGGCCGGGTGATCCCCCTCCCCTCGCCCCCTACGCGCAACCTTGCGCGGGTCCCCCTCCTGCCCTCGCCGGCGGGCAAGCCGGGAAGCGAGCTTCCCGGCGCTCTTCATTTTTCTTCCAGCCGGGCCGGAAAGGGGTTTTGGATGGAAAAGCAAAGAGGGGCGAAGGCCACCAGGGGCAAGCGGCTGTTTGTCAGGGCCATCGCGGAAATCATCGACACGAAAACCGGCGAGCTGGTCGGGGCGCAGTATCAGTGGAACACGGGCGAGCGGCGGCTTGAATGGTTCGGCGGCAAGGTGGCCCATTACCGGCTGCGTCCGCTGGAAGAGCAGGACACGGTTGCCGGATCGCGGCACTAATCGCCTCGGGCGACGGGCAGGGGGGCGATCTCGGGCAGCGGTTCCAGGCGGAACAGCGTGATCGGCTGGTGGTGCCACTCCTTCTGCGTGGCTCCTGTGTTCCAGCGGTAGAGCAGCCCGGCCTCGCGGCCCGTGGCCGGGTCGATGATCCGGGCGACCACGGTGCAGAACAGCTTGCGTCCGCGCTTCTTCTTCACGGCTGGAGGCTCCTGTGTCATGTGATTGGAAAGGTATCATGCAGTAGGTGAGCGATCAACGTGCGATCAAATGAAACCTCGCGGATCACTTCCGCCCAAATCCGGGCTGCGCGCGCCTTGGTGAAGATGAGGGCCGATGAGCTGGCGGATCGGGCGAGCGTCGGCCTGGCAACGGTGCGCCGGGCCGAAGGCGATGGCGGGGTGAACACGTCGCCAGTTGTTCTCCAGGCGCTCCGTGCGGCTCTCGAAGCGGCAGGGGTCGAGTTCATCCCGCCGAATGGCGGCGGGCCGGGTGTGCGGCTCAAGAATGGGGGCGAGGGATAATCTCGCGGTCTGCTGCGCTTCGGGCGCGGCACCCTGGCGCTCGCCGAGCGTGACGAACATCGT
>ENA-UOUJ01000667-UOUJ01000667.1-activated-sludge-metagenome-genome-assembly--contig:-NODE-667-length-21161-cov-4.407135_pt1 | contig 21161 bp, 30 predicted proteins | sample MGYA00249839_ERZ747224 | MGnify/ENA primary metagenome ERZ747224 (study PRJEB28782, sample SAMN03220277) | activated sludge metagenome | biome: wastewater; feature: sewage sludge; material...
TGCGCGTGCTCGACGGCGCCGTATGCGTGCTCGACTCCAACCAGGGCGTCGAGCCGCAGACCGAAACGGTCTGGCGTCAGGGCGACAAGTACAAGGTGCCGCGCATCGTCTTCTGCAACAAGATGGATAAGACCGGCGCCGACTTCTTCAAGTGTCTCGCTGACATCGTCGATCGCCTCGGCGCGCGCCCTGTTGCGTTGCAGTTGCCGATTGGCTCGGAAAGCAACTTCAAGGGCATGGTCGACCTCGTCCGCATGAAGGCGCTGGTCTGGAACAATGAAGCGCTGGGCGCGATGTACGACATCGTAGATATCCCGGCTGACCTCGCCGATAAGGCGAAAGAATATCGCGAGAAGCTGGTGGAGGCTGCCGTCGAGCTCGATGACGACGCCATGGCCGCCTATCTCGATGGCGCCGAGCCCGACGAAGCCACGTTGAAGAGGCTGATCCGCAAGGCGGTGCTGACCGGCGCTTTCTATCCGGTGCTGTGCGGCACGGCGTTCAAGAACAAGGGCGTCCAGCCGCTGCTCGATGCCGTGGTCGCCTATCTGCCGTCGCCGCTCGACGTTCCGGCTATCAATGGCGTTGATGACAAAGGCAACGAAGTTGTCCGTCACGCCGACGACAAGGAGCCGATGTCGCTGCTGGCGTTCAAGATCATGGACGATCCCTTCGTCGGCACGATCACGTTCTGCCGCATTTATTCGGGCATTCTTCAGAGCGGCACCGGCGTCGTCAATTCGACCCGCGAGAAGAAGGAGCGCATCGGCCGGATGTTGCTGATGCATGCGAACAATCGCGAGGACATCAAGGAAGCCTATGCCGGCGACATCGTTGCGCTGGCCGGCCTGAAGGAAGCGCGCACCGGCGACACGCTGTGCGATCCCGCTCATCAGGTGATTCTCGAAAAGATGGAGTTTCCTGATCCCGTCATCGAGATCGCGATCGAGCCGAAGTCCAAGGCAGACCAGGAAAAGCTGGGTATCGCGCTGGCGAAGCTTGCTGCGGAGGATCCGTCCTTTCGTGTCTCCACCGATCTGGAATCCGGTCAGACCATCCTCAAGGGGATGGGTGAGCTTCACCTCGACATCAAGGTCGATATTCTCAAGCGGACCTACAAGGTCGACGCCAATATCGGCGCGCCGCAGGTGGCGTTCCGCGAGCGGGTCACCAAGCGCGTCGAACACAGCTACACCCACAAGAAGCAGACCGGCGGCACCGGTCAGTTTGCCGCGGTTACGCTGATCGTCGAACCGAACGAGCCCGGAAAAGGCTACGAGTTCGAGTCGAAGATCGTCGGCGGCGCCGTGCCGAAGGAATACATCCCCGGCGTCGAGAAGGGCATCGAGAGCGTGCTCAGCTCGGGCGTGGTTGCGGGCTTTCCTATTGTCGATGTCAAGGTGCAATTGATCGACGGCAAGTTCCATGACGTGGACTCATCGGCGCTGGCGTTCGAGATTGCGACGCGCGCCTGCTTCCGCGAGGCTCTGCAGAAGGGCAAGTCGGTGCTGCTGGAGCCGATCATGAAGGTCGAGGTGGTGACGCCGGAAGACTATACCGGATCGGTCATAGGCGATCTCAATTCGCGGCGCGGCCAGATCCAGGGTCAGGACATGCGCGGCAACGCCAACGTCATCAACGCGATGGTGCCGCTCATGAACATGTTCGGCTACGTGAACAATCTGCGCTCGATGAGTCAGGGGCGCGCGACCTTTACGATGCAATTCGATCATTACGCGGAAGCGCCGGCGAACGTGTCGGCGGAAGTCCAGAAAAAGTTTGCCTGATTGTCGCTGGCGACAGTCGACGACTGAACGGAGAGTCAAATGGCCAAAGCAAAGTTTGAACGTAACAAGCCGCATTGCAACATTGGTACGATCGGTCACGTTGATCATGGCAAGACGTCGTTGACGGCGGCGATCACGAAGGTTCTTGCGGAAGCCGGCGGAGCGACGTTCACGGCATACGACCAGATTGACAAGGCTCCCGAAGAGAAGGCGCGCGGCATCACCATTTCGACGTCGCATGTCGAGTATGAAACGCCGAATCGCCACTACGCGCATGTCGACTGTCCGGGCCATGCTGACTACGTGAAGAACATGATCACGGGCGCGGCGCAGATGGACGGCGCCATTCTTGTCGTGTCAGCCGCGGACGGCCCGATGCCGCAGACGCGCGAGCACATTCTTCTGGCGCGCCAGGTCGGCGTTCCGGCGATCGTGGTGTTTTTGAACAAGTGCGACATGGTCGACGATCCGGAGCTTCTGGAACTGGTCGAGATGGAGGTCCGGGAGCTTTTGTCGAAGTACGAGTTTCCCGGCGACGACATTCCGATCATCAAGGGCTCGGCGCTGGCGGCGCTGGAGGACTCCGACGCCAAGCTCGGCAAGGAAGCTGTGCTTGAACTGATGAAGGCGGTTGATGCCTACATTCCGCAGCCGGAACGGCCGGTTGATCAGCCGTTCCTGATGCCGGTCGAGGACGTGTTCTCGATTTCCGGTCGCGGCACGGTTGTGACGGGACGAGTTGAGCGCGGTATTGTCAAGGTCGGCGAGGAAATCGAGATCGTCGGCATCCGCGAGACGCAGAAGACGACCGTGACGGGCGTGGAGATGTTCCGCAAGCTTCTCGATCAGGGGCAGGCGGGCGACAACATCGGAGCGCTGTTGCGCGGCACCAAGCGCGAGGACGTGGAGCGCGGTCAGGTTCTGTGCAAGCCGGGCTCTGTGAAGCCGCACACCAAGTTCAAGGCGGAAGCCTACATCCTGACCAAGGAAGAGGGTGGTCGCCACACGCCGTTTTTCACCAACTATCGGCCGCAGTTCTACTTCCGCACCACGGACGTGACCGGTGTGGTGCATCTTCCGGCCGGCACCGAGATGGTAATGCCGGGCGACAACGTCGCGATGGAGGTTCACCTGATCGTGCCGATCGCCATGGAGGAGAAGCTGCGCTTCGCTATCCGCGAGGGCGGTCGCACCGTCGGCGCGGGCGTCGTCGCCAGCATCATCGAGTAAGGCAAGGGAATTGCGAATAGCGAGTGGCGAATAGAACACCTTCTATTTCGCTATTCGCTACTCACTACTCACTATTCGCTTTTCAAAGAGAGACACGGCAATGAACGGCCAGAATATCCGCATCCGTCTCAAGGCGTTCGACCATCGAATTCTCGATACGTCGACCCGCGAGATCGTGAACACCGCGAAACGCACCGGCGCGCAGGTCCGCGGACCGATTCCGCTGCCGACTCGAATCGAGAAGTTCACGGTCAACCGTTCGCCGCACGTCGACAAGAAGAGCCGCGAGCAGTTCGAGATGCGGACGCACAAGCGCCTTCTCGACATCGTGGATCCAACTCCTCAGACAGTCGATGCCTTGATGAAGCTTGATCTGGCTGCGGGCGTTGACGTGGAGATCAAGCTCTGACGAGGCCGTTCGCCGTTTTCGGATCGGGCATGCGGAAAGTCAGAACGAAGTTTTGGAACAGTCCGATCGTTAGCGGACAGAAAGAACAGGAAGCACGACGATGCGCTCCGGAGTGATCGCACAAAAGGTCGGGATGACGCGGGTCTTTACAGAGGCCGGCGAGCACATCCCTGTGACCGTGCTGAAGCTGAGCAATTGTCAGGTGTTGGGGCACCGGACCAGTGAGAAGAACGGCTACGTCGCATTGCAGCTTGGCTCGGGTGCGCGCAAGACGGTCTACATGCCCAAGGCGGAGCGCGGACAATTCGCGGTCGCCAAGGTGGCTCCGAAGCGCAAGGTCGCTGAGTTTCGCGTGTCTGAGGATTCGCTGATTCCGGTTGGCGCGGAAATTCAGGCGGACCATTTCGTGGTCGGCCAGTTCGTCGATGTCACCGGAACGTCGGTGGGTAAAGGTTACGCCGGCGGCATGAAACGCTGGAACTTCGGCGGCCTGCGCGCCACCCACGGCGTGTCGATCTCGCATCGTTCGATCGGCTCGACCGGCGGCCGTCAGGATCCGGGTAAAACCTTCAAGAACAAGAAGATGCCTGGCCACATGGGTGTCGACCGCATCACGACGCTGAACCTGCGCGTGGTGAAGACCGACGTCGAGCGCGGTCTGATCCTGGTTGAGGGAGCTGTTCCGGGCTCCAAGGGCGGCTGGATCGCGGTGCGTGACGCGGTGAAGAAGCCGTTGCCCAAGGAAGCGCCGAAGCCAGGCAAGTTCAAGGTCGTGGGCGGTGCGCAGGCCGCAGACGAGGACAAGGTCCCGGCGGATACCCCGGCCGAGAAGGAGGGGGCATAACATGGAACTGAACGTTACCACCCTCGAAGGCAAGGCTGCCGGTTCGGTTCAGCTGTCGGACGGCATCTTCGGGCTTGAGCCGCGCAAGGATCTGATTCAGCGTTGCGTGAATTGGCAACTCGCCAAAAGTCAGGCGGGCACCCACAAGACCAAGGGGCGCGCGGAAATCTGGCGCACCGGCAAGAAGCTGTTCAAGCAAAAGGGCACAGGCAACGCCCGTCACGGCTCTGCCCGCGCGCCCCAGTTCCGCGGCGGCGGCCGTGCGTTCGGGCCGGTCGTTCGCAGTCATGCGCATGATCTGCCCAAGAAGGTGCGCGCGCTGGCGCTGCGCCATGCGCTTTCGGCGAAGGCCAAGGATGGTGGTTTGATCGTTATCGACAGCGTCGAACTGAAAGAGGCCAAGACCAAGGCTTTGATGGGTCATTTTTCGAGCCTCGGTCTGACCAGCGCGCTGATCGTCGACGGCGCGCAGGTTCATGCCGGGTTCGCAACCGCCGCGCGCAACATTCCGAACATCGACGTGCTGCCGATCCAGGGCATCAACGTTTACGACATTCTGCGCCGTCAGAAGCTGGTGTTGACCAAGGCGGCGGTTGATGCGTTGGAGGCGCGTTTCAAATGACAATCGACGCGAACCATTACGACGTGATTGTCGCTCCGGTGATCACCGAGAAGGCGACGATGGCCTCTGAGTACAACAAGGTTGTGTTCAAGGTGGCTCGCAAGGCGACCAAGCCGCAGATCAAGGAAGCGATCGAGAAACTGTTCGACGTCAAGGTCAAGAGCGTGAACACGCTGGTGCGCAAGGGCAAGACCAAGGTTTTCCGAGGCCGTCTGGGTTCACACTCGGACATCAAGCGTGCGGTTGTAACCCTCGAAGAGGGCCATCGCATCGACGTGACCACGGGTCTCTGAGGCGGAAACGGCTTTAAGGCGGCAGATTATGGCACTGAAGACTTACAATCCCACGACGCCGGGCCAGCGCCAGTTGGTGATGGTCGATCGCTCCGCCCTTTACAAGGGCAAGCCGGTCAAGACGTTGACCGAGGGCAAGCGCGGCAAGGGTGGTCGCAACAACACCGGGCGCATCACCGTGCGGTTCCGCGGCGGTGGCCACAAGCAGGCCTATCGCAACGTCGATTTCAAGCGCGGCAAGACGGACGTGCCGGCGGTCGTTGAACGGCTGGAATATGATCCGAACCGCACCGCGTTCATCGCGCTGATCAAGTATCAGGACGGTGAACTGGCTTATATCCTTGCGCCGCAGCGTCTGGCCGTGGGCGACACCGTCGTCGCCGGGAATTATGTGGACGTCAAGCCTGGTAATGTCATGCCGCTCGGCAACATGCCTGTCGGCACGATCGTCCACAATGTCGAGATGAAGATCGGGAAGGGTGGCCAGTTGGCGCGTTCCGCCGGCACTTACGCGCAGATCGTCGGCCGTGATCAGGATTATGTCATCCTGCGTCTGAATTCAGGCGAGCAGCGCCTGGTGCACGGCCGCTGCCGTGGCGCCATCGGCGCCGTATCGAATCCGGATCACATGAACACCTCGATCGGCAAGGCGGGCCGCACCCGCTGGATGGGCCGTCGTCCGCACAACCGCGGCGTGGTCATGAACCCGATCGACCATCCGCATGGCGGCGGCGAAGGCCGGACGTCCGGTGGCCGTCACCCGGTGACGCCGTGGGGCAAGCCGACCAAGGGCAAGAAGACCCGCTCCAACAAGTCGACCAGCAAGTTCATTCTCATCAGCCGCCACAAGCGGAAGAAGTAGCAAGGAAAGCCGGACATGGTTCGTTCAGTCTGGAAAGGCCCGTTTGTTGAAGGCTCGCTGCTCAAGAAGGCAGACGCCGCGCGAGCGAGTGGCCGTCATGACGTCATCAAGATCTGGAGCCGCCGCTCGACCATTCTGCCGCAGTTCGTCGGGCTGGTGTTCGGTGTCTACAACGGCCAGAAGCACGTGCCTGTTTCGGTCAACGAAGAGATGGTCGGTCACAAGTTCGGCGAGTTCTCGCCGACCCGCACGTTCCATGGCCACTCGGGCGACAAGAAAGCCAAGAGGTCTTGAGGTTCAAGTTATGAGCAAACCAAAGCGCGAACGGAGCCTCCCGGAAAATGAGGCCAAGGCGATTGCCCGGATGCTTCGGGTGAGCCCGCAGAAGCTCAACCTGGTTGCGCAACTGATCCGCGGCCGCAAGGCGTCGGCGGCGCTCGCCGATCTGCAATTCTCGCGCAAGCGGATCGCGGTCGACGTCAAGAAGTGCCTGGAATCGGCGATCGCCAACGCCGAGAACAACCATGACCTCGACGTCGACGAGTTGATCGTATCGGAGGCGTTTGTCGGCAACGGCATGGTGATGAAGCGTTTCGCGCCGCGCGGCCGTGGCCGTTCGGGCCGTATCTATAAACCGTTCTCGCAACTGACGATCGTGGTGCGTCAGGTCGAGGCCGAGGCGAGCGCTTAAGAGGCGCGGGAGAAAACGATGGGTCAGAAGATCAATCCGATCGGGCTGCGTCTGGGTATCAACCGGACCTGGGATTCCCGTTGGTATGCCGGCAAGGCCGAGTACGGCCGGCTGCTGCACGAGGATGTCAAGATCCGCGAACTCCTGCACAAGGAGCTCAAGCAGGCAGCCGTCGCCCGCATCGTGATCGAGCGGCCGCATAAGAAGTGCCGTGTGACGATCCATTCGGCGCGCCCCGGTGTCGTGATCGGCAAGAAGGGCGCCGATATCGACAAGCTGCGCAAAAGAGTTGCCGATATCACCTCGTCGGACGTGGTTCTCAATATCGTCGAGATTCGCAAGCCGGAGCTTGATGCCACGCTGGTCGCCGAATCGATTGCGCAGCAGCTTGAGCGCCGCGTCGCGTTCCGTCGCGCGATGAAACGTGCCGTGCAATCGGCGATGCGTCTGGGCGCCGAAGGCATCAGGATCAACTGCTCGGGCCGTCTGGGCGGCGCCGAAATCGCTCGCATGGAGTGGTATCGCGAAGGCCGCGTGCCGCTGCACACGCTGCGCGCCGACGTGGACTACGGCGTTGCCACGGCGTTCACGACGTTCGGCACCTGCGGCGTCAAGGTCTGGATATTCAAGGGCGAGATCCTCGAGCATGACCCGATGGCTCAGGATAAGCGCCAGGCCGGCGACGACAGCCGTCCTCGCCGCGATGCGGCATGAACGACAGCATGATGCCGAAGGGTGATCACCGGTTTTCGGACCGGATCATGCGTAAAGAGAAGGTTTGAGGGCGTAAGCCATGATGCAACCGAAGAAGACCAAGTTCCGGAAGGCGCACAAGGGCCGCATCCACGGCGTCGCGTCGTCGGGCGCGACGCTGGCGTTCGGCCAGTTCGGCCTGAAGGCAATGGCGCCCGAGCGCATCACGGCGCGTCAGATCGAAGCGGCGCGGCGGGCGCTGACACGTCATATGAAGCGCGCGGGACGGGTCTGGATCCGCGTCTTCCCGGACGTGCCCGTATCGAAGAAGCCGGCCGAAGTCCGCATGGGCTCGGGCAAGGGCGCGCCGGAATTGTGGGTGGTGCGGGTCAAGCCCGGCCGGGTACTTTTCGAGATCGACGGCGTGGCTCCGCAGACCGCGAAGGAAGCGCTGACGCTCGCCGCCGCCAAGCTGCCGATCAAGACGCGCTTCGTCGCGCGCATCGCGGAGTAATCGACATGGCCGCAATGAAGACCGCTGACATCCGCGCGATGACCCCCGACCAGATGGACGACGCCATCACCAGTCTGAAGAAGGAGCGGTTCAATCTGCGCTTCCAGCGCGCGACGGGACAGCTTGAGAACACCTCGCGGATGCGTGAAGCCCGCCGCGATATCGCACGGATCAAGACCATCGCCGCGCAAAAGCGCGACGCGAAGAAGTAAGGGGCTTTAAGATGCCGAAACGTACGCTGCAGGGCGTGGTCGTCAGCGACAAGCAAGCCAAGACGGTTGTGGTGCGCGTCGACCGCCGCTTTACCCATCCGATCTACAAGAAGACCATTCGCCGCTCGAAGAACTATCACGCGCACGACGAGAACAACGAGTTCAAGCCGGGTGACATGGTGTGGATCGAGGAAAGCAAGCCGATCTCGAAGTTGAAGCGCTGGACCGTGGTTCGGGGCGAACAGAAGAAAACCGCTTAGGCGCGATTTTGCGCATCAGAAAGAGGACAAGGTGCATCAATGATTCAGATGCAGACCAACCTCGACGTGGCCGATAATTCAGGCGCACGCCGTGTCATGTGCATCAAGGTGCTTGGAGGCTCCAAGCGCCGTTATGCAACGGTGGGCGACATCATCGTCGTGTCGATCAAGGAAGCCATTCCGCGCGGGAAGGTGAAGAAGGGCGACGTCATGAAGGCGGTGGTGGTGCGGGTCTCCAAGGATATCCGCCGCGCCGACGGTTCGGTGATCCGTTTCGACCGCAATGCGGCCGTTCTGATCAACAATCAGTCGGAGCCTGTCGGCACCCGTATTTTCGGGCCGGTGCCGCGCGAGCTGCGCGCCAAGAACCACATGAAGATCATATCGCTGGCGCCGGAGGTGCTGTGATGGCTGCCAAGATCCGGAAGGGCGACAAGGTTATCGTGCTGTCGGGCCGCGACAAGGGTCGCACCGGCGAAGTGTTCGAGGTCCGCCCCGCGGAAGGCAGGGCGCTGGTGCGTGGCGTCAATATCGTGAAGCGCCACCAGAAGCAGACCCAGAACCAGGAAGGCGGCATTCTCTCGAAGGAGTCGCCGATCCAACTGTCCAACATCGCGATTGTCGGCAAGGACGGAAAGCCGACTCGCGTCGGTTTCAAGATTCAGGCAGACGGCACCAAGGTGCGTGTCGCCAAGCGCTCGGGAGCGGAGATCGATGGCTGAGACGGCTTACGTGCCGCGCCTGCGCGCGGAGTATGACAAGAGCATCCGGGCCCGGCTGACCGAGCAGTTCGGCTATATTAACGTGATGCAGGTGCCTCGCCTCGACAAGGTGGTTCTCAACATGGGAATCGGCGAGGCCGTGAACGATCGCAAGAAGGCCGAGGCGGCGGCCGGCGACCTGTCGCTGATCGCGGGCCAGAAGGCGGTCGTGACTTACTCGCGTGTCGCCATTTCGACCTTCAAGCTGCGTGAGAATCAGCCGATCGGCTGCAAGGTAACGCTGCGCAAGACGAAGATGTACGAATTCATCGATCGTCTCGTGAATGTTGCGCTGCCGCGCGTCCGCGACTTCCGTGGTCTCAATCCGAAGAGCTTCGACGGTCGCGGCAATTACTCGCTCGGCATCAAGGAACACATCATTTTCCCGGAGATCGATTTCGACAAGGTCGGGGAAAGCTGGGGCATGGACGTCACCGTCTGCACGACGGCGCAGACGGACGAGGAAGCCCGGGCGCTGCTGACAGCATTCAATTTTCCGTTCCGGCAGTGAGACGCTGAAAGGCGCTCAGACGCGGAAAGGTAAGGAGCCAAGCATGGCAAAGAAGAGTTCGATCGAGAAGAACAACCGGCGCAGGCGGATGAACCGGAACGCGGCTGCGAAGCGCGCGCGGCTGAAGGCCATCATCGCCGACAAGACCAAGCCGATGGAGGAACGCTTCGCCGCGACGCTGAAGCTTGCCGAAATGCCGCGCAACTCGTCCGCGACGCGCATACGAAACCGCTGCGAGCTGACCGGGCGTCCGCGTTCGAACTATCGCAAGAACAAGCTGAGCCGTATCGCGCTGCGCGACCTCGGCTCCAGAGGCCTGGTTCCTGGCCTCGTGAAGTCGAGCTGGTAAGGAGGATCGCCAGATGTCCACGCACGATCCGATCAGCGATCTCATCACCCGCATTCGCAATGCGCAGATGCGCAGCAAGCCCAAGGTTTCGGCTCCAGGCTCGAAGATGCGCGCGAACGTGCTCGAGGTTCTCAAGAGTGAAGGCTATATCCGCGGCTATGCCAGTGTCGAGCATTCCTCGGGTCGCAGCGAGCTTGAGATCGAGCTGAAGTATTTCGACGGGGAGCCCGTGATTCGCGAGATCGAGCGCGTCTCCAGGCCCGGCCGCCGCGTTTACGCCTCGGTGAAGAATCTGCCCCGCGTCAACAACGGGTTGGGAATCTCTGTGTTGTCGACCCCGAAGGGGATCATGGCTGACCACGAGGCGCGCGACGCCAATGTGGGCGGTGAAGTTCTCTTTACGGTGTTCTAGCGCGCGTATCGCGAAAGTGGGAAGCCGATTTTGCGACAGGAATGCGCGCAGACTAAGATGAAGGATTGAGCCATGTCACGCATTGGCAAGAGGCCAGCCGCGGTGCCGTCTGGTGTGACCGCGACCGTCGAAGGGCAGACCGTCAAGATGAAGGGGCCGAAAGGCGAGCTTCGATTCGTTGTCCATGATGACGTCGAGGTGAAGTTTGAGGACGGCGCGGTGAAGGTCGCGCCGCGATACGAGACCAAACGGGCGCAGGCGCTGTATGGCACCGCGCGCGCTCAGGTCGCGAATCTCGTCGACGGCGTCACCAAGGGATTTGAAAAGAAGCTCGAGATCATCGGCGTCGGCTATCGTGCCGCGTTGCAAGGCAAGTCGTTGCAGCTCGCGCTCGGCTATAGCCACGATGTCAACTACGCAGTCCCCGAGGGGATTACGATCACCGTGCCGAAGCCGACCGAAATCACGATCACGGGCAATGATGCACAGCGCGTCGGTCAGGTCGCGGCCGAAATCCGGGGCTATCGTCCGCCGGAGCCCTACAAGGGCAAGGGCGTGAAGTACGCCGACGAAACGATCTTCCGTAAGGAAGGCAAGAAGAAGTAACGGAGCCGGTCATGTCGAAAATGAAGATTACGAATGCCCGGCGCAAGCAACGCGTGAGGCTGTCATTGCGCCGGACCGCAAATGGCCGTCCGCGCTTGTCGGTGTTCCGCTCGTCGAAGCACATCTATGCCCAGGTCATTGATGACCTGAAAGGCGAGACGCTGGCCTCGGCCTCCTCGCTGGAGAAGGCGATGCACGACGCGGGCAACACAGGCGCCAACATCGATGCGGCCAAGGCCGTCGGCAAGCTTGTGGCGGAGCGGGCGGTGAAGAACGGCGTCAAGGAAGTTGTTTTCGATCGCGGCGGCTATCTCTATCACGGTCGCGTCAAGGCGCTGGCCGATGCCGCTCGCGAGAGCGGATTGAGCTTCTAAGTGGTATATCGGACGAACAGGACAGGGGCGAGAGCCTCACAAGGATCGGAAAAACACCATGGCAGGTGAACGCGAACGCGGCGGACGCGAACGGAGCAGGGATCGCGAGGAGCGCGACAGCGAGTTCGTCGACAAGCTCGTCCACATCAACCGCGTGGCGAAGGTCGTCAAGGGCGGCAAGCGCTTCGGTTTCGCGGCGCTGGTCGTGATCGGCGACCAGAAGGGCCGCGTCGGGTTCGGGCACGGCAAGGCGCGCGAGGTTCCGGAAGCGATCCGCAAGGCGACGGAATCGGCGAAACGCAATCTGACGCGTGTTCCGCTGCGCGAGGGCAGGACGCTGCATCATGACATCGCAGGCCGCCACGGCGCAGGCCGCGTTTATCTGCGCGCGGCGCCAGCCGGCACGGGGATCATCGCCGGTGGCCCGATGCGCGCGGTGTTCGAGACGCTCGGCATCCAGGACGTGGTGGCGAAGTCGGTCGGCTCGTCCAATCCCTATAATATGGTTCGCGCGACCTTCGACGCGCTGAAGCACCAGGATTCACCGCGCTCGGTTTCCGCCCGTCGCAACATCAAGGTTTCGACGCTGCAATCGCGCCGTGTGGGTGGTGACGCGGAGGCTGTTGCCGAATAGCGGAGTTTCGAGCCGGGGCGGCGGTTGCCGCCGGCCCATCCGAGACCCGCCGGGCGAGACAGGATTTGGAGTGACGACGATGGCCAAGGCCGCAAAAACAATCAAGGTCGAGCAGACCGGCAGCGCAATCCGCCGCCATCACTCGCAGCGCTCGACGTTGGTCGGGCTCAAGCTCAACAAGATCGGCCGGACCGCGGAGTTGCAGGATACGCCTGAAATTCGCGGCATGATCGCGAAGGTTCGGCACATCGTCCGCGTTATCGACGAGACGTAACAGTTTGCTATTTATACCCGGCCTGCGCCGGGAAGCCACGGCTTCGGACACGAGCGGATTCGGCGAAAGACGTGGATGCCGGGATGATCCCGGCGCGAGGAACACGATGAGGACGCGACCATGAAACTCAGCGATATCGCCGACAACGCAGGCTCGCGCAAGAAGCGCATGCGGATCGGCCGGGGTATCGGCTCCGGCAAGGGCAAGACCGGCGGCCGTGGCGGCAAGGGACAGACCGCGCGCTCCGGTGTGCGCATCAACGGCTTCGAGGGCGGCCAGATGCCGCTGCATCGGCGGTTGCCGAAGCGCGGTTTCAACAACATCTTCCGCGTCGAGTTCGCCGAGATCAATCTCGATCGGCTTCAGGCCGCGATCGATGCCGGCACGATCGATGCCGGCGCGACTGTCAACGCCGAGTCGCTGGTGAAATCCGGCGTGGTGCGTCGCGCCAAGGGCGGCGTCCGTCTGCTTGGCCGCGGCGAGATCAAGTCGAAACTGACCGTTGAGGTTCACGGCGCCTCGAAGGCCGCGATCGCGGCGGTTGAGAAGGCGGGCGGCACCGTTAAAATCCTCGCGCCGAAGAAGGACGAAGGTGAGGCGGCGTAACGTTCGCGTCATCGCCCGCTTTGATGCGACAGAGACTTGCGGATGTTGGATTCATCAGGGATCGAACATCATGAGAGGTCCGGCGGCTGCCGGCCGGCCCGTTCTGGCGGAGCGTGACGGCGCCTTTGGCGCGGGAGAGGGCTGAATATGGTCTCAGCAGCGGAACAACTGGCGGCTAACCTTAACTTCTCGGCGTTTTCAAAAGCCGACGAACTGAAGAAGCGCATCTGGTTCACGCTCGGCGCGTTGCTCGTCTATCGGCTGGGTACCTACATCCCGCTGCCGGGCATCGACCCGACGGTCTGGCAAAAGGTGTTCAATTCCCAGGCTGGCGGCATCCTCGGGATGTTCAATATGTTCTCCGGCGGTGGCATCGACCGCATGGCGATTTTCGCCTTGAACATCATGCCGTACATTTCGGCCGCGATCATCCTGCAACTGCTGACCTCCGTATCGCCCAAGCTCGAGGCTCTCAAGAAGGAGGGCGAAGCCGGCCGCAAGGTCATCAATCAATACACCCGCTATCTCACGGTGGTGCTGGCGTTCTTCCAGTCCTACGGCATTGCCGTCGGTCTCCAGGGCGCGGGTAATGTCGTCACCAATCCCGGCATGTTCTTTCTGCTCTCCACCGCGATCACATTGACCGGCGGCACCATGTTTTTGATGTGGCTCGGCGAGCAGATCACGTCACGCGGCATCGGCAACGGCATTTCCCTCATCATCATGGCCGGTATCGTGGCCGAGTTGCCGTCAGCGCTCGCCAGCATGCTCGAACTCGGCCGCCAGGGCGCGCTGTCCACGGGGATCATCCTGATCGTTCTGATCATGGTCGTCGCGGTGATTGCCTTCATCGTGTTCATGGAGCGCGCCCAGCGCAGGCTGCTGATCCAGTATCCGAAGCGTCAGGTCGGCAACAAGATGTTTGATGGGCAGTCCTCCCATCTGCCGCTGAAGCTCAATACCTCGGGTGTTATTCCGCCGATTTTCGCTTCGTCGCTGTTGCTGCTGCCGACGACAGTCGCGAACTTCAACGCGGGTAGCGGGCCGGAGTGGTTCCAGTGGATCAACACCCAACTCGGTCACGGCCGGCCGATGTTTTTGATCCTGTACATCGCGCTGATCGTGTTCTTCACCTTCTTCTACACCGCGATCGTCTTCAATCCGACCGAGACGGCCGACAATCTCAAAAAGCACGGCGGCTTTATTCCGGGCATCAGGCCGGGCGAGCGGACAGCCGAGTACATCGACTACGTGCTCTCGCGTATTACGGTGCCGGGGGCGGTCTATCTTGCGGTCGTCTGCCTCATCCCTGAGATTCTGATTTCCTACGCGGCCGTACCCTTCTATTTCGGCGGCACCTCGCTGCTGATCGTGGTCAGCGTCACGATGGATACGGTTTCGCAGGTGCAGGGATATCTGCTGGCCCACCAGTATGAGGGCCTGATCAAGAAGTCCAAGCTGAGAGGCCGCCGTCGGTGATCCGGGGTATTTTCTCGCTCACCGCAGCCGGTCAGCGAGAAAACGTTTCCAGTGAATAGTTGGTGTGTATTCGGGCTGCGATGACTTTTGCGGAAGAAGCGTCAGACCGACAGGACGCTTCGTTTCCCCGCTAAAGATAAGCGACGAGTTTGATTCAACGTAGTTGAGTCGGATTCAACGCGGTTGAAACAGATTCTAGCTCAAGGCATTGATCGCCTGCGGCAGGGTGCCGTATGAGTTGCCGGAAGGGGCGCGGACCGTGTCTTGCTCCGCGCCTGATATCGAAGCTCAGGTGCACGGCTGCTCGTTTCACCCGGTGATGGGGCAATATTCATGAGACTGGTTCTTTTGGGGCCGCCGGGGGCGGGAAAAGGAACGCAGGCGCAACGTCTGGTCCATCATTACGGAATCATTCAGCTTTCCACAGGCGACATGCTGCGCGCCGCGGTCGCCGCGGGTACGCCGGTCGGTCTCAAGGCCAAGGACATCATGGCCAGCGGGGGGCTGGTCCCGGACGATGTCGTCATCGACATCATTTCCGACCGGCTGGAGCAGGCGGACGCCAAGACAGGATTCATCCTCGACGGCTTTCCGCGCACCGTTCCCCAGGCTGAAGCGCTGGATCTTCTGCTTCAATCCAGAAATCTCGCGCTCGATGCCGTGATCGAGCTTCGGGTCGACCAAAGCGCGTTGCTGCAACGTGTTGAAAACCGCGTCGCGGAGATGACGGCGCGGGGCGAGCAGGTGCGGGCCGATGATAAGCCGGAGGTGCTCTCGGAGCGGTTGGCCAGTTATCGCGCGCTGACCGAGCCGCTCATTCGCTACTATTCGGAGCGAGGCAAGCTGCTGACCGTTGACGGGATGATGGAGATCGATGACGTTACGCGAGATATCCGCCGGGTTTTGAGGCGGTCGGGTGTTCCGATGTCAAAGTTCGGGGTCCGCAGGTGGTAAAAGTGAAGGGGCGCCGCTCCCGCTTCCGGTCGAATCAAGATCGTAGCCCTATATAATTGATTTACCACTGTTTTTGTGAATAACGATTCTCGGATGGGGCAGCCTCCAAGCGAGACGAGAAAAGCCGACAAGGGTTCGGGAGGCGTCTTCCATGAACGGTTAGGAGTCGTCCGTAACGCAAAAATGACGCTCCAAAAAATCACGAAAAAGCGAACAAAAGCGGGGGAACGGTTGACGGAATGCCGCCGAGTCCTTAATAAACGATCATCCAGCGGATCGTTTTAGACGATGCCGGACCCCAAGCTTACAGAGGGTCGGGCGTCGTTCTTGTGTTTGAGGATACCCGCCTGAAATATCGAAGGAACGGCCGGCTCGACACGAGTCGGCAACAGGAGAGAAGTCTGTGGCCCGTATTGCCGGCGTGAATATCCCGACCAACAAGCGCGTCGTCATCGCGCTTCAGTATATCCATGGCATTGGTCAAAAGAATGCCGCCGAGATCATCGAGAAGGTCAGGATTCCGGCCGATCGCCGGGTTTCGCAACTGACCGATCAGGAAGTGCTTCAGATCCGGGAAGTGATCGACCGCGATTACCTTGTCGAAGGCGATCTTCGTCGTGAAGTCGGCATCAATATCAAGCGGCTGATGGATCTCGGCTGCTATCGCGGGCTGCGTCATCGCCGCGGCCTGCCGGTGCGTGGCCAGCGCACCCATACCAATGCGCGCACCCGCAAGGGGCCGGCCAAGTCGATTGCCGGCAAGAAGAAGTAAGAGCGCGGACAAGGAAATGACGAGTAGGGAATAGGTTCGGTCGCTGCTCGCTTCGTCGGTGGAGCCGCTGGCATTACGGCGGCGTTGAGATCACAGGAAAGGCTGACAATGGGTAAGGAAGCTACGACACGCGTTCGCCGCCGCGAGCGCAAGAACATCGCGTCCGGCATCGCGCATGTGAATTCGTCGTTCAATAACACCACCATCACCATCACCGACGCGCAGGGCAATACGATCGCCTGGTCATCGGCGGGAACGATGGGTTTCAAGGGATCGCGCAAGTCGACGCCTTACGCCGCGCAGGTGGCGGCGGAAGACGTTTCCAAGAAGGCGCAGGAGCACGGTATGCGTACCCTCGAAGTCGAGGTTGCCGGCCCAGGTTCGGGTCGCGAATCGGCGCTGCGCGCGCTGCAGGCCGCGGGCTTTACCGTTACCTCGATCCGCGATGTGACCGCGATTCCTCATAATGGTTGCCGTCCGCGCAAGCGCCGGCGCGTCTGATATTCGACAGCGGCGGTTTGTTGTTCCGCCGACTCCGATTTTCTTTATCTGATTGCGCGGATTGATCCGCGTCCTCCAACGCCAGCGATGTTGATGGCATGGGTGAAACAGTGACGATCCAGAAAAATTGGCAAGAGCTTATCCGGCCGAACAAGCTGCAGGTCGTTCCCGGCAGCGATCCCTCGCGCTTTGCGACCCTGATAGCCGAGCCGCTTGAGCGCGGCTTCGGCCAGACGCTCGGCAATGCGTTGCGCCGCATCCTGTTGTCCTCGCTGCAAGGCGCTGCGGTGCAGTCGGTGCACATCGATGGCGTTCTGCACGAATTCTCTTCGATTGCGGGCGTTCGCGAGGATGTTACCGACATCGTGCTGAACATCAAGGACATCGCGATCAAGATGCAGGGCGAAGGCCCCAAGCGCATGGTCGTGAAGAAGCAGGGTCCCGGCACCGTCACCGCGGGCGATATCCAGACCGTCGGTGACGTCGTGGTGCTTAACCCCGACCTTCAGCTCTGCACCCTCGACGATGGCGCCGAAATTCGCATGGAGTTCACCGTCGCCTCCGGCAAGGGCTATGTCGCCGCCGAGCGTAATCGGCCCGAGGATGCGCCGATCGGATTGATCCCGGTTGATAGCCTGTATTCGCCGGTGCGCAAGGTTTCCTACAAGGTCGAAAACACGCGCGAGGGTCAGATTCTCGACTACGACAAGCTGACCATGACCATCGAAACGAATGGCGGGGTGACGCCTGAGGATGCCGTGGCCTTCGCCGCGCGCATCCTTCAGGATCAGCTCAACGTTTTCGTCAACTTCGAGGAACCGCGCAAGGAAGTCGCCACCGAGATCATTCCGGATCTGGCGTTCAATCCGGCTTTCCTCAAGAAAGTGGACGAACTGGAACTGTCGGTACGTTCGGCAAACTGCCTGAAGAACGACAATATCGTCTACATCGGCGATCTGGTGCAGAAGTCGGAAGCGGAGATGCTGCGCACCCCGAACTTCGGCCGCAAGTCGCTGAACGAGATCAAGGAAGTGCTGGCCCAGATGGGGCTGCATCTCGGCATGGAAGTGCCGGGTTGGCCGCCGGAGAATATCGATGAACTGGCAAAGCGCTTCGAGGACCATTACTGAGCTTTGATGTCCTCCCCGGAGGAGACGGGAAATCAGAGCGGGGCGAACGCAGGCAGCCCACCTGAGCAGCGCGACCGGCGACCGGTCGGTGTCGGACAAGACTGAGGATCACATCAATGCGTCATGGTAAGGTTCACCGGAAGCTCAATCGCACCGCGGAGCATCGCAAGGCGATGTTCGCCAACATGTCGGCGTCGCTTATCAAGCACGAGCAGATCGTCACCACGCTGCCGAAGGCGAAAGAGCTGCGTCCGATCGTCGAAAAACTGGTGACCCTAGGCAAGAAGGGCGGTCTCGATAAACGCCGTCAGGCGATCAGCGAGATGCGTGACGTCGATCAGGTGAAGAAGCTGTTCGACGTGCTCGCGCCGCGCTACAAGGACCGTCATGGCGGATATACCCGCATCATCAAGGCTGGTTTTCGCTATGGCGACAACGCGCCGATGGCCGTGATCGAGTTTGTCGATCGCGATGTGGAGGCCAAGGGTCAGGATTCCGGGCCGGTGCAGAATGAGGCTTCGGAAGCCGCCTGAGCGCGATAGCTTTGAAACAAAAAAAGGCGGTGCCGCGGGGCGCCGCCTTTTTTTGTTGGTTCGAGTTTGCGCTGTAAGGTGCTGCAAACAAAACATATCCTCGAAGTTCGCGCTTGAGAAATGTGATCCGGGTTCGCGCAAGGAAACGCGACAAAACAAAATCATAGAGCCCGCTTCTGTTTCTATCAGAAACGCAAAGGCTCTGGGGATGCGCCGCGAGCCGGTCCTGAGGATGCTCTCGCCTGCTGATTGCAAGGGAGCTTAAATGGATGCAGACCTTTTAGAGCGGCGGCCGGTCAAATGGAATCAGCGCCGCCGCTCTAGTTAGTTGATTGAGCATCGGATTTATCCCGAAACCGGTTCCCACTTTCGGGTCCGATGCTCTAGTTCGTGGCGTTTTCCACGGAGTTCTTCGGTGACATTCCTCCCCTGGAGATTTGAACAATGAACTTTGAGATGGTTTTTGCCGCCGCCTTGCTGACCGACGACATACTTGCCGCGATTCACGATCTACACGCCTACTCAAACGGCGGCGGGACCTCTATCAGTCGCGAGAAGCTCCGCGAAATCGTCGACAAATACGTGACCTTTGACGAGAAGGATTTTCCGGAGCTTCGCAGCGATGTGGACTGGAGCGCTGTCGTGGCATATTGGCGCGAAGCTGTTGAGGATATGGAAGATGCCATCAAGGGGGAGGTTCCCGTTTACAAGTAGGATTCAGGGGTAACTTTCCGCATTGAGATTGACGGCACGATGATAGCGAGCGCGTCTCGTTTTGCGTCCGCGCGACGGTTAGCCCTGCATTGCAGGTTTTGAAGTGATGCGCCCAGGCAAATGGCAAGCCGTGCGCGCACAGGCGGCGAAGCCGCGCGGGCGAACCCGGAAACAACCGGGGTGATCGCGACAAGAGGCGTCTTTCGCTTCTCCTGGAGGTTCGCGAAGACCAGAGCCTGACTTCTGACTGAAACAAGCGCGAGGCTCTATGATTTTGTTTTGACGCGTTTTCTTTGCGCGAACCGGTATCCAGGTCGCTCGAAAACGCTGTATATCTGCGATCCTGCTCCCGGGAATCAAGTTCATGACGCTGCTCCGCCTGTCCGCCGCTCTGTTCCTCGCTCTGACGATGCTGGCGCCTGCTCATGCCCAGGACCGCCGCGTACCGGCCTCCCAGGCCGAGCTGCGGCTTTCCTATGCGCCGATCGTGCAGCGGGTGGTCCCGGCCGTGGTCAATGTCTACGCCGCCAAAATGATTCAGCACCGCCATCCGCTGCTGGATGATCCGATCTTCCGCCGTTTCTTCGGCGTTCCGGGTGGGCAGCCGGAACAGATGCAGCGCTCGCTCGGCTCGGGCGTGATGGTCGATCCGTCCGGTCTTGTCGTGACGAACAATCATGTGATCGAGGGCGCGGATCAGGTCAAAATCGCGCTGTCGGATAAGCGCGAGTTCGAGGCCGAGATCGTGCTCAAGGATACGCGGACCGATCTTGCGGTCCTGCGGTTGAAGAATGTGAAGGAAAAGTTTCCGACGCTCGATTTCGCGAATTCGGATGAGTTGCAGGTCGGCGACGTTGTCATGGCGATCGGAAATCCGTTCGGCGTCGGGCAGACGGTGACGCAAGGCATTGTTTCGGCGCTGGCGCGCACGCAGGTCGGAATTACGGACTATCAGTTCTTCATCCAGACCGATGCGGCGATCAATCCCGGAAACTCGGGCGGGGCACTGGTTGACATGACGGGCAATCTCGTCGGCATCAACACCGCGATTTTCTCGCGCACCGGCGGGTCACTTGGCATCGGCTTCGCCATTCCGGCCAACATGGTGCGGGTGGTGGTGGCTTCCGCCAAGAGCGGCGGCAAGGCCGTGCGCCGGCCCTGGCTCGGGGCCCGGCTGCAGGCGATAACCCCGGAGATTGCCGAAACCATTGGCCTCAAGGCGCCGGCCGGTGCGCTGGTGGCCAGCGTTGCGGCTGGAAGTCCGGCGGCGCGCGCCGGTCTCAAACTGTCCGACCTGGTCGTCTCGATCGACGGCCAGCCTGTCGACGACCCCAATGCGTTCGACTATCGGTTCGCGACGCGTCCGCTCGGCGGAACCTCGCAGCTGGAAGTCCAGCGCAACGGAAAACCGGTCAAGCTGACTGTTCCGCTCGAGACAGCGCCGGACACCAGCCGCGACGAGATCGAGATTACCGCGCCATCACCGTTCCAGGGCGCCAAGGTTGTGAATGTCTCGCCGGGGCTGGCCGACGAGCTTCATCTCGATTACGGCGCCGAAGGGGTCGTGATCGTCGCATTGGCGGAGAATGGAATGGCCGCGAATGTCGGGTTCAGGAAGGGTGACATCATCCTCGCGGTCAACAACAAGAAGATCGTCAAGACGACCGATCTCGAGCAGGCCGTTCGCGAGGCGAGGCGGCTCTGGCGGATCACGCTGATGCGCGGCGGCCAGCAGATTCAAGTCATGCTGGGCGGATGAGCCCGAAACGCCAGCACGACTCCAGGAGCCTGTTCGCCGCCGCGGGCCTGGAGCGTGATGCGCCGCATCCGCTGCCGGACAGGCTGCGACCGCAAATGCTTTCGGACGTGGTCGGGCAGGACCACATCCTGGGGCCGGACGGCGCGCTGACCCGGATGCTGGAGACCCGCACGCTGGGCTCGCTCATCTTCTGGGGACCGCCGGGGACCGGCAAGACCACGGTGGCGCGGCTGCTGGCGGATGCGACCGCGCTGCATTTCGAACAGCTGTCGGCGGTGTTCTCCGGCGTCAATGATCTGAAGAAGGCGTTCGAGGCCGCCCGCGCGCGCCGCGAGTCGGGGACGGGCACGCTCCTGTTCGTCGACGAGGTGCATC
>ENA-UOUJ01000669-UOUJ01000669.1-activated-sludge-metagenome-genome-assembly--contig:-NODE-669-length-21130-cov-4.012100_pt1 | contig 21130 bp, 21 predicted proteins | sample MGYA00249839_ERZ747224 | MGnify/ENA primary metagenome ERZ747224 (study PRJEB28782, sample SAMN03220277) | activated sludge metagenome | biome: wastewater; feature: sewage sludge; material...
GCTCGAGGCGCTGCGGCGACGAAGGACCGTTACCGCGATCGGCCTTGCCTTTTCGGTGCAGGAGGTGCCGCGGGTGCCGGCAATGTCCCACGACGTCCGGCTCGATTATGTGCTAACCGAAACCGGCGTGTTCAGGTTCGGGAGCAAATAGGACGTGCGAATCCTTTTCATCGGCGATGTTGTCGGCAGGACCGGGCGCACCGCGATCAACGACTATCTTCCGGAACTCGTCACCGCATGGAAGCTCGATCTCGTGGTCGTCAACGGCGAGAACGCCGCGGGCGGTTTCGGCATCACCGAGGCGATCTATCAGGAATTGCTCGACGCCGGCGCCGATGCGATCACGCTGGGCAATCACGCCTGGAATCAGAAAGAGGCGCTGGTGTTCATCGAGCGCGCGCCACGGCTCGTCCGTCCGCTGAATTTCCCGCCGGGAACGCCGGGACGCGGTGCGGCGATGATCGACGCCAAGGATGGCCGCCGCGCGCTCGTCATCAACGCCATGGCGCGCATCTTCATGGAGCCCCTCAACGACCCCTTCCACGCCATCGAACGCGAACTCGACGCCTGCCGGCTTCGCGAGGCGGCGGACGCGATCGTCGTTGATTTCCACGGCGAAGCGACCAGCGAAAAGCAAAGCATGAGTTACTTCTGCGACGGCCGCGTCAGCCTGGTGGTGGGGACGCATACCCATGTGCCGACGGCGGATCATCGCATCCTGTCCGGCGGCACCGCCTACATGAGCGATGCCGGCATGACCGGCGATTATGACTCTGTGATCGGGATGCAGAAGGAGGAGCCGCTGCGCCGCTTCACCACGGGCATTCCGAGCAGCCGCTTCGAGCCGGCTGTGGGCGCTGCGACATTGAGCGGCGTCGCGGTCGAGACGGACGATGCGACCGGGCTTGCCCTCAAGATCGCTCCGGTGCGAATAGGCGGGCGGCTTGAGCGGGCGGAGCCTTCGTTCTGGAGGTAATCGCGCTTTTAGAACGTGTGGAACGTGATCTCCGGGCGCGCGATCATGCCGGGCGCTAACGGACCTAGTCTTTAATTTCGTCCGATCCCGTCTTATAACGCCGCGCCGCTTATGCCCTGTTGCCGAGCCGCCCGGCGCGCCGCCGCCGGGGCCGGCGGAATTTTGAAAGAGACCTGCCGATGGCCGGACATTCCCAGTTCAAGAACATCATGCACCGCAAGGGCCGGCAGGATGCTCAGAAGTCGAAGCTGTTCAGCAAGCTTGCGCGCGAGATCACGGTTGCCGCCAAGCTCGGGACGCCGGATCCGGCGATGAACCCGCGGCTGCGCGCGGCGGTGATCGCGGCGCGGGCGGAAAACATGCCCAAGGACAATATCGAGCGCGCGATCAAGAAGGCCAGCGGCAACGATGCCGAGAACTACGACGAGTTGCGCTACGAGGGCTACGGTCCGGGCGGCGTGGCGGTCATCATGGAAGTGCTGACCGACAATCGCAACCGCGCCGCCTCCGACATCCGTTCATACTTCACCAAATCCGGCGGCAATCTCGGGGAAACCGGCTCGGTCTCCTTCATGTTCGACCGGCTCGGCGTCATCGAATATGACGCGGACAAGGCGTCAGCCGACGACATGCTGGAAGCCGCCATCGAAGCCGGCGCCGACGATGTGGTGTCCGGCGAGGGCGGTCACGAAATCTATGCCGCGCAGGATACCTTTCGCGACGTCGCCAAGGCGCTCGAAAGCACGTTCGGCGAGGCGCGCAAGGTGGCTTTGATCTGGAGGCCGCAGAATACGATCGCCGTCGACGACAGCACCGGCGAGAAGCTGCTCAAGCTCATCGATCTTCTCAACGAGCATGACGACGTCCAGAACGTCTACGCCAACTTCGAGGTCTCCGACGCGCTGATCGCGAAGCTGGGCGGGTAGGCTTAACTATCGCGAACGGCTGATATCATCGGGTCCGGCGCAAGGCGGAGCATGACGGCAACCTGAACAGCCATTCTCGGTTCCTTCCACGCCTTTTTTCTTGACGTGGTCCGGCTGAAGGATCATGTCAGCGAAGCGGGATGTTGCAGCCCTGGTCGCACGCCCATCACGGGAACATCATACAAATGCCAAGCGACAGTCCAGGTACCTTGCAAGGTACCTCGCCACATACTTCGCCGACAGCGGCGCCGGTCTGAAAGCTTGATGAAGCTCGCCAGGCCTGCCGTTGCCGGCAGACCACGAAGGTGAGCTATGACGGATACCCACACCGCCGCAACGGACGGCGATCTCGATGTGTTCGCGCTGGCCTCGCGCCTGAGCGGCGGCCATGTCGCCGATAACGTCGAAATTCTCAACCAGCTCGAACCGCAGGACGCCGCGGCGGTTCTGGTGCTCCTGCCGGTCGATATTTCGATCGAGATTCTCGACAAGCCGGAGCTGAATTTCGGCCCCGAGATCGTTGTGGCGCTGCCGCGACAGACGGCGACCATCCTGCTGGCGGGCATGTCCGCCGACATGGCCGCGGACATCGTTCAGCAACTCGAGGAGCCGGCCCGCACCGAGTTGATGCAGGCTCTCGACGAGCCGACGCGCACGACCATCGAGGGTCTGCTCGTCTATCCGGAAAACACCGCCGGCGCGATGATGACCACCGAATTCGTCACCGTGCCCGCGACCTGGACGGCGGAGCGCACCTTGCAGCACATCCGCCAGGTCGAGCGGACCCGCGAGACCGTCTACGCCATCTATGTGCTGGACGCCTTCACCCGCCGTCTGGTCGGCGCGGTGTCGCTGCGGCGGCTGATCTCCGGCGAGCCTTCGGCCCGGATATCCGAACTTGCGCGCTCCCCGATCACCACCTCCCCGCTGACGGATCGCGAAGAGGTGGCGCGGCTGATCTCGCGTCACGACATGCTGGCGGTGCCTGTCGTGGACAAGGCGGGGCATGTCCTCGGCATCGTCACGGTCGACGACATCATCGACGCCATCATCGAGGAAAACACCGAGGACGCCCAGAAATTCGGCGGCATGGCCGCGACCGACCAGCCTTATCTGCAGATCGGGCTGCCGGGCATGATCCGCAAGCGCGGCGGCTGGCTTTGCGTGCTGTTTCTCGGCGAACTGCTCACCGCGAGCGCCATGCAGCACTTCGAGGGCGAGCTGGAAAAGGCCATCGTGCTGACCCTGTTCATCCCGCTGATCATGAGCTCCGGCGGCAACTCCGGCTCGCAGGCGACCTCGCTGTTGATCCGCGCGGTGGCGTTGCGCGAAGTGAAGCTCGGCGACTGGTGGCGCGTGGCGCTGCTCGAACTGCCGACGGGACTCATCCTCGGCGCCATGCTGGGCGCGATCGGGCTGGTCCGCGTGGTGGCGTGGCAGAAGCTCGGTATCTACGACTATGGCGAGCACTGGATGCTGGTGGGGTGGACCGTCGCGGCCGCCCTGATCGGCGTCGTGGTGTTCGGCTCGGTGGCGGGATCGATGCTCCCGTTCATGCTGCAAAGGTTCGGCTTCGACCCCGCCAGCGCGTCGGCGCCGCTGGTGGCCACGCTGGTCGATGTCACCGGGCTGATGATCTACTTCAGCGTCGCGCTGCTGATCCTGAGCGGGACATTACTATAGTCGGTCCGGTGTCCATCCTCGGGCGCAAGCCCGAGGACATGCCTCGCTCGAAAACGCTCCCGCTCATTGTTCCGCGATGCCCCGCGCGATTTCTTCCGCGGCCCTGGTGCTCACGCCGCCGATCGCCGGTTTGTCCTTGCCGCATGCGAACGATGGCGCCGCATCGGCCAGCGCATGCGCAGCCTCATTGGCGTTGGGATTCGCGCCCGCATCGACGGCGCCCATGACGCAGGCGGTGTCCGGCGCGATCCGGATCACGGCCAATACCTGGTCGCCGGCAACCGGCAGATCCTGTTTCTGGAACTTCATCCTGACGATCGCGGCATAAGGCTCGAACGCCTTGTCCTTGCCTGATCCGCGCCAGTTGACGGTCTGTCCGGCGGACCATGCTTGCGTCACCCAGATGATCTTTCGCGGTTGCCCTCCCTTCGGCCAGCGAAAGCCGATCCGCAGCCTGGTCCCGAGGGCGTTGACGAGCACCTGCGCGCCGCCGACGCCGGGACATGTCTTGAGTTGATCCTCCGCGTCCTCGGGCTCGTTGCCGATCGGAGCGAAGGTGCAGTCCTTGTTGGCGATGGACGTGAACCGGTTTTGCGCCGCGTTTGCTGAACTGGCCGAAGCCGCGATGCCGGCGATCGTCGTCAGGGCGAAAACGGCAACTGTGATCCGCATGGCGTCCCCTTCCGTCCGGTCTTGGCGCGGATGCGCCGCCCCCCTTGAGATTATCCCGGCCATCCTGTCTTCGCGCGGATCGCTGTTCAGCCGAACAGAAGATCAATGGATGAGCGGAAGGCGGGTACGGCTTTGTCGTTGCCGGAACCGGCAAGGTTCGACAAACCACGGCACTTTGCCCGGAAGCGCTATAATATACAGCATGATCCCGCCACCGATTCGCATTCTGGGCATTGATCCGGGTCTCCGCCGCACCGGCTGGGGCGTGCTCGACATTGACGGCAATCGCCTGATCTTCGTGGGCTGCGGTTCGGTCGAGACGCGCGAGCACATGGCGCTGGCGAGCCGGCTGCTGGCGATCCATGCCGGACTCGGCGCGGTGCTCGACCGATTCCGTCCCAGCGAGGCCGCGATCGAGCAGACCTTCGTCAACAAGGACGGCGTGGCCACGCTGAAGCTCGGGCAGGCGCGTGGCGTGGCCATGCTGGCGCCGGCGATGTTCGGCATCGCGGTGGCGGAGTATGCGCCCAATCAGGTGAAGAAGACCGTGGTCGGCGCCGGCCATGCCGACAAGACCCAGATCCAGGCGATGCTGAAAATCCTGCTGCCGAAAGCGGATCCGGCAAGTGCCGACGCGGCCGACGCGCTCGCTATCGCCATCACCCACGCGCATCACCGCAAGAGCGCGGCGCTCGCGGCGCGGATGAAGGCGGCGGGATGAGCGAGAGAGGCGAGAAAGCCATTTCATGATCGGCAAGCTCAAGGGCATCATCGATTCCTATGGCGATGATTACGTGATCCTCGATGTCGGCGGCGTCGGCTATCAGGTGCATTGCGCCTCGCGCACGCTGCAGGCGCTGCCGTCGCCGGGCCAGGCCGCGGTGCTGTCGATCGAGACCTATGTGCGCGAGGACCAGATAAAGCTGTTCGGCTTTCGCACAGACCATGAGCGCGAATGGTTTCGTCTGCTGCAGACGGTGCAGGGCGTTGGGGCGCGGGTGGCGCTGGCGGTGCTCGGCACCTTGTCCCCCGCCGATCTCGCGAGCGCCGTCGCCTTGCGTGACAAGGCGTCGGTGGCGCGCACTCCGGGCGTCGGCCCGAAAGTGGCCGAGCGCATCGTCACCGAACTGAAGGATAAAGCGCCGTCCTTCGCGAACGTCGATCCTGCGGCGGTCCATCTTGCGGGCGCCATCGATGACCAGCGCGCGCCGCGCCCGGTGACCGAAGCGATTTCGGCGCTGGTCAATCTCGGCTACGGTCAGCCGCAGGCGACCGCGGCGATCGCGGCCGCAGCGCGCGGCGCGGGTGAAAACGCGGAGACCGCGCAACTGATCCGGCTCGGCTTGAAGGAATTGTCGAAGTGAGTGAGGCGTCCCGCATCGTCACGCCCGAGCGCCACGCTGACGATGTGGGCGACACCGCGCTGCGGCCGCAGAAGCTGTCCGAGTTCATCGGTCAACGCCAGGCGCGCGCCAACCTGCAGATATTCATCGACGCGGCTCGAAAACGAGAAGAGGCGCTCGATCATGTGCTGTTCGTCGGTCCCCCCGGTCTGGGGAAGACCACGCTGGCGCAGATCGTCGCGCGCGAACTCGGCGTCGGCTTTCGCGCGACATCCGGTCCGGTGATCGCCAAGGCCGGCGATCTCGCGGCGCTGCTGACCAATCTCGAAGAGCGTGACGTTCTGTTCATCGACGAGATTCATCGCCTCTCTCCCTCGGTTGAGGAAGTGCTGTATCCGGCGATGGAGGATTTCCAGCTCGACCTCATCATCGGTGAGGGTCCGGCGGCGCGTTCGGTGAAGATCGAGCTGGCGAAGTTCACGCTGGTCGGCGCCACCACGCGCGCCGGCCTTCTCACCAATCCGCTTCGCGACCGCTTCGGGATTCCGGTGCGGCTGAATTTCTATACCGAGGATGAGCTGGAGAAGATCGTCAGCCGCGGCGCGCGTGTTCTCGATGTCGGCATGACGGCGGACGGCGCCAACGAGATCGCCCGCCGCGCGCGGGGCACGCCGCGCATCGCCGGCCGGCTGCTGCGCCGGGTGCGCGACTTCGCCGAGGCCGCCGATGCGGCGGCGATCGACCGCGCGGTCGCCGATCACGCGCTCGGCGCGCTCGAAGTCGATGCGGCGGGGCTCGACGCGATGGATCGCCGTTACCTCACCACCATCGCGCTGAGCTACAGCGGTGGGCCCGTGGGCGTGGAAACCATGGCGGCGGCGTTGTCGGAGCCGCGCGACGCCATCGCGGACATCATCGAGCCGTATCTGATCCAGTGCGGCTATCTGCAACGCACCCCGCGCGGACGGCTGCTCACCTCGCACGCCTTCCGCCATCTCGGCCTGACTGAGCCCTCGCGCGATCCGGCGCAGTCCGGATTGTTCGGGCAGGACGACGATCAATGAATGCGCCGTCGCAGACCAGTCCTCTCGACGGCGCGATTGTCGACGGCCGCCATCATATGCAGGTTCGCGTGTACTACGAGGACACGGACTTCTCCGGGCTGGTCTATCACGCCAACTATCTGCGTTTCATGGAGCGCGGGCGCAGCAACTATCTGCGGTTGCTCGGCGCCGACCAGCGCGCGTTGTTCGCGGAGGCCGAAAGCGAAGCGCCGGGCTTTGCCTTCGTGGTGCGTTCGATGCAGCTCGATTTCCTTAAGCCCGCTCACATGGACGACATCCTCGACATCGTCACGCGGCCGCTGGAGGTTCGCGGGGCCTCGATCACGCTGCATCAGGAGGTGAAGCGCGGTGAGGCGTTGTTGCTGGACGCGAGGGTGAGGGTGGCGTTCATATCCGAAGGGCGGGCGAAGCCGATACCCAAGCCGCTGCGCATCGCGATGAAGGCGGATCAAGCCCGATAGTCGGATAGTCGGCCCTCACCGGCCGATCTTCTGCGAGCCCGTCCCACTCGTTTGGCGCGCGGGGTTCGCCGGCCGCTTGTGGATTCGTGACGCCGGATTTCGCCCGGCTGCTTGCAGCGAGGCAGGATGAAACGAGTGGCGTTTCTCCCGTGCTCATGTAAAAACCATTCACATGAGTTGGCGCAAGGATCATCGCCGCACGGAGCGGGGCTACCATCACGGCAATCTGAAAGAAGCCCTGCTGCAGGCGGCTCTCGGACTGATCGCCGAGAAAGGCGCGGCGGGTTTCACCTTCGCCGATGCGGCGCGTTCGGCGGGCGTCAGTCCGGCGGCGCCGTACCGGCACTTTCGCGATCGTGATGAACTGCTGGCCAGCATAGCGCAACGTGGTTTTGAGCAGTTTGAAGCGGTGCTGACCAGGGCCTGGGATGACGGCCGCCCGGATACCGTCAGCGCGTTCGAGCGCGTCGGCCGCGCCTATCTCGCTTTCGCCCGCAACGAGCCGGCCTACTACTCGGCGATGTTCGAATCCGGGCTGCCGACCGATGTCAATCCGATGCTGACGGCCGCGAGCGAGCGTGCCTTCAGCGTCATTCGCGCCGCGGCGGAACGACTGGCCGCGCTGACACCGCCGGGCGTCGCGCGACCGCCGGCCCTGATGATGGCGTTGCACATCTGGTCAATGTCGCATGGCATCGCTTCCCTGTTTGGCCGCGGCGATGCGGCGCGCCGCAAGATGCCGATGTCCGCCGAAGATCTGCTCGAAGCCGGCGTGCTGATTTATCTGCGCGGGCTCGGCTTTCCGACCGACCGCAGGTCGCCCGAGGATCCGAACGCTTCGACCGGGCGGCCGCGGGGGCCTTGGGATCAAAAGTCCGCGACCTGAACAACCGATTCAGCGGTGCGCCGTCCGGAAGCGGATTCATCTCGCGCCGCCGACGAGCGGCCAACAGCCTCTGATGGATGGTTTTTTTGATTTGCGTGCCTGACACGAGGCGCTTTCAAATGTGATGAGGCGTCACAATCTGGAACCGTGCGGCCGGTAATGCCCGATTTCCGGGCAAAGTCGCGCTTGACAAAAGCCTCGGGTCGCCTACCTATGTAAATGTTATTTACATTCACGCGGCATGACGCCGTTCATGGAGAAGGCCCATGGCCCACACCGCTGACTACGATCGCTGGAATGGTCCCAACACCGCGCGGGGCCAAGGCCAGTATCCATCTTCCCGCTTCACGGATGTTCCCTGGCATCCGTTCCGCATTGTTCTGATCGTGCTCGGCTTCATGGTGTGGTGGCCGATTGGTGTCGCGATTCTTCTCTACACACTATGGAGCAGAAAAATGGGCTGCTGGAACGCCGATCGAATGCAATACAAGATGGACCGGATGCGCCATAACATGGAGCGCTGCGGTTTTGGCTTCCGCGGTTTCAACGCGCCATCCAGCGGCAACCGCGCCTTCGACGAATATCGCATGGAGACGCTGCGTCGGCTTGAAGATGAGCAGAAGGAGTTCAAGAATTTTCTCGAACGCCTTCGTCACGCCAAGGACAAGGAAGAGTTCGATGCGTTCATGGCGCAGCATCGCACCCAGCCGACCCCGCCGAACGACAGGCCGCAAGAAAGGCCGCAGGACCAGTAGGTTCTTATGGTCATCGGAAAACATTCCGACCCGAGGGCAGGGTCTTAAACTGCCCGGCTCCCGCCGTCGATCCGAAAGCCCGCCTGTCCCCCAGGCGGGCTTTCTTCATCTGTGCCTGCTGGGCAAGGCCCACGGGTGAGCAAGGATTGAAACCCAGAGCAATTTCAAAGTCGCGGTTCTTCTTTGGTAACCTGGTCTTAACTATGATTAGCGTTTGGTTACGGGCGTAAAGGTGCGCCGTTAGCCCTCGTTTTGACACGTTGGCAGGGGATGCAAGCTGCGGCTTTGGACGGGCCCCCCAAGTGACTCAACCGGCTTTCGCGTGGCGCTGGCACGCCGCGTGCGCTTCGTGGCCGCGAAACCGGCGGCGGAGATCACGCCCCGCGTCGATCGAGGATACCTTGCGTTGAGAGGAAACTGTTCATGAATCCGGCCGACGTGGCGCAGTCAGCCTTGCCCCTGGCCTCAGCCGACGTGTCGCTGATCACGCTTTTTTTCCACGCTCACTGGATCGTGAAAGCGGTCATGCTCGGCTTGCTGGCCTGCTCGGTGTGGGTGTGGGCAATCGCGATCGACAAGACATTTCTTTATGCCCGCACCAAGCGCGCGATGGACCGCTTCGAGCAGGCTTTCTGGTCGGGGGAGTCGATCGAGGACCTGTACCGGGCATTATCGGCCAAACCGACGCAGTCGATGGCGGCGTGTTTCGTCGCGGCGATGCGCGAGTGGAAACGGTCTTTCGAAAGTCAGGCGCGCTCGATCGCCGGGCTCCAGATGCGGATCGAGAAAGTGATGAACGTTTCCATCGCGCGGGAGGTCGAACGGCTGGAACGGCGCCTGCTGGTGCTGGCGACGGTGGGCTCGGCCGGTCCTTTCGTCGGCCTGTTCGGCACCGTGTGGGGCATCATGTCGAGCTTCCAGTCGATTGCCGCGTCGAAGAATACCTCGCTCGCGGTGGTGGCGCCGGGCATCGCCGAAGCGCTGTTCGCAACGGCAATCGGCCTTATCGCCGCCATTCCCGCGACTATTTTCTACAATAAGTTCACGGCGGAAGTGAATCGTCAGGCCCAGCGCCTGGAGGGTTTCGCCGACGAGTTTTCCGCGATCCTCTCGCGTCAGATCGACGAGCGGGCGTGAGGTCGGGCGGCATGGAAGCGGGCGGTCCATCATGGCTATGAATTCGGCAGCTCCTTCCTCCGGCGGGGGCGGACGGCGGGGGCGGCGGCGGTCACAGCCGATGGCCGAAATCAACGTCACGCCGATGGTCGACGTCATGCTGGTGCTGCTGATCATCTTCATGGTGTCCGCGCCGCTTTTGACGGTCGGCGTGCCGCTCGATCTGCCACAGACCCAGGCCAAGAGCCTGGAGCAGGACAAGACGCCGTTGCAGTTGTCGGTCGATGTTCAGGGGCGGATTTTCATCAACGACACCGAAGTGACGATGGAAGAACTGGTTCCGAAACTGACGGCGATCACCGATGCGCGCGGCGGTCTTGATGAGCGCATCTTCATGCGTGCCGACAAGAAGGCTGACTACGGCACGGTGGCGCGGGTGATGGGCCGGCTGTCGGGCGCCGGCTTCAAGCGCCTGGCGCTGGTCACCGAAGTGGAGCAGGGATCGTAAGGTTGAGGGTCAAGGTCGACAAGACGTTGGCGGCGTCGGTTGCCCTGCACGTCCTCGTGATCGGGTGGGGGCTGGTGTCGTTTTCGTCGAAGGCTTTCGAATCGGTACCGGAGGAATCCCTGCCGGTCGACATCGTCTCCGCCGATCAGCTTGCCCACGTCACGGCAGGCATGAAGACCGGCAAGAAAGAAAATCCGAAGCCCCTGGTTGAGAAGGTTGCGGAGCCCACGCCGCCGCCGGAGGACACTGTCGGCAAGATTGACGAAAAGAAGCCGCCGGTCGTGACCGACGTGGCGCCCAAGGAACAACCGAAACCTGACGACAAGGCCGCTGCCGAGGCCGCAGCAGCAGCGGCGAAGGCCGAGGCGGCAGCCAAAGCGGCGGATGCGAAAGCCCAAGCAGAGGCCGCGAAGGCTGAGGCGGAAGCCGTAGCGGAGGCTCAGGCTAAAGCTAAAGCTAAAGCTAAAGCTAAAGCCGAGGCCAAGGCGAAAGCAAAAGCAAAAGCCGAGGCAAAGGCCAAGGCGGATGCGAAAGCCAAAGCAGAGGCCAAGGCCAAAGCCGAGGCGAAAGCCAAGGCCGAGGAAAAGGCAAAGGCTGAAGCCGATGCGAAAGCCCAGGCGGAGGCGAAGAGGGCCGAGCGCGTGTTCGACCAGTCAAAGATAGCGGCGCTGCTCGACAAGCGCGATCCCAGCCGTCATTCTGTCGCCGGCGATACGTTGAATGCGAATGCCGCGCTGGGATTGGCCCACGGCAAGGCGGCGGACAACTCCGCGACCTGGGGTTCGATGTTCAAGTCTCAGGTCGAACGCTGCTGGAAGAAGCCCTATGGCGGGCTTGAAGCCCAGATGACCGAGGCGATCTTCAGCATCAAGCTGAAGCGCGACGGCACGCTGGAGGCCACGCCGACGGCTATCAGCAACCCGACAACGCCGTACTTCCGCGTCTATCAGGAGAGCGCGCTGCGCGCGATCATTCAATGCCAGCCCTACAAGCTGCCCGCGGCTTATTTCGATGAATGGAAATTTTTCGAACCCGTCTTCACGGAACGAAAACTATAAGCGCGCCGCGGCGAACGTGGCGGAAAAGAAAAAGTCTGACTGATGATTGAGAGAAATGGATTGCAGAGAATGCCGTTCCGCCTGAACCGCCGACACATGATTTCCGGGATGGCATCGGCTGCCGTGTTGCTGGGCAGCCGGCAGGCCGTGGGCCAGGCGCGGGTCCAGATCACCGAAGGCAACGTCGCGCCGCTTCCGATCGCCATCCCGAACTTCGTGGGAGGCACGCCGTCGGACAACGAGGTCGGCGCCGGCGTCGCCAAGGTCATCACCAACAACCTCAAGCGCAGTGGATTATTCGCGCCGATCGACCAGGCCGCGTATATCGAGAAGATCACCAACATCGATGTGCCGCCGCAGTTCGACAACTGGAAAACCATCAACGCGCAGGCGCTGGTGACCGGACGCATGACGCGTCAGGGAGACGGGCGGCTCAAGGCCGAGTTTCGCCTGTGGGATGTCGCCACCGGGCAGCAGCTCGCCGGCCAGCAGTATTTTACGTCGCCGGAGTACTGGCGGCGCATCGCGCACATCATCTCCGATCAGATTTACGAACGCCTGACCGGCGAGAAGGGTTATTTCGACAGCCGCGTGGTGTTCGTCGACGAGAGCGGGTCGTCGCAGCGCCGCGTCAAGCGCCTGGCCCTGATGGATCAGGACGGCGCCAACGTGCGCTATCTCACGCGCGGCGCGGACCTCGTGATCACGCCGCGCTTTTCTCCGTCGACCCAGGAAGTCACCTACATGGAGTTCGGGCAGGGCGATCCCCGGGTCTATCTCTTCAACATCGAAACCGGACAGCGCGAAATCGTCGGCAACTTCCCCGGCATGTCGTTCTCGCCGCGTTTCGCGCCGGATGGTCAACGCATCATCATGAGTCTGCAGCAGGGCGGAAACTCGAACCTGTTCGTGATGGACCTGCGCTCGAAGTCGACGACACGTCTGACCGACACGCCGGCGATCGACACCTCGCCCTCCTATTCGCCGGACGGCGCCCGGATCTGTTTCGAGTCGGATCGCGGCGGCAAGCCGCAGATTTATGTGATGGGAGCGACCGGCGGCGGGGCGCAACGCATCTCGTTCGGGGAGGGCTCCTATTCGACACCGGTCTGGTCGCCCCGGGGTGATTACATCGCCTTCACCAAACAGGGCGGAGGCCAGTTTTCCATCGGCATCATCAAGCCGGACGGTTCCGGCGAACGCATCCTGACGTCGGGATTTCACAACGAGGGTCCGACCTTCGCGCCCAATGGCCGTGTCCTGATGTTCTTCCGCGACCCCGGCGGTAACAGCGGACCATCGCTCTATACGATCGATGTCTCCGGCCGCAATGAGTTGAAAGTTCCCACGCCCGGTTTCGCGTCCGATCCGGCATGGTCGCCGCTGCTCTCCTAGGGCCTTTGCGCTTCTGATGGAATCGGAATCGCAAGCCGGGCAAGAACCAATCATTCAGACGTGATCCGGATAACTCGCTGATTCACGCGAAAAATCCCACTTTCGATGATCGGTTCAACGTCTCGCTAACGATGTTCGCTCAGAAAGGCTTCATGAGCGGCCGGTAACACTGTGCGCGCCATAAAAGGATGCGCGCGCAGCCGATGCAATTGGTCGATCACCATCGCGATCCCGATACGATGTCGCCAGCGATATATGCGGCGCTTGTGGGTTCGCTCTTCCAGAACCCGGCGCCGATGTTCGCTGGCGCGGCCTGCGCTGCGATCGCCGCGGTCATGACCGCATTGAAGACCGGCAACCTTCTGCTGTGGCCATGCGCGGTCCTCCTGGTCCTTATCGGCCTGCTCCGCAGTTTCGATATGGCGAAATACAAGAATCGCGGCTCGGATTTGACCGTGGGCGAAGCCGGGCGGTGGGAGGCTCGCTATCAGATCGGAGCGGTGCTCTACGCGACGGTCCTTGGCGCCTGGTGCGCCATCGCGCTTCTGATGACCGACGACGCCGTCGCGCACATGATCTGCATTTCGGTCACCACGGGGTATGTGGCGGCCGGCGCCGGCCGGGCCTACGGGCTTCCATGGATCTTCCACCTCCAGATTTTGCTGACCTGCGGGCCGATGGCCGGAGCGATGGCGCTGCGAGGCGACCCTTAATATTTCGGGATGGCGCTTCTTACCGTGCTGTATTTCCTTGGCCTGGAGAGAATCACGACCAGGCTGCAGCAGATTTTTCTCCGTGCCCTGATCGCACGCGAACGCGAAGCCGCGCTCGCCGGCCAGTTCGACACCGCGCTGAACAACATGCCTCATGGCCTGTGCATGTTCGGCGCAGACGGCCGGCTGGGCGTGATGAACTATCGTTTCAGTGAGATGATGCATCTCGCCGAAGATTTTGTGCATCGCGGCGTCGGCGCGGCGGATGTGATCGCCGCATGCGTGACCGCCGGAACGATGTCACCCGAGAACGGGAGGGCGATTGTCTCGGAGATCGAGAATTTGCAGGCTGGCGCCATCGTAACCGCCGACGTGGATCCGGAACGAGGCCGGGCGCTATCGTGGACGTTTCAGCCGATGACGGGCGGAGGCACGGTTATCCTCGTCGAGGACATCACGGAGCGACGCAAGGCGGAAGCGAAGATCAACCATCTCGCCCGTTTCGATTCGTTGACGGAACTGCCCAACAGGCTCAGCTTTCGTGACGAGATCGAACGTCTGCTGGCTTCCACCAACGGGGAGCCGCGGCTCTCGGCGCTGCTGTTCATCGATCTCGATCAGTTCAAGCAGATCAACGATACGCTCGGTCATCCCTGCGGCGACCGACTGTTGTGCATGGTCGCCGACCGGCTGAGGGGAATGCTGCGTCCGGAGGATTTCGTCGCCCGGTTTGGCGGCGACGAGTTCGTCGTGTTCCAGCAGAATATCCGCTCGCCCGAGGAGGCGGCCGCGCTCTCCCGCTGCATCGTCGAGCGGCTTGCGGAGCGGTACGAGGTCGATCGCCATCTCGTCGAGATCGGGGCGAGCATCGGTATCGCGCTGACATCGCCCGGCATCACGGCCGATAACCTTCTGAAGCATGCCGACATGGCGCTCTACCGTGCCAAGGCGGACGGCCGTGGAACATTCTGTTTCTTCCGCGGCGAGATGGCCGAAACGGTCGAATCACGCCGCGTCCTCGAACTCGATCTGCGCAATGCGCTGGCCAGGGAAGAGTTCGAACTGTTCTATCAGCCGCTGGTTCATCTGAAGTCGGGGCGGATCACCACCTGCGAGGCGCTGCTGCGGTGGAATCACCCGACGCGCGGGATGGTTTCGCCGATGGACATCATTCCGGTGGCGGAGGAGATGGGGCTTATCCTCGATCTCGGCCGCTGGATTTTGCGCAAGGCCTGCATGGAATGCATGAGGTGGCCGGAGGCCGTCAGCGTCGCCGTCAACTTCTCGTCGCAGCAGTTCCATCAGCGCGACATCCTGAGCGAAGTCCGCTATGCGCTCGAGGTTTCCGGTCTTCCGGCGCACCGCCTTGAAATCGAGATCACGGAGTCCTCGTTGCTGCGCAACACGGAGTGGACGCACGACGCGCTGAGGCAACTTCACTCGGCGGGCGTGAAGATTTCCCTCGACGACTTCGGCACAGGGTATTCAAGCCTCAGCTATCTGCACAATTTCCCGCTTCAGAAAGTCAAGATCGATCGCTCGTTCCTGGAGGGGATCGACACCGACCGGCCCCTGATGCTGCTGCGCGGCGTGGCGCGGCTGAGCGCCGATCTCGGCATGGCCGTCGCCGTCGAAGGCATCGAAACCACCGAGCAGCTTGAGCTCGTGAGCGTCGACGGCACCGTGACGGAAGCGCAGGGCTATCTGTTCAGCCGCCCGGTGTCCGCGGCCCGCATTCGTGAGCTGCTCGACGCCTCTCACGGACGTTATCTGCATGATAACAATGTGAAAGTTGTCCGGTCGATCGCCTAGAATATCCTGCAGTTATGTTATCTTCAGAATAGAGTTCCTCTAGTTCCAAAGCGCGAAAGCGGCCTTGGGCGCCGGGGCATCAAGGGGTATGAGGATACGGGTTAACACTAATGCTTTGTTAGCTTTTCAAATGGTTAACGAAGCGTTAACCTTCGGTTGCGGGCTGGAACTCAGACGGCTCGGGGGGTGCTCCAATGGGTCCGGCTCCACAGACGATCGCCAAGCAGACAATCGTCAAGCCTGTCGAACGAGGCATCGAGCTTCTTGATCGGGTCGATTATCGCCTGGCGGAAACGCCGGCAGACAGGGACATCATCTATCGCCTCCGATACCGCGCTTATCTGAATGAAGGCGCGATCGAGAGTAATCGTGATCGCAGAATTTCCGATCGTTTCGACGATATGGCGAACTCCTGGATTTTCGGCGTCTATCTGGACGGCACGCTCGCCAGTTCCATTCGCCTCAGCATCTCATCGCCACAACATCCGCTTACTCCGTCGGTGGATGTGTTTAACGACTTCCTTCAGCAGGAGGTCGATCGGGGCAAGGTGATGGTGGACCCGACCCGCTTCGTCGCGGAGCCGCAGCTCGCAGGCCGATACCCCGAGCTGCCTTATCTGACGCTCCGGTTATGCTTCGTCGCCTGCAGTTTCTTCAATGCCGATCTCGGTCTGGCGACCGTTCGCCCGGAGCACCGCTCGTTTTACCGGCGCTTGTTCAATCACCAGCCGCTAAGCCCGCCGCGTCTCTATCCCGGCCTTATCAAACCGATCTGCCTGATGGCGGTCGATTTTCCGGCCTCGCGCGAAATGGTCTTCACCCGCTATCCGTATCTCCGTTCGAGCTATTTCGAACGTCGAATGCTGTTCGAGCGCAGAGCCGGCACCTCGGCCCGCGCGTCCGTCGATTCTCCGTTTCCCTCGATCGTCCCGAGATCCTGATCCAGCCTGTCGCCTTTAGTTAGAGCGTTTTCAAGCGAAGTGGACACCGGTTCGCGTGAAGAAAACGCTCCAGATCAAAATCATAGAGCCCGCGTCTGATTTGATCAGAAGCGGTAAGACTCTGTGGCGGCGCCCGGTAGCGGTTGTGAAAATCGCTCCCGGTCCACCCTCGCGCCACATTTGCGGCTCATTAACCATCGCGGGCGCTTCTTTCGCAAGCATGGCATTTGATGCATTTGAGCAACGTCTCATCAAGGTTGACGGAACGTTCGCTTAACCATCCCCCTGTAGAGCGATAACAGTGGAAAACGCGAGCGTGGAGGCTCCGGAATGTTAAATCAGAAGCGATTCCTCCGGGGATTGAAGCTCGCTGCCGTGCTTGCGGCGGCGCTGTCGATGGGCGCCTGCGCTAACAAGAATCCGATGGACGGGAGCGGCGGCCGCGGCGGGATGGCCGGCATGGCGGCGCCGGGCAGCCAGCAGGATTTCGTGGTCAATGTCGGCGACCGCGTGTTCTTCGAGAGCGACCAGACCAGCCTGTCGCCACAGGCGATAACGACACTCGAGAAACAGGCGCGTTGGCTGCAGACCTACAACCGTTATTCCTTCACGATCGAAGGTCATGCGGATGAACGAGGCACTCGTGAGTACAATATCGCGCTCGGCGCGCGCCGTGCTCAGTCCGTCCGTTCTTTCCTTGCGTCGCGTGGCATCGATCCAAGCCGGATGCGGACCATTTCCTATGGCAAGGAACGCCCGGTCGCGGTTTGCAACGATATCTCCTGCTGGTCCCAGAACCGGCGTGCCGTCACAGTGCTCAACGCCAGTTCCTGACGCGCCGCGCATGTCGTTTTCAAGCCGGCGTCCCAAGGGCGCCGGTTTTTTGCGTCCCCGCGATCGACAGAATACAGAATGAAGCTGGCTGCTGTCCTCTGACAACGCGAGCCTCGCACTTTTAGTAAACCACGGGGGATGCGGTTCTCGCGTTCAGCAGGAGAGCATTCAAGCAAGAGCATTTAAGCAGAAGACCGATCTGCAGGATCGTCGTAAAGTGCAAGACCGCCGTAAAGCGCAAGACCACCGTAAAGTGATTGTGTTGGACCGAGTCACATTTTCGGCGTACTCAGGTTTTCAATGAGTGCGCTTTCGATGTGGCTTTAATATTCAATCGACAGGCCAAGATGTCATCCACACCTCCGATGTTTGCGCGCGCGCTGGCCGTTGCAACGATGCTCATGCTGTCGTCACATGCGTCCGCGCAGTACGATATCGATCCTGAACTCCGCGTTCAGCAACTGGAACAGCAGCTCCGAACTCTGACCGGGCAGAACGAAGAATTGCAGCACCGCAATCGGATGCTCGAACAACAACTGCGTCAGTTGCAGCCCGGGCCGGCGTCATCCGGCGTCGCGGCGACCGCGCCGGCAAGTCCCGGCCCCCAAGCTCCTGGCCCCCAAGCTCCCGGCTCGCAGCAGCCGGGTCACGATCAGCGCGGAGGTCAGCCGCCGCTCGTGCAGGAGCAGGTGGTGACCGCGCCCGCGCAAGGCCGCCGCGGGGATGCCTTCGACCCCAGCCAGAATCCCGACGCCCCCGGTGCGCCGCGCGCGCTGGGCGGAGGACAGATGCCGATCCCGGCGGCGGCCGTGGGCTCGCCGGGCGGTCGTGAAGCTGGCGCTCCGCTCGATCTCGCCAATGTCGGCCCACGCTCGTCGACAAGCTATCCGGCACCCGGCAACGCTGCGCTCAATACCGGCGGCCTGACGACACTGCCGCCGTCGGCGACGCCGCGCGATCAATTCGACCTTGGCATCGGCTATATGCAGCGCAAGGACTATGCGCTTGCCGAGGAAACCATGCGCAGTTTCACCCAGAAATATCCCTCCGACGCGTTGACGGGCGACGCGCAGTACTGGCTGGGAGAGAGCCTGTTTCAGCGCCAGAAGTATCGTGAGGCCGCTGAGTCCTTCCTGGGCGTCACCACAAAATACGATAGTTCGGCGAAGGCGGCCGATGCGTTGCTGCGGCTCGGACAATCGCTGGCCGCGCTGAAGGAAAAGGAGGCCGCCTGCGCTGCGCTCGGGGAGGTCACGCGCAAATATCCCCGCGCCTCCGCCGGGGTAAAGCAGGCCGTGGATCGCGAGCAAAAGCGGGTGAAGTGCTAGATCACGATGGTTTTGGATCGAATCGATCCAAAACCATGAACGTGATCGATTCCAATATTTGAGACGCGGGATGCGGGCGGAAAACCGCTACACACTTTTCCTCATCCCGCTCTAGAGAGCATGCTCCGGATCGCCTGAACTCGGGTAGCCTCCGGCCAAGGGAGCTTGTCCGATGAGCTTCGATGCCCCGCGATTTTGTGCCGCCGCGACCTTGCTCGTGGTCCAGGACGTTCTGAAAGCCGTAGCCCATTATCGTGACGTTCTCGGCTTCAGGGTGGGTTTCACCTACGGTGATCCGGTTTTCTACGCCGGTGTTGAACGGGACGACGTGACGATACATTTGCAGGCCGCGCATAAGACGCAACGCCCATCGGGCCGAGGCGCCGTCAACGTGTTTGTGACCGGGGTCGACATGCTGCACGATGAACTGAGGTCGCGAGGGGCGGCCATCGTGCATCCGCCGGGCGATCGTCCTTATGGTATGCGTGATTTCGGGATTGACGATCTGGACGGCAATCGCCTGACGTTTGGGATGGGCGTCGGTGATTCAGACTAGATCGGCCGCGCGCGCGACGAAACCATCGAAGGCGTGCGCCGGTTCGCCGATCCCGGCTCTGGAAGCGAAAAGGCTTTTCTCGGACTGGAAAGCCGGCAGCACACTGGTTCTGGCCGTATCCGGTGGTCCCGATTCCGTTGCCCTGATGTGGCTGGCCGCGCGCTGGCGGCGCGCCATGAGGCGCGGGCCCGATCTCGTCGCCGTCACCGTCGATCATGCGCTTCGGCGCGAAGCGGCGCGCGAGGCCCGCCAGGTGAAGCAGCTCGCCAAATCGCTCGGCATTCCTCATCGCACGTTGCGCTGGACCGGTCCGAAACCTGCCACCGGCTTGCCCGCGGCCGCGCGTGAGGCGCGATACGCCCTGCTGGGCAAGGCGGCGCGGTCTCTCGGCGCGCGCCACATCCTGACCGGACATACGCTGGACGATCAGGCGGAGACCGTTCTGATGCGTTTATCGCGCGGCAGCGGCATTGCGGGTCTCTCCGCAATGTCGCGCGAAACCACGCGTGACGGGTTCATCCTGGTCCGGCCGCTGCTGAATGTTCCGAAGGCGAGGCTGATGGCGACGCTGAAGAAGGCAAGGATTGACTATGCGGAGGATCCGACCAATCGTGACCTTAGCTTCACGCGTCCGCGGTTCCGCGCCCTGATGCCGGCGCTGGCGGAAGAGGGATGCGATGCCCGCAACCTGGCGCGGCTCGCATCGCGCTTGATGCGCGCCAATACCGCGCTGGAACTTCTGGTCGACGGCGCCGAGAGGTTTCTGGCCCTGCAGGATGACGGCGCGCGGCGTCCGGGCTTTCGAACGGCGGCGTTTACGGTCCTCTCGGAGGAGATCAAGGTTCGATTGTTGCAGCGGATGATCGATCGCGCCGGCTGCGAGGGGCCTGCCGAACTGGGCAAGGTCGAGGCTCTGCTTTCGGCGCTCGAAAGTACGGCAATTCATGCGGATTCCGGCCGGCGCATTCTGCTCAGGAGGACTCTGGCGGGGGCGCTGGTGACGCTGACCTCCGAGCGGATCAGCATCGAGCCTGCGCCGCCCCGGCGCCGGACCAGCTGATGCGGCTTCGCCGACAGCCGCGCCAAAAGCCGGGGGACGCCATGATCCGAGCCGCATGATTTTCTTTCAGCTCGCGGAATGAAAGGTGAAGCGAATCAACGAGGTGGGGGATGGAAATATCGGCCCTGACGCGGAACAAAACCTTGTGTCATCTTGCCTCAGCCGGACAAGTCTTATTTAATAAAGAGTCTCGTCCCGGTTCTCTTGGCAGCGGCGGCCGCCGCGCCTAGATTGGTATACGCGTCGGCAACTTCCATCTGTTAAAGTCGATGCAGGAATATCTGGCTGCGATCCGCGCGGCCTCGAAGGAAGATCGATGAACGCCAATATGCGCAATTTCGCCCTCTGGGTCATCATTGTCTTGCTCCTGTTGGCATTGTTCACATTGTTCCAGAATCCTGGCCACCACACGACCGCGCAGGATATTTCGTTCTCGCAGTTGCTGACGGAAGTCGATCAGAACAATGTTCGCGATGTCGTGATCCAAGGGCAGGAGATTCGCGGCAACTTCACCAACGGCTCCGCTTTCCAGACCTACGCGCCAAATGATCCGGGGCTGGTGAAAAAGCTCTATGACGCCAAGGTGCAGATTACGGCCAAGCCCCCCGGCGAGAGTGTGCCATGGTTCGTTTCGCTGCTGGTCTCGTGGTTGCCGTTCATCGCGCTCATCGGCATGGGGATTTTTCTGTCGCGCCAGATGCAGGGTGGCGCCGGCAAGGCGATGGGTTTCGGCAAGTCTCGCGCCAAGATGCTGACGGAGGCCAACGGCCGCGTCACCTTCGAGGACGTCGCCGGCGTCGATGAGGCCAAGCAGGACCTGCAGGAGATCGTCGAGTTCCTGCGCGATCCCGGCAAGTTCCAGCGTCTCGGCGGACGGATCCCGCGCGGCGTGCTGCTCGTCGGCCCTCCCGGCACCGGCAAGACGCTGATCGCGCGCGCCGTGGCCGGCGAAGCCAACGTGCCGTTCTTCACCATTTCGGGATCGGATTTCGTCGAGATGTTCGTCGGCGTCGGCGCCAGCCGCGTCCGCGACATGTTCGAGC